>Ga0209039_10002698_pt1 | contig 14712 bp, 15 predicted proteins | sample BogFormECP12_OM1_FD_188238 | JGI IMG/M metagenome (GOLD analysis project Ga0209039, IMG submission 188238) | Bog forest soil microbial communities from Calvert Island, British Columbia, Canada - ECP12_OM1 (SPAdes) (version 2) | ecosystem: Environmental > Aquatic > Freshwater > Wetlands > Bog ... | reverse complement strand
TCTATCTCTGCCGTTAGGCATGAGGGGCAGTCTGTGTTTGGGGGGAAGAATATTTTTCCGCATGCTTTGCATTTGGTGGCGTAGACTTTTCCTTGTTTAAGGCCTTCGTAGAATCTTAGGTTCTTGCTTATCGGGATTTCTTGGACGAGTTCTACTTTTCTGGATTTTATTGATGGCATTGACATGTTTTTCACCTTTTTAGAATTGTGACGTAGCAGTAGTGGCCTGTTCCGCCGACGTTGTGGGCCAGGGCAATGTAGTTTTTCAGTGGCACTTGTCTTGTTTTTTCAACTGCTTCTTCTCTGAGCTGCTTTGTGAGTTCGTATATCATGGCGCAGCCCGTCGTGCCTATGGGGTGGCCTTTAGCTTTGAGCCCTCCGTCCATGTTGACGGGGATTTTTCCTCCTATTTCCGTTTGTCCTTCGCGCAATAGTTTGACGCCTTCGCCTTTCTTGCATAGACCTATGTCCTCGTAGGCCATTATTTCTGCGATAGTGAAGCAGTCGTGAACTTCGGCAACTTCAACCTGTTGCGGCGTTATTCCCGCAGCTTGGTATGCCCTCTGAGAGGCGAGCACGCTTGCTTCCAAGCCGATGAAGTTCGTCCTCTTGCTCAAATTTGCCGTGCCTGAGGAGTATCCTATGCCAGCAACCCAAACTGGGGTATCAATTCCCAATTCCTTCACTTTTTCCTCAGATGCAAGAATAAGCGAGGATGCGCCGTCGGTAAGGGGACAACAGTCATATAGTTTGAGGGGGGACGCGATGACCATTGAGGCCATGACATCGTCAACGGTGACCCTGTTTTTCAAGTGGGCAAGCGGGTTCATGGAGCCATATTTGTGGTTTTTTACCGCAACCATCGCCAAGTCTTCCTCTGTTGTGCCGAATTTGGCCATGTGCGCGTTCGCGTACAAAGCGTAGTAGGCAGGAAATGTCACGCCGAAGTTGTGGAATTCCCAGAGATAGTATCCTGCCCTTCCAATCCACTCCATCGCCAACGCAGAATCGATTTCCCTCATTTTCTCGGCTCCTAACGCCATCGCGATTTCAGCGTGGCCACAAGCTATCGCTGAATAAGCGTTGAAGAAGGCTGCACTGCCACTTGCGCATGCGGCTTCACAGCGAACAAGTCCTGCTTTTGTCATTCCACAGTATTCGGAGACCACGACAGCTGGAAGAAGCTCTTCGTACCAAGCTCCCGCCCCAACCGAGCCGAGGGCAACATACTGTATATCCTCGGCACCTAGGCCAGCATCTTCTAGGGAGGGTTTGACGGCTTCAAAAGCGAGTTCTGATATGGTTACATCGTTTCGGACCCCGAATTTGCTACTACCTGCCCCTATGACTGCCACTTTTCTCATTTTTATGCACTCTCGCTCGATTTAGATACAACAAATGATGTGGAAAATTGAGTTTATTTGCCTTTGAATTCGGCTTTCCTTCTGGACATCAGTGCTTCCACGCCCTCTTTGAGGTCTTCTGTTGAGAAGGCTAGGCCCATTAGTCCAGCTTCCAATCTCAATCCAACGTCCAGCGGTACTTGTGTTCCGAAGTTCAGAGCGTTTTTCGCATATTTCATTGCTACAGGAGGCCCTTCGGAAAGCTTCTTGGCCATTTCAGTTACTTCTTGTTTCAGCTTGTCAAAGTGCACTATTCTATGCACTAGACCGATTCTTAGAGCCTCGTCTGCCTTGATTCTGTTACCGAGCATGATGAGTTCTTTGGCTCTGGGCAAACCTATTGCTCTCACAAGTCTTTGTGTTCCGCCCCAACCGGGAATAAGGCCGAGAGTTATTTCTGGGGATCCGAGTTCTGCGTGTTCAGCGGCCACTCTGAAGTCGCAGGCTAAGGCAAGTTCTAAGCCTCCTCCCAGAGCGAAGCCGTTTATAGCGGCTATAACGGGTTTGGACATTTCTTCGATTTTGCCGAAAGTCTTCTGCCCAGCTCTTGAGAATTCTTCAGCTTTCACAGGCGTCGCTTTCGGGAACATTGTAACATCTGCCCCTGCACTGAAGGCTCTATCTCCGTCACCCGTGATGACGATGCATTTCACGCTTGGATCTCGTTCCGCGGTGTCGAGCATGTCTGCGAGCTCTTCAAGCAGAACATCATTGAACGTGTTCAGTCTCTGAGGCCGATTCAGTATTATCCACAACGCGTTCTGATCTCTTTCAATCTTAAGAGTTTCATATGCTTTGCTCACAAACTTCACCTGCCATAGAGTTGACTGAATCCGCATATATGATTTTTTGGAAAATACGTCAAACAACCAAACACAAGACATAATTGATCGATTGCGTGCTCTACACAAAAGCAAGTCCTTTATCTATGGAATTCTACCATGACGAGTCCCAAATCTCAAGTCAAACATCAATTCAACATGTCCCCCACTACTTGACAACCACACAGGGCGTATTTCGATAGCCCTCTCTTGTTTTCTTGGATTTGGCGTTTTTTCAATTTGCTACTATTCAACTTGGAGATGGTCTTTAATATGAATATGAGCATTATAGAACGATGGGAATTTCAGAAGTGGAAGAGACCGTGATTTGATATCTGTAGGCAATAAGCTGGCTTTGCTTATTCCGTTACTACCTCTTTCCCTCTTGGCGATAGCTTTCGGTATCGGTTTCTATTTGTACCGTAGCAGTTTTGATTCGTCTGCATTTTCTACAACGGTTTCAAGCCTTTTGTCTGCTTTTGTCGTTGTCTTGTTGGTTTGGGAAAGACTAAGAGACTCATTATTTGAGAAACTCAAATACGTGCATAAGAACTTCCTCTTCGATTTGTATACCCAGTTCTCTGATGAAAATTTTTTCTATGCACAAGATAAGACCAGAAAGCTAAGGCTTGGGTTAGAGAGATACGGTAAGTTCATTTTCTTCATCTCGCTTTATCCAAGAGGCGTACTAAATGGAATCGATGAGTATCTTTCTGTTTATGAAGAGTTTTACCCAAGATGGAAGAGAATTCAAGAAATCTATGAGAAAACTCGGACTTCACCAATGACATTCAGTCATCATGATTTTGCACAGTTTTTAGGAATCGACCTTAATTTTCGTAGCCAAGTAACCGCTGAACAAGAAAAACAATATGAAAACGTGCAACAAGCTGTCTCAAGAGAAAACCCTCAATTAATACCTGAGACCAAGACCTATCTTGAAATGATAATAAAGCTAAAGGAAAAAAACTTGGGGCTACTCAAAGACTTTTTGATGACCAACAATCTTCCGATTGAACCCTCATTTAACAAATGGGGCTAATTTATGCTATAAGGTCTTTCAGCTTGGTCGCCTTTTCGGTAAATTGCTAAATATCCATTAATCGGTTTCAAAGTCAATTTGCGTTCCTTACAAAAAGAACCCAAAACTAGGAAAGAATCGTTTTCGAGTCTGCCCTTACAAATCCTCAACCAAGACCCGCCGTACTTATCCTCTGGGTTTGGAAAAGTTATGTGAATTTCTTCTCCATTTTCCTTCTTGAAATGAAGTTTTTCAAGTTCTTCTTTTAGCCTAATGGCTTCATTCAAGTTCATATTGAAGCCTAGTTTGTCTTCTGTTGCTGTGCCGATTAAAGATTTCTGTCTTGCAGTCTCTTAAAACCTTATACTATTTAAGGTCCAACCTCAAATAGAAGACAAAGGGGAATCAATCTATGCCGAGAGGCGAGTACGAAATAATACGGCTTTTGGAAGAAGGAATCAGTCAAGAGGTATCGGCTAACGATTTCGATGAATACGAATTGGGAAGATTGGTAGAATCTGCTGTTGAGGGAAATACAACGCTTTTTGTTAGAGACAGCGACGAATTTGATGAATATAAAATTGAACGAATTGCAGAGAACGGGAAGCGTAACGTCGTTTTCAGATAAAGTGAGCTGAGATAGTGGATGAGGATAGGAACGCTCGCTGGAAAAAGGCAACACAATTTGACGTAAATGAGACAATTCCGTTTCAATGCCTGATTGGAAAAACCCAAGCTAAATTGCATATTACGATAGAACCTGACCCTCATGGCGATGAAAGCGGAACTCATTCGCATTTTCACACCGTTACAATGTGTCCGAACATGAAAATTGTAGATGCCCCAGAGCCAGACCGATGTCGAATTACTGATGGCACTTGTCCATTCATTGCTTCCTTTGGTAGTGATGAAGTAAACCCAGAATTGAGAAAATTCAGATATGCAAATACAATCATTCAGAAGATTGCACTAATAGAGTTTTACGGGTCACAACTGGTGAATGAAATACTTAAAAGGAAAAAACTAGCTCCTATTCGAAACAACTTGAGAGTTGCAGAACTTGAGAAGATTCTGGTAATATCTGACTTGATAGATGCCAAAACGTATCAGAAGGTCGGCAAGTTAAGACGCATGAGAAACAAACTTGCTCATAGCCCAAAGGCTTATCTCAAATTCACGGAAAAAGACCTTTATGAATGTGTGATAGAAGCCGATAGGCTATCTTATGTTGTTGCAGTTTTGTTGAAGAACACAAATAAAGAGAAGGCTTAGAAACCATGCTAGACGAAAGGTTGAGAGCTACCTTTTGCGTATCTCTCTGCTCTACGCTTTCGACATATCCCGAAACATATCATGGCTTCTCTTGTTATGCAGATTTAACATTTCTGCCTTAGCTTCGAATTGATATCGAGAATTAACAAGAGATTTATAATCAGACGGTAAACTAGAACTTGGAAAGAAAGAACGTTCCAAAAGGTGCGGAGAGACTTGGCTAGTAGTTTAGAGAATTTTAAATGTCCTTTGTGCGGCAAACCATTAGCTAGCGATGAATATCAAGATGCCGTGGGAAAACTCGAAAAAAAAGTAGCTGAGAAATATAGCGAGAAAAACCAGCAGAGCAAGCAAGATTACGAAAAGAAGATTGCGGAATTGACTTTAGGGCATAAAGCAGAAGTCAAAAATCTAAAAGAGACTTTCGAAGAACAACAAAAAACGTTCAAGAAAGAACTACAGGATTCAACTAAGAAGCAGTTTGCAGGGTTGAAAAAGACCTATGATGAAATCAATAGAAAAAACCAAAAAGAATTCGGGAGATTGAGAAAGACATTAGAAGATGAGCATAAGAAGGAATTGCGGAGAAAAGACCAGCAATTAACAGGTATGAGAAGTGAACAATCTCGGTTGAAGAAGCTTGCTTTTGAAGAAGCAAAAGATGAAGCTAGTGCAGAAATAAGGAAATTGAAGGGCGACATTGGGGAGCGAGACATCCAAATAAAACGGTTCAATGCTGACGTTGAAGAGTTAAAGAAACAATTGTCACAGAGCCAAGCGGAATTGAAAGGTGAGTATGGAGAAATTGACCTCTACTCTACGCTCGTTCAAGCCTTTCCTGACGATAGCATTAGACGGCAGAAAAGAGGGGAAATTAGCGGAGATTTAGTGCAACACATCAGGACTCTATCGAAAACGCTTGCTACACCAATTGTGTATGACAATAAGCAAGCTGAGAGAGTTACGAAGAAGGACATAGAGAAAGCAAAAAACTACAGGAAAGTGCATGGAACTGAATACGTTATAATCGTCTCAAGCAATCTTCCTAAGAAAGACATCAAGAACGGAATATGTGGAGAAAAAGAGGGGATTCTGCTTGCACATCCATCAATTGTTGTTGAAATTTCTCGCCAGATTCGAAAAGCAATCATAGAGATATCAAAGCAATCCGAAAGTGAAAAAGACCGAGAAACTAAAGAATCGAAACTGTATGATTACGTCAAGAGTCCAGACTTCTGTAGCACTATAGAGAAAATCTATGGCATACATCAAAAAATGATAGAATTACAGAATAGAGAAGAGAAGGCACACGAGAGATTATGGAAAGAGAGAAAAGAATTACATGCGCAAATAAACCAAACGTATATGAATATATCAGGTGGAATCGAAACCATACTTCAAGAAAAACCACCAATGGAAGAACTGACCAAAGAAGACACGGAACAAAAGGAAATCGAAGAATCGGCGAAAGAGCAGTTTCCATTACTTGAAGTTAAAAGTAAGAGGAAAAGAGCCACGAAAACCGAAAGTTCTTGAGACAATTCTGGCGTTTTTTCTGTTGTGTCTTCTTGTTCCTACTGCAATGATGAGATTCTGTGTGTTGAGGTTTTGCGGAAAAGTTATAGCTGACCTATTTGCCCAGAGTCGTATTTAACTTTTCTAGGGCTTCTTTGTTTTCCTTCCAATGGAGCAATTGTAGAGCGTCTTTGATGCCACACCATCTGTATTCACTATGTTCTTTTCCGTCAAGCACTACGTTCTCCGTAGAAGACACTTCTACACCGTAGACGTATTCCTGATTCAGGTTGGGGTCTGAAAACTCGAAATAATATAAACTTTCTATCACTCTGGTGAGATTCTTTATTCCAGTTTCTTCTTCTATTTCTCTGCGTAAGGCTTCTGTTCGGGTCTCTCCTTCTTCCAAGCCGCCTGTAACAGGTTGCCAGAATCCATTTCCATAAGGAAGCCTTTTCAAGAGCAGATATTCTATTGAGTCACCATTTCTTCGAAAGATTATCGCTTCAACTTGTATTGGCAACCGCATAGCAAAAGAAAGTCACGGCTGGAAGTAAAATCTGTTTTGGAAGGTACTTGGGCGAAAAGTTATAGCTGAACCAAGAGTAACCGTGTGTTGGTGAGTTGAGTTGCTTGAAGGAAAGAACGTGAATTTGAGAGTGGAGGAAAGAGATGACATTGATTTTGAAGGTGAATGTTGTAATGACATAGATTTCTGGGGGGAATATGACCCTATTGTTGAGCAGAGGTCGAAGTCAGAACGGATGAAGCAATTTGATAATCCTTCGAACTTGGCAATTTTGGCTGAGAGGAAGAAGTTCATAATTCAGAAGAAGGACGGAACTAAGATAGGGATTATTAATCATCGGATTAATCAGCCATACAGGACGATGGAAATTGTTTGCTTTTTGGTTCCTAGTGAAAGGGGGAAAGGATATGGAGCGGAAGCGTTTCAATTGATGGTTGATTACCTTTTCCTCTCAAATAGCATCGTTCGCATACAAGCAATAGCAAATGTAAGGAATAAACCAGCACAGAGAGTTTTGGAGAAAACAGGCTTCAAGACAGAAGGAACTGTCCGAAAACTAATGCTTGTGAGAGGAGTCTGGACAGATTACTATCTCCACAGCATCCTCAGAGAAGAATGGAAAGAACCAAAAATACTAACAAAAATCGCTTGAAGAAAACCAGAAGGATAGAAGACACTTCTATCACTCTTTTTAAGCCAGTTTGAGTATTGGATTCTTAGAGCCTAAAGATAACTCACTTAGAATGTCAGACTTCGGGAGAAGACCTTATGATTAGTTGGCTTTTTGCGAAGCTTGATATACCACACAAAACAAATGGAGTGTGGTTGAATGGAATTGAGTGTTCAAGAGTTTCTGGATTCAGTTTCGAATCCAAATACCAAGAAAGAGTACAGGCATGGACTGAACAAGTTCTGTGAATGGTTTGGAAAGAGCGCAGAGGAAATCCTTGAGCTGAGAAAAGACGACCTGACGCAGAGAGCAGGCGAGAACCTTATTGAATACAGGAATAGAGCTGCAAGGTTTGAGAAGGAAATAGAAAAATTCCATGGTTATCTTTTGACTCAGCATTGCAGCATCAATACGGCGAGGACCCAGACTTTGGGAATAAGGCAGCTTTTCCGATTTTACGAAATGCCCATAAGGTTTAGAGCGGGCAGCAAAGTGTCCAAGACTGTTAAGACTACCAAGAACTTCCCACTAACGATCGAGCACGTAAGAGCTATGTTCCAAGTTGGGGACCTGCGAGAGCGACTGGTCTTGAGCGTGGCCACGGATCTGGGATTGAGAATAAGTGACTTCATACAGTTCAAGAAGGCTGATCTGCCACCGCTAAGCCAAGAACCGCCGATTGCATTTGATACTATGACCGGTAAGGAAGATATCGTTGCTCATGGTTTCCTGAGCCATGAAACTGTTAATCTGTTGAAAATCTATTTGCCCACGCTGGAGAAGAAGAATGGAAACCCTTACTTGTTTCCCTCAAATGGCGAAAGCCATATTTCAGATGAATGGCTAAACCGACTTCTGCAAAGGCTGGCTGAGAAGGCCAAGATTGACCTGAAGGGCAAGAGCTTGTCGTTTCATTGTTTTAGGAAGATGCTTCTCTCTGCAGCCATAGATTCTGGAATAGGCTTAACAGCGGGAAAGAAGCTTTGTGGAAAAGCCATAGCGCAATCGGACGACACCTACCTAACAACAGTCAACCTTAAACAGAAGTTCATTCAGCTAAAGAAGTTCCTAACCATTAGTGAGCAGCCAAGAATGGAAGTTGAAAAGGTCGAATCCCTAAAGAGCGCCATAAGCAAGCTTCAAGAAGAACTGACACAGCAGAAACTGATAACCGACACGATCTCTGAAGGAAACATCGCAATCAAGGACCAGAACGCAGATTTGAAAGAAAGAATCACAAAGACAGAACAGAAGCTTGCAGAGCTAGAAAAACTGACTAGACAGGCCCTAGAAAAGATAGGCTAAGCCTTGATCTTCTCTTCTTTTGGCCAATCGATCGCTTTCCGCTAGCGTTTGATTTTTTCTAGAAACTCTTTAAGAACTTGTGCTTGTGTAGGTGTTTGCGTCAGAAGTTGGATTAGATTCGGGTTCATTGCTTCATTCATCGTCTGTATTTCAACGGCTAGTTCCAGAATCGTGAATTTGAATATATTTTCGTCTGGCCACTTTCCATGAAACAAACAGAGGTTTTGTATGTATTTTTGAGTAAGAGATTTTGCGGTTGGATCATATTGTTCCAAGGTCCTTAGGATTGCTATTAGTCCTTTGATGTTTTGCGGAAAATTGTTGATCCTATACCAGACCTTGCCGTCTTTCTCAATTCTAAAAACCCAGTCTTTCGCAACCATTCCGTTTAGGTAGTCATTAAGCCGTGATTCAGAGAAACCTCTTTTGTTCTTTTCCTTCAACGTTTTGGTTATTTCATTATGGAGCATAGAACCTTCTTTCTCAAGCAAATCAAGTATCTCTCTTTCTTGTCCCACACTGAACGGAAAATGAGTTGACATAGCTGAAACACTCTGACAGCGTTTTGACAGCGTTATAGGAGTAAAATGATAGTGAGTGTTGAAGTTTAAAGTTTGTCCTATAGACTCTTTGTGACCGAAAATGACTCAAAGCCCCAAACATGGGTCAGAATTACGGAAGTTTTGGCGAGAGCAAAAACGGAAGTATCGAGCTAGAAGGAAGGCTCAAGGCAATGCAGAAAGAAAAAGCTGAAGCCGAGTTACAGAAGATTCGACTGTTTCTGGAGAAGCTTGAACAAGGGATCCATGAATGCAGAGAGCTTCTGAAGGGTGAACGAAAACAAGACTAGCCCCGGAGGTTTCTCATAATGGTTGAATGGCTGGAAGATGGCCAATCAGCAAGTAAAAGACTGCCAACGCCGCTAGCGCCTTTGAACAGACGATCGGTTTCCTTCCAGCCCAACAAACACAAGGGCTGATTATCTTATGGCTGGTGGCGAGAATAAAACTTGTGGTGACTGTGCCTTTTGGCATACGCCTAAATGCACTTTCAGTTCAGATCAGACTACATTAAGAAAAAGTGACGTTGCCTGCTCGGAGTTCTTTGAACGCCAAAAGTCTAAGGAGAAACCGAAAAAGAAGCAACTCAAGGATTCAGGCTTCACGGTTGATGGCTGTTTTGAAGCTGTGTATGTTGACGGGAAACCATTTTTCCTGTTGAAGAATAGTGAAACTTTCAGCATAGTAGAAACCGTCGATTTGAACGGTGAAACATTCTATCCAAAAGAAGCCAAGAACGTCCCGTACGAGCCTTATGGGCTTCATGAAGGCTCTGTGCCGAACCGCGAAGAATTGTTCTGGAAAATCAGAGCAGAATTTGACACGTGGATAGACGTAGAACCCATCTGGAAAGACATTCTAGCAGCATGTGTGATGTTGACCTATCAGCAAGAAAAGCTTCAGACTATTCCATACGTTTTCCTCTACGGCGACAATGAGAGCGGAAAAAGCACGGTTCTGCAAGTGCTGAAGTTTCTCTCTTACCGCCCAATGTACGGCGTTACCATTCCTTCAGCCGATTTATACGGTTACTTGGAAGACTCTGATGGCGTAGGCTGCATATTGGAAGATGAGGTTCAAGGAATTCAGAAGGACACGGACAAAATCAAAATCTACAAGGCCGGATACAAGCAGGGTGCGGTTGTTCCGAGAACATTAATGACACAATTCGACAGAATCATCAAGTATTATCACACTTTCTGTTTCAAAGCATGTGCCAGCGAACAGATCCCGCAAGTCAAAGGTTTCAATGAGCGATTCCTCTTCATTCCAATGATTGAAGGCTCTCCCGAGAAAGAATGGGCAGACATTACCAAAGAGGATTTAGACAGGCTCCACAACTTGCGAAACATCCTTCTGAAATGGCGTTTGCAGAGCAGGGATTGGCAGTTCCCGGAAGTCCAGATGCCTATGAAAGGACGAGTAAAGGAGCTGTGGAAACCTATCTTGCGGATCACACATGGCTTAACAGTTTATGATGGCTTGTTCAAGTTTGTTGAAGAACAGAAGAATGAGCGGTTAAACACTAAACAGAACACTCTGGAAGGTCATATAGTCAAGGTAGTTTCAAGTCTCTACAATCAGGGAAACGAGACGATTCCATTCTCAGACATCTGGCAAGAGCTAGTTTCTGATTTAGATGGCAAATTAGACGACAAGAAGCCTCACGTCATGGATACCAGTGAATTTTTCCAAGTGACTAAGAATAAAGTAGGCTACCGTCTCAGAGAGGTTCTAAGTGGGAAATCTAAGCCCAGCCGCGAAAAGGATTCTGAAGGAAACGACACAGTCATTAAAGCCTACGTTTTTGATCCTGAAAAACTCAAACGTGTAGCTCAGAAATACGGTTATGAAATTGTGACCAAGTTACCGAGTTTATCGAGTTCCGAGGGTGTGCAGGCACCTCAAAGCATGGAAAAAGAAGAGGAAAACATTGTTGAAAGAGGTTTTCACCCGCCTTTGGAACTCGATTTACTTAGTTACTCAGTTACAAATGAAAAGAAGTGTTCAAATCTTACGATAGAGGCGTCTTCTATATCTGAAAATTCTGAAGAGAAAAGTACCGTAGGCGAAAGGTCTCCAAACTTGGTAACAAACGAGCTGGGCATCCAGTGTCCTCACTGCAAGGCTCGGCGCAAAGATATGTTCTTTGCTAATGACGTTGACTTGCGAGCTCACCTGACAGCTTGGCACGAAAGAAGCTGAGAGAATGAGGTTTGAGTTTTGGAAGAAGGCGCCGCGCTAAGAGATTCATAGTAACTGTTTTATTATTTGTCTTCATTGAGGATATACCTATGCCAAAACAAGGTAGACCGAAGCGGTTAGTCAATGCGGCGGCAGAGTATTGGCCAATAAAGAAGCTTCGAGACCTGCCAGAGATGCGTGGAATCTATATTCTGTATGACAAGAACTACAAGCCTGTGTACTGTGGCAGAGCTGGGAGAGGCTTGAGTGAGATTAAAGACAGGGTTCGCAATGAAAAGAGATGGCGTTACTACGGTAGCAAGATCGCTTATTTCTCAGCCTTTGATTTACACCGCGGAAACCACCACCAAGTTGAAACGCTCATTTTGCATGCCATTGGGGATAAAATATTGAAGTGGAACGTGCAAAAAAACAATTGGCCAAGAACTACCATAGAACACGATTGGCGCGAAGCTTGAATAGAAGAGAGTGTTAGCGCAGGCGAGGCCAACCAACATCGTGGACTTACTTAGCATCATTCTTTCCAATGAAAAGGTTAGCCAAGAATCAACTCATAGCGCGTGGGACATAGTGCGAATAGATATAGTCAATAGGTACCCTTGGGAGATACTCTATCTATCCTATGGAAAATACCATGAAAATGTATAGTACACAGCATAGTACGTAGTGTAATGCGTAATTAGCTAACGCGAAAGAGACAGAAACGAGACTTTTATGAGACACTTAAACGATAAGTTTGTGACTAGTAGAGATCTATTAGAGACGGTAAGAGATGGGCGGCAGAAGAACCACAAAAGCAGAGCTGACACAACTAGAAGCCTTAACTAAGGAAGGATTCACGGCCAGAGACATAGCTCGAAAGCTGGACAGATCCCCGGCGGCGATAAGAAACCTGCGCTATAAGAAACAGTTAGTAATCAGAGCACAAGATGAAACCAAAGCTCTTTTTCATCAAAGAGACGAATTAATTAATGTGGTGAAGTTTCTTCAGGGACAGAAAACCTCGTTAGCTTCTGACGTGGAGTACCTTAGGAAGGAGAAGGCAAGTCTTGAAGCAGCCATTGCAATAGACAAGACTTGTCTGGAGCAAACTCTTGCTCAAGCATTGATGAACCTGAAATTTCAGAGGCCAGACTTGTTCATTCTGTCAGGTCCAGAACAGATAGGCATGCTGTTGAAGGCCTTCTTGAAATAGGCGCGCGCGATTTAATCAGATATTGGTGCTTAAGTATTTTAGCGCCCGCGCGCTTAGAGAGAACTGCTCGAGGCAGTGTGTAGTTGAGAAAAATAGACAAACACGACTGCTATTATCTTCTATTCTTGATGTTATCACATCATCCACCGGAAAGACTGCACAGAACGATTTGTTTGGGGGTCGGAGGGAAAAACGTCTATTTATGCGCCCGTTGCACAGGAAAATATTCAAGCTTGATAGCGGTACTTATTGTCTATTTTATTGGGCTTCGCTTTCCTCTATGGCTCTATCTGCCTCTAATCTCGGTTCTTTCCATACCCGCCATAGTTGATTGGTTTACACAAAGCTGTAAGCTCAGAGAAAGCAGAAACTTGATACGAGTAGGCACAGGTCTCCTGTTGGGAATCGCAGAGGCATATTTTCTGTTGCTGGTGATCAATGGAATGGTTAGCTTGTTTCTAGTAGCACTGTCCATAATTGGACTCTACGCAATCTCGATATACTTGGTTGCATGGAAAACAAGATGTCTAGATTCGTACTTGGATGATATTATGCGAAGCTACTAGTAACGTAGAATTATATGTTGCATGAAAGCTTAAATCCCAAAAGTCTTCAACTAGGAGCTAACCTAGGAGGGCAAAGTTTGGTGCAGGAAGAAAGAAGACAATATAGTCTTGCAATATTGATAATCTTGGTAATATTCTGCTGGCCCGCGGCGATTCTCTACTACTTCACCCGACCAAAAACCATTACTACAATCACTTCAACTCCGATGCGGACGTGTCTGGGCTGCGGTGCGCAAATCCGGATGGACTATGCAGTCTGCCCGCATTGTGGGAGGAGAGTTGATTTTCAAGGATCTCAAGTGCCTCAGCCGCCTAGCGGGCGCTGATCGCATAACACACGCGCATTGCTCCTCTGGGTTTCTTGATCATATTCTTGATAGGTATGCGAATTCTTCTCGGAACTAGGGCGTTGATCTCCCATCCTTCATAAGGCTTATATTCATGATCTGGCCTATCTCTCACCTAGTATATCAAAGCAAGCGAAATGCTAACTATTTGTAGGGACTTCGGGAGATATCTCTACAGGTCCTTGGTTCTATTCTTCGCGACCTCCCAAATACCGAGGCATGCCCGTTCCAGTATTATCTCTGTTTCTGTTCAATTGCATTATAAGTAATCTTGTCTCTGTAGCGCTATAAGCGCGCATTCTTGTTCCTAAATTCTCTTCTTATGGTTTGTGCCTTAGGTCTGACTTCGACTGTGCAGGTATGGACATGCTTGACATTCGGAGAGGATCGTTTTGAAAGCTGGACTTGGCTCTTTTGCATTTGGAAAAAAGGGAATTTGTGACGACACATGCGTGCTTGTATTCGAGCGCATGCGAGATGCGCCTTAGAATCTGCTTAGGAGATATTTGAGCACTTGCAGTTTTTGGATTTCTGAAGTGCCCTCATAGATTTCTGTTATTTTTGCGTCTCTGTGATATTTTTCGACGCGGTATTCCCCGAAGTAACCGTATCCGCCCATTGTTTGGATTGCAGTATTGGTGGCTTCCATTGCAACGTGTGATGCGTAGTATTTTGCCATGGCCGTTGCCATGGGATCCATTTTTCCGTCGTCGACGAGTTGGGCTGCCTTGTAGGTGAGGAGTCTTGAGGCTTCTATTTTTGTGGCCATTTCCGCGAGTGTTACACCAATTGCCTCATGTTGCAAGATGGGTGCTCCGAAGGCTTCGCGTTGTTTGGCGTATTTGAAGGCTATTTCCCAAGCGCCCTGCGCCATTCCGACGGCTTGTGCTGCGACGCCGACTCTTGTTTTGTCGAAGAATTCCATTGAATAGTAGAAGCCTTTGTTCGCTTCGCCGACGATGTTCTGATCTGTGACTTTTACATTGTCGAAGTTGAGTTCGCCCGTGGTGGAGGCTCGAATTCCCATTTTGTTATGCAGCTTCGAAGCTTCGAAGCCCGCGGTGCCTTTCTCGACCACGAAAAGTGTTTCTCCTCGGTGAGTTGGTCGGATCTTGGCGTCTGTCTGTGCGAGGACGACAACGAAGTCGGCCATTGTAGCGTTTGTTATGAAGGTTTTTTGGCCGTTTATCCACCATTCGTTTCCGTATTTTGTCGCTGTTGTTTCCATCTTGGTGATTTCGCTTCCACTAACGTTTGGTTCAGTGAATGCTGCTGCCGATAGAAAATCGCCCTTGCAGATTGGA
>Ga0209039_10002697_pt1 | contig 14715 bp, 7 predicted proteins | sample BogFormECP12_OM1_FD_188238 | JGI IMG/M metagenome (GOLD analysis project Ga0209039, IMG submission 188238) | Bog forest soil microbial communities from Calvert Island, British Columbia, Canada - ECP12_OM1 (SPAdes) (version 2) | ecosystem: Environmental > Aquatic > Freshwater > Wetlands > Bog ... | reverse complement strand
ATCCCTATTCGGAGGAAGAGACTTCTGCATTATAACCGCACCGAAAGTTCCAATCCCAAATGGAGCAGGAGGTGCCGGAATGAAATAGGGCGGCGTTGCGTCTATCCCCCTCTTGTCAGCGGTTATTTTATGACCCATTTCATGGGTACCCAACACGGCCAAAATAGCCGCCGTGAAAGCTGCCCCTCCTACAAATGGATTAACCAGGTCTGGAGAAAGAAAATAACCTGTGAAGAAAGTTGTTGCAATAGTTGCAAGCAACAACCCCCAGTTTATCAACACATTGCTCGGTTTGACAGCAGGCCGTGGAACCACTCTCAGAACCCATCTGCCTCCCGTTCTTCGAAGAAGAGCAATAAGATGCATCGGTTCCAGCTTCTTCAATAGCCTCAGGAAAGCCTGCTTTGTTTCTTGCGGTTGAACAAGATAATACACTGGAGTACCATTATCGTTTAGAGATTCTTGAACCCGAAACTCAGAGGCAACAATGCCAGTTACCTGTTCAAATCCACTCCGCAGAGGAGTCGAAATACTTTCGTCAGACATACCAATGAGTTATCCTTTTCAGGTAGTGGGAGTTATCAGTAATACAAAAGTGTATTGGGAAGCATTCGTCAAAACTGCGGCCTCCAGCGTCAATCTTGTTCAAATACGCTAAACTCTGATAGAGCTGGCCTTGTTACCTGACCAAAATCAATTTGTGCGAGTTGTTCTGCCGCACAGTTCGAAGACTCGCTCTTGCCTATTTTCCTTTCCGTTTGACAAAAACGTCTAAATAGAAAATCCTATCGGAATTACGCGCCTTTGCAAGGAGAAGCTACTTTGATTTCTTGGGAAGAGTTCTCACCATATACAGCAAAAAACTGAAGATTTCGTTTTTTGTGAGTTTCGATTTTCCCATTTTCCTGTTTGTGAAGGTTATCGGCGTTTCTGTTACTCTTGCCTGGTGAATATGAGCTTGTCTGAGAGTTTCTATTTGGATTTCATAGGTTTCACTGTGGAGCTCGGGCAAAACTTTCTGAACGTACTTTCTGGAGTAGCATCTAAAACCACTCGTGAAATCGTTTATTGGAAGCCCCACCAGTCCTGCAGTTATTCTATTCGCAATTCTGCTTATCATGACACGCCTGAAGGCCCATCCTTTGACTTCTCCTCCCTCGCAATACCTGCTTCCAATCACGACGTCGCTGTCCTCTTTTGCTTGGCGCAATAGTCTGGGTATATCTTGAGGATTGTGTGAGTGATCCGCATCCATCGTGATGAGATAGTCTGGAGGATTCGGCCAAGATAGAACAAAACGGAAAGAATCAGTAATCGCCGTTCCGAGCCCCGCTTTGCGTGGCCTGCTAAATAAAACTAGACTAGAATAAACTTGCTGAAGTCTCTTGACTATTTCTCCGGTACCGTCTGGACTGGAATCGTCTACGACTACTATTGTAAGGTTGAGCCCCAAGTTTTCGATGGTGGAAACGAGGTTTCCGATGTTTTCTGCCTCGCAATAGGTTGGCAAGACAACAGCAGCATCAGAATCAGCGGCGTAACTCACATTCTCAGTTTTCACTAATTCAATCAGCCTTCAACGTTATGCTCAGTTTGTTGTTCAGGTTAAGTATATGAAACTTTCTAGGATCGCACATTGGAAGTTCCCAGCACGTAGCACAGATCAGAAATTGTTACGCGTGCTCTGTTTGGAAGTTCTTGTTGACTGTTATGGATATTCTGTTTTTCAAATTGGGTGGAGATTTCTTTTCTCATCGAAAGTGTTATTAAAATATCGGAAGTTAAGATATATCTGTTCCCAGTTGATGAGACAGATGGAATACACTCTAGCATGCGACATAATGATGGATCTGGAGGGATCCATTCGGCCGGCAATGTATCTGGCTCGAGAATTGGTTGCCAGAGGGAATAATGTCTCAATGATGTCGCCTGCAATGTCATACATTGTCGAAGACAGTTTGCGGACAGAAGGCGTAACCCCTATAAACCTGCACGCTAAACTTGCGGCAAAGAATAAAGGCCTCTCTATTCTATGGTTTGAAACATGGATTCGGGAGGCTTTCCTTGGACTCAACTCAAGATCTATCGCAAATGAATTGTCTACGACAATCAACTTCTCACAGGTATTTGCTTTACCTTCTTTGGTCTGGTATTTACAAGGACCCCCTTCAACAGCTTTGAAAGATATGGAAAAGGAGCTTTCGACCAGTTTTAGAATCACTTACGATTTCCTAAAGCCGATGATCAAGTTCGCAGATGGAAGACTCATCAGCCGTATGAACAGCTTTTCCACTCTCGTTATCGCTAATTCCAAGTTTTGCGCCTCAATGTATTCAAGTCTTGGTGTCCATGCAAAACACGTGGTTTACCCACCAATTGACTGTCATATGTTCCGCCCATCCACTTCGAGAGTATCAGGGAATTATGTTCTCGCCTATTTTGGAAAAGAAACGAAGTTCTCCGTGTTTAAAGAAATAGCGGACAGCGGTGTTAAGATCAAAGCCTTTGGAGCTAAAACACCCTTCGTTCCAAGAAATTTGGTGAACCACCCGAATATTGAGTTCTTAGGAAAAGTTGGCATAAGAGAACTTGTCGAATTATATTCGAACGCTCTTTTCACTTTATTTCCATTCACCCATGAACCTTTTGGATACGTCCCCCTTGAGAGTAACGCATGTGGAACACCTACCCTCACGTATGACTTGCAAGGGCCAGGCGAATATATCATAAACGGTGTCACGGGCTGGCTTGCACACACGGACAACGACTTAATACGAAAAAGCGCAGAACTGTGGAATATGGGATATTCATCTCATATGCGAAAGGCATGCGTAGAAGAAGCTTCCAAGTTTGACAGAAAAATCTACGTCAAAAAGTGGTTGGATATCCTGTCCCATCAAGCTAATAAGGGACGTACAACGCTAGCCGGAATATCACCTGAATTGCTTCAAAGTTAATGGCCATATGGCGCGCATGGGTGGTCCTAAAATGGTAAAAAATGGCCATAGTTCAGTTTTGCACATTTCTGCCATTGTTCTGGAAGATAGTTGATCAAAGAAATCAGAACGGATAACAAGACCAAAACCTTCCTTAGATCATAGAAGACGAATAAATACCATTTTAGGCCAATTTGGGAACAAGCATGCGCGCTAGCGACTCTTGCGCTGCATATATCATTCGAAATACAAGTCATGAAAAGAGCCTTTCCCTTTTCGAGGATAGAACGGCCGCATATTCATAGTCCCAACTTCCACAATCTTTTGAACCTTAGAGAAACGGACTCGATACCCAAAGCGCTTCAGCGCGCAGTCTCAGGACTCAGAAGATTTTGCTGCCCAGCTTCGACTTGTTCCAGCATCTTTTCGAACTTTGGAAAGATATTTCTTATATCGTATTTCATCGCTTGCTTCCTGTGTATTTGAGCAAGTTCTTCGTATTGACCAGTGTTTTGCTTCCACATTTCATAAACCTTCAGTGTCGCTCTGACGAATCCTTCTGCATGGTCCGCATAAAGCAGTGGAAGGCCTAGTCGATGTGCTGCCAACGGAGTGGTAGCCACTGGCGTGCTACACGCAGCGGCTTCCAAGATGACACCTCCGAAGGTATCCAGTCTAGAAGGATAAACCACTAGATGAGAACTTGAATAGGCACTTGCCAGTCTTTTGTCATCAAGAAAACCTGTTCCCTCAACTGATCCTGCACCCTCACGTGTGCACATAAACCTCATCTTCAACCCCTTTTTCCTGAGAAACGTCGCCACTTGCAAAAAAGTGTCAAATCCCTTCTCCCAATGATGCCTGCCACCGAAAAACACGACAAAAACGTCACCTTTTCGTGACAGAGGTTCAAAAACCCGTGAATTGACCCAGTCAGGAATACAGTACACGAACTTGTGCCTAATACTGAAGGACGGATTCAAGATTCGCACTGAACTGAATCTTGCGAGATCTGTACGCTTCATCAAAGCAGAAAGCCAGAAACTGCCTATATATCTGGGCGATTTGTACCGTTTCATAGCGAGCCAAGGAATTGAAAACGTGACCAGTGAACTCTTTGACGCAAACAATAGCGGCGAGTGAAGCCCGGCCACTGAAGGGCAGACGAATTTGAACCTCCGCCATATAAGAGGAGCATAGACAACGTAGGCTACATCAGCCATTATCTTGCAATGTTTTGCTTCGATATACTTCAAGTTAGGATGTTCTAGTAAAGAAGTGACAGCCTCGTCTCCTCTGTGGCCAGAATGCGTGAAAGGAAGCGCATATATGCAAACGTCATTTCCGTTTTCTGCGAGTATCGTTGCTGCCTCGACCAGCTTGCGTTCTGCTCCGCCATAACTTCGGAGGCTTATCGGAGTAGCAAGTGCGATTTTCATTTCCATCTCTCAGCGACTTTTGGAGTTAATGAATACAACTGATATATCTATAATTTGCCAACCCATGCCCCTCTTTCAGCACGCGGGGTTGTTCCTAAATTCCCTTTCTCTGATCGTGAGGCCGAGTTTCGCGCGTGCGCTAGAGCATTCTGTTCCTCTTCGATTTCCGACAACAGTCTTAGCTTGAGTGAAATGCCATTCCTCACGATTGCGTTCCAACGGGCTCTCAGGGTCCAATTTGTTCCACTCTTACGTAGTCTATGGAGACCTCAGTGTTGCTTGAGATGCCAATTCCTCTGAACTCAAGTATTGTCGGCAAGCCAATTTTGAAATTGACAGAGAACTCTTGCCACGCATTCATTTGCTTAAACTCTGTACCATTTACTACCCTGTCTGCTATTGAAATAGCCCCTTGTTGCGTGGAGATGTCTAGCTTCAACTCGCAAGTCTCATTTGCAGTCTTTAATTCAAACATTGCTGAATAGTTGCCAGGAGCAAAATAGGCATAGGGGCCAAACCATATCATACCTTGAGAATTCGCTGGATCGCTCGTGATGATCTTGCGCGACGCACTTGTGTAGTCCCACTCCGTTTTTCCTGAAGAGGAGGAAAGCTGCTCGTAGTCGAATGTACTTATTTGAGGAGAATAATACTCCGGCGAACCAGTGTAGCCCCTTTTCAAGAGCAGTATGCCATCCTCGGAAGCAAATATGCCATATTCGTGGTTATTTAGAACGTTTATCGTGACTTGGTCTGGTGTAGGCCCCCCTGCAATTCCTAACGTGAATGTGGGTGACTTCGTATCCACCAAAATGTAATCGACGTTGTAATCCAGGGGCCACTTGACAAAGTACGCATCTGTTCTTTGACATATATGTGGAAAAATATCCTGCTCTGTGGCAATTGACGCATTTGAGGGAACGAGACTTAGCACACTGTACAGAATATTCACGTGCCTTAAGTCTACCGCCGTGGTGACGCCATAGGGTGTAGTGCTCCTGTCTGTGAATGCAGGAATTCCAACAGGGCTGATCGTCAGAAACAACAGAACATTCACAATTATCATTAGAGTGATAATTCGTTTGTGAATAATGTCGTTGGTGTTTGGTTGGTGGTTCGCTGTTGCGATTCTGTGAAAGCCGTATATCCCTGCAATGAATAGTTGTCCTACTATTAAGGCGGAGTATTGATAATAAGGTTGATAGTATGCCTGATAATCTGAGAGTAGTGCGGCAATCAACCAAGGAAGTGCTGTTATGAGTTCAAGTGGAGCTAGGAGCGGCAGGAACAAAACGGAGGAAAAGAGAAGGATCACATAGTATGGTTTGTCAATTGGAGTGGATATCACGACCACAGCCTGTGCTGGATTCCGGAGAATGTTTCCTATCACTTGAGGAACGTTGTCGCCCCAGTAACTCCAATTTGAGTATGTTCCACCCGTTTTAAGTGGATTGACCATGGTTATTATTTGGATTGCCAAAAAGAGGCAGAACACGCTTACTAGCATAAGTGCCAGAGGACCTAAGAGTCTCTTAGTCAATCTCGCTTTGCTCAGTCTTACGCTTCGGTTCTCCAGTACTCTTTTAAGAAGGAAGTACAATCCCAAAGAAAAAACGATGAATGGCGCGAACTCGATTGTCATGAATTCAAGTGCTATGAATGGTATTGCTTTGAGCCATTTTCCTTTCTCCAGATAATAGAAACTGAAGAATATGAAGAGCGGAGTGAATATTTCCAAGTGAAAATCGTATGCGTTGACTCCACATAGAGCTGGGTTCAAAAGATACGCAGTTGCGAATGCCAGCGCGTAGAGTTTATTCCCGAGTTTGTCTCTGGCGATCCAGTATAATGGTAAAGCTGCTATTCCCAGTATGAATGATTGGAAAACTAGCAGAGTTTGAGGAGATTCGTAAATAGCGTAGACTGGCAAAATAAGAAACATTATAGGCGAGAAGTGGACCCCTAGAAAGTTGCCACTTGGATTCCCATACGGAACTTCTAAAGTGGAAAACAACACTTTGCCCGAGTTCAGGGTTGTCCACAAAGATTGTGTTATTATACCCAAGTCCCAGGCATAGGTTTTGAAGATGTAGTTCTTGTAGCAGGTGTAGACCGAGAAGAAAACTACATAAATAATTATAGGAATCAGGATGATTCTGTCTGCTTTCTTCTCAATTTCATTTGGAAGACTTTTTATCCAATTGGTTATTCGAGCAGTGACAATTCGGACTTTGTGTTCCATTCTTTACACCATATAGCGCGCGCACATGCTGCGGTGAACTTTCACAGATATGAAAAAAGGACATTTAATAGACTTTTGATTTTGATTCGCGTACGCTCCATCTGCTTTTCCGGCGAGATTTTGGAGGCGGGAGACATTTCAGATTCTGTATTCTCACACTTTAGATACCAGGTCAGCAACAAAAGAATGGCCCACAAAAAGAAAGCTTTTGAATCCTTAATACATTAGAAATGTTGGAAGCGGATGCTGTTTGGCGAGAGGAAAAACGCGGACAACAGACTCTCGAAAAAGAAAGCAGATGAGTGCCCTACAAGTCCCCTCCGTTTCCATAATCATTCCTACTTACAATTCTTCAAGAACTCTTTGCCACTGCCTCGAGTCTGTAGGAAGTCAGGATTACTGCCCTATTGAATTGATCGTGGTAGACAAGTACAGCACTGATGGTACACGTGCCATTGCTGAAAAGTTCGGAGCAACTTTCTTGCGCAAAGGGCCGGAGAGATCGTCCCAGAAAAACTGGGGTGCCAGATGGGCTCGAGGAGAGTTTCTCTATTTCGTTGATTCAGATTTCATTCTAGAGCGAAGAGCCGTGGGCAAGTGCATCGACTCGTGCAAGTGGCATGATGCAGTATCGACGGTAAACTATTCATTAGGCCGAAGCCTGTGGGGAAAGTCAATAGAGCTAAAGGAACGATTCCTGGCCCATGACCCCACAATCCAGACAGTCAGGTTCATTAGAAAAAGCGTTTTCCTTCAAGCCGGAGGGTTTGACGAAAGCCTCGTCGTCGGCGAAGACCTTGACCTCTACAGACGACTTGAGGAGGATAGGTTCAGGATAGGAAGCGCCAATGCGATTGAATGGCACATCGGAGAGCCAGAAACATTGAGAGACATCGCAAGAAGAAGCTTCTACTACGGCAAAGTCGTGAAGCCTTATCTCAACAAAAGAAAAGGCTTCGCAGTCCGTCAACTCAGTCCATTGAAGCCGGATCTAGTCTTCACGCTCATCAAGACGGGAAGCCCATACCTTCCCAGCCTACTGGTTGTTGACGTTACAAGATGGATGTCTACACTTCTCGGACTCCTTCTAACCGCATTTGACTTCCGTCGCTCCTCTCCTCCTATACAAAGGGTCGGACAACGCGAGACTCCATCTGCTGCTTTCTTTGCGGTGTGACTAAAACCAAGCTCTGAATGAAATCAACCTAGACTTATCACTTCGCCTAAGTAAGATGAGTGGTCAGGAAAATCACAACCCGCATTTTCCTCGCGGGCGCCGCGCTTTAAGCTGATCTTATGCTGCTGAACATTAGCTCTGGATTGGACAACAGAGCTCAATTGCGAGCATCAATATCAGTGCAAACTCGCCGCGTTGTCAAAGTGGTAGCGCGCAAATAGCAGAATGAAAATTAAGGGAACAAATGCCTCAACGTGGAAATAGAAGCAGCGTATATCTTGAGGAGCGTCTACCGTTGAGCTTTTCCTCACAGTCCATTACATGAGAAGCGCCGCCGGACCGATTATAGATGATTGCAGGACAAAAAGAGTTAATGGAGACTAAAGAACACACGCAAAAAGGGCACGATTAGAAGAAGTATCGTCAAAAATGAACATGGTGAATATTCTGGTAGCGAACCACCTTGGAATTGTGTGTGAACGGTGCGCTCACGAGCGCGCACTATTAATTAAAAATTAATGTGACAAAATGCGTGCGAGAACCGTTATCTGCTCCAAGCGCACGCTTCAATTTTGAAATTACCCTCGAAAACGCGGGCCCGCTGAATCTTGCGCGCGCTAGTCCTGTATTAGACTAGGAATTTAGTAATTAAAAACCTATTCGAGGCGCGCGTACTTGTTCCCAAATTCCCCACTTTCAAGCCTAACAATGCTGGATCCAGTCTCAAAAACGATGCTTCCCCCATCCGAAGCAAGTAATCTCCACAGGCCAGGCTGAGCCTAAGGCACTAGTCACCTCCAAAACGAATTTAGGAACAGGCATGCGCGCAGCTCCTTGCGTCTAGGTGTGAAGGCTCGATAGAGATTTTGAAGTTTAGAAGGACGGGTTCAGGTATTTGGGAAAAGACAAAAAGAAAAAAGGGAGTGTTTTTCTATGGGTCGTGGAATCCGCCTTTGGTGAATGGCGTACCCCACAAACTGCCTGTCCACATTGTTTCGCTTACTCTGCCTAGGCATTCGACAACTTTGAATCCTGTTGGTTTGTAGCCTGCAGATGTGCTCTCGTAGGTTATCTTTAGTATTATTGACGTCAACCCTAACGGAGCTTGTTGCAGTTCGTAGATTCCCTCTTGTTGGAACCACTGCGAAGCGTAGTAAGTGTCTTTGCCCGTTAAGCCCCACAGCAGAAGCATTGTTGTGCCGTTTATGTCTTGAGCTGTTGAAATGGTAGCGTAGCCTGTTGTGGCGGTGTCGCTATATGAGTTTCTGTTCCAGCAGGTTAACGCTGCTATATTGCCTGACCAAGGCGACCCAGCTGCGAACCATGGCTCAGCATATAGTGCATCCATGAAGTCGTTTCCATAGTATGATAGCATGTTTGCCAAAGGTCCGCCCACTCCAATCATGTTCGACGTCGTTACGGGCACATTCACTGTAGTGCCTATGATTCCGCCCTGTACTGTTCCGATGTAAGCGTATGGATCCCAGGCGTCAGTTAATGCAACTCTTTGGTCATTGTTCGTTGTGTAGGTTCCGCCGAAGTTATTGTAGTAATAGTTGTTCCATGAGGGGTCTGTGTGAGAGGTCCCTAATTCTGCCATTACAAATGGCATCTGGCTGCCCGTGTTGTTGGTGCCTGCGAATATGTCTGATCCTCCAAGTCCGTACTCTACTTCTTTGTCTTTGAAGGCGGCTGAAATCATTGACAGGCCTGCTGAGTCAACTGTAGCAGCGTTTGTTCCAACAATTCCCCATTGGTAACTTCCAGGAATTTGCTCCTGCAAGATTCCATCTTCGGTGCCGAACAGGAAATTGCTGGTCATGTTGTAATACTGGCCTGTTGAATTGATGTAGAAGCCCAAGGTTATGGTGTAGGCACAGTTGAAGTTGAACCAGTCGATGTGTAGATCGGTCAAAGTTGGGGCTTTTACGCTCCAATCCATGTTTATTCCGTTGAATGTCAAACTCAGGCCGTTGCTCGTCGCTGTTTGGTTGATGGGACTTTCGCTGATCGATTGCTGCAACGTGTCTTCCTTGAAGACCGTTACATCTGATCCAGAATCGTACAGGTTCCCATTTAGAGTGACTGTGGTGTTCGTCGAGAGGTTGCTGGAGTTGGAGGCCACGATACCCAAATTATAGGTTATAGTATGCGTAGCGCCCAATATGTCCGTATAATCGTTCAGTAAGTACCCCCCGTAAAAGCCATTCAATACAGTATTGACCTGGGTGACGTTGAATCCTGTGAAGTCTAGGTAAGGTGATAGCTGTGGAACATAGAAGCTATTGAATGTTGAGTACGTTATCTTGTACGTGTCACCTGTGTCAGGAAGGTAGATATCCGTCAGATAGTTCTGGCCAAATGTCGAACCATAGTCAACACCGTATTCTTGAGGGTCTCCCATCATTGGGTCGTTTGCCACTCTGTGCAGTAGCGTGCTGGTGTTCAAGTCTTCTACTCGTTCCGAGTTAACGTTGTACTGGTCCCATTGTTGATCATTAACATAGACTGCAGGGGTGTTTGTAGGTTGAAAATCAGTATAATCTGTGTCAGTCGGGGTAGCTTGGTATTCTACCCATCTACTTGTGCTCTGTTCTACAGCGCTGTACAGGTCTGTCGGGTTGAAAGTCTGATCAAGCAGATAAGTGACTTCTCTGTCGAGAGGACCTGGGTATGCTCCGTTGTGAGTGTCTGTGATTCCGTACTCTGTTACGCCTTGGAATGCATTTGCGGATCCATCATTCATCATGAAGGCCCATTCGCCTATGACGAATGGTGAGCCAGGCTCCACTGCCATGTCGTCCTTTGACGCCTGAGTCTCGTAGACCAGTTTAATGTCAGTACCGACTGACGGAGTGTAACCGGTTGGGAAGTACACATGAGTTCCGTCCCAGTAAACTTGGTCCGCGGGATCGCTGAAGGTCGCACTGTGTGTTACAATTTTGTTGATTCCGCCGACAAAGACCATTGGATCGTTTTGCCATACAATATTGCCGGTCGTCGTGTTCTGTGGATAGACAATGGGTGTCAAAGTCGGTGTTACATAATATAGACCATTATCAGTATCTTTCAGTAAGCCAGTGAAATTCTGGTCCTCTGTCTCTGTGCCTAAGCTCGTGAGTATGGTGTTTCTTGTAGCTTCTTGCTGTGTTGCGCCAACCCATGATGTGATTGGTTTCGGCCAGAACGCTTCAAATCCGGTGTAGTTCGTGCTTGCACTTACTATCTGAGCGACATCATACGTTCCGTCGTAGGGGCCAGGGGCATTAGCGTACCATGGTTGCCAGCTGCCGTCGTACACTGTTGGTTGATTCTCAAATATGTGAGCATATGATATGGGTGGTGTTCCAACTCCGAGGTCCCACTCGCCACGATCACCGAACTGTATGGTCATGTAACCTATTGATTTACTGGTGGTAATCCGTTTGACGTCTTTGAGCACTTCGACATCTTTACCGGCTTTGTCGAACACAAACGTAAAGGTTACGTTCAGCAATGGGGTTGTGTAGGACGTGTCAACGTAGAGTGTTGTTGTCGTCGTGGCAACGTATTCTCTTGGACCATTGTACAACACTGTAATGGGTGTGGTCACTGCTGCGCCGCTTGTCTTTCTTCCTCCTCGGACAGAAAGGTCAGTAGATCCGACTGTGACCATTTGGTTCCAGTTGCCACCTATGCCGCCTGTGCCAGGAGCATAGTCACTGTACGTTGCTAGGGCCCATATGTTGGCGTATGATCCGCCGATGACGTAGGTGCAGTTGAGTATCCAGCCCTCTATCCACTCGTATTGTGGAGGAGAGGGGTTGCCATTGTATAAATTCATTGATGGAGCAAACGGATCTACTGCACCGCCGTAATTCAATCCGGTCATCGTTGCAGGATCAATCATTTCTCCATATTGGGATAAACCCATTGTCAAGCTCGTGCTAGTGAACGGATAATCAGTATATGTGTCACTGCCGAGATTTCCAGGCACTGTCGCAGATGTGATATTGGGAGCGAAAGTAACTGTTGATGTGAATGCGGGTGCTAAAGCTGATAGTATCATTACTGTCACGGTTAACATTGCTATTATTACTTTTTTCATTTTCATTCCTCATTTTTTACGCTTTTTATAGTGTTGGGCTCATTATTTAAAAGGTTTTCCTTTCAAGGTTTCATTAACTCTGGGAGGCTTAAGTGGCACGAACTACTCGCAAAGTTCGAAACTAAAACAAGTCAGAGAGGTTGAAAACCAGCGCGCGCAAACCAAAATCTGAAGCAACACAGGAAAAGAAATTTACGCGCGCTACAGTGTCTTTCGGAAAAGGTCTTCTCTTCTTGAAATGTATAGTTCTTCCACGCGGCTTTTTTCGTTGAATATCGCAGATTCGTCCAATCCTCTCAATACTACTACCGGCCTCGCCTCATTCCCTTGACCCATCAAGAGCTCAGCTGCGGCCACAATCTCATCTACAACCGCCACATTCTTAACCCTAAGAATTTGACCGAAAAGATCAGGTTTCCCCCTGTAATCTCTGAACGGACTGATTCCTGCAACGCCAATCGCAAAATTGACCTGCCCCCGCCTAAATGGCCGACTATAAGTATCACACATAATTACTGCAACGTCCTTGCCTGTCAAACGTTTAATCTCTAATCGACAGTCTTCAACAGATTTGTCGGGGTTCAACGGCAGAAGCGCAAAATTGTCACTGCCTTCAACATTTGATTTGTCGATTCCAGCGTTTATACAAATTAATCCGCGAATGTCCTCAACCAGTAATGTTTCACTGGAAGCCTTCAGTACCCGTTTGGTTTCCCTCAAAACCAACTCGACAAATTTGCCATTTTTCCTCACTTTCCTCGCTAAACCATTAGCCCGACGTGTCGGCTCAACGTCTCGTATATTCACAATTCTTCCTTCAGCCTTAGAGAAAATCTTCTGCGCAGCAACAATTATGTCACAGTTCTGTATTTTCATGCCGTTCTTCTCCGCTGTTTCAACTATGATTTTAGCTAAATCGTCCCCTTCATGCACCATCGGAAAATCCTCCAGAGCGAAAACAGTAAAACTCTTCAACATATTCTGTCTCACCAAAGCCTAGAATCCACTCTTGCCTCGTTAAATCTCTTCTTCAGCGCAACTTTGGAAAACAGCATGTTCCTCTAGATTTTCAAGTTTAACTGAGGATTCATAATGCTTAAGCCCAACCCGGCGAGAGGGATAAAGCAAACCAGAATACTGAATGGATGATATTTATGAAAAAGAAATCCAGCCCATTACTCGGTCTTCTCATCTCATTTTTCATTCTCAGCTGCTTAGCAGGCGTTTACAATGTATTGCCTCCTGTGAAGGCGACGTACGTCTGGGGAATCATAACACATGACACGGATTGGACACTGGTCAATAACCCTTTCATAGTGTCAGATAATATTACAGTCAACGCAGGCGCGACATTAACGATAGAGCCTGGCGTGCAGGTAAAGTTCGGACAAAACTTCTGGATAATCGTGAACGGCGGAATCATGGCAGATGGAACGGTTGACAGACCGATACTGTTCACTTCCAACAGGCTTAACGCCAGCATGGGAGACTGGGGATCAATCCTCATCAACGGGGCTCAGCAGTCCTCGATAGCAAACTGCATAGTAGAATACGGCACAAGCGGCATAACGCTTGACAGCGGCTCTTTCAACCTGCAAAACAACACTATCACATCCAACCTTAACGGCACAGTAGTCAATGGCGGCAGCGTGAACATCGAAAACAACATGATAGTCAACAACACCGTCTGCGGAGTTAACGTGGCAGGAGGCAGCCAAGTCAATGTGGAAAACAACACCATAAGTTCAAACGGAGACGGCGTCGACTTAACAGGAAACCTGACTGGAGCAGTTGACATAACACAGAACAACATCATGCTCAACAGTAACAGCGGAATATCTCTCGATGCCAATGTCTATTCCGACACGTCTATCCTTCGGAATAATGTTTCATCAAACAATTACGGATTTCTAGTCACGTCGAACGACACGTACATCACGCACAACTACATTTCAAACAACACCATAGACGGAATACTCTACCAAAATGGAACCGGCCACCAAGCCCACTTCAATGACATCTATAACAATGTAGTGGGAATGGATGTCTACACTAACAACGTCACAGATCCCTCCTACATTGCGAACGCGACTTACAATTATTGGGGGGAACCAAGCGGACCATTCCAAACATACTTAAATCCGTACGGAAAAGGAAACAGCGTCGGCGGAGACGGTGTTGACTTACGCTTCATCTTTTTCCTGTCAAAGCCCAGCGACTACAACAACACACCGCCAACAGGCGTTCTTCAAACCGACAAAACCTTAGTCGCGCCAGGCCAGAACGTCACGTTCATCGGCACCAACTCATACGACGACGGCCGAGTCGACCAGTACTTCTATGACTACGGAGACGGAGTCACAAGTGGATGGACAACCCTTTCTCTAACAAACCACACTTATACCACTGTTGGAGCCTATATGGCAACCCTGACAGTCATGGACGACTTCGGCAGCATTAGCCAGAATCCCACAACGACGACCATAACCGTCCAGAATCTGACATCCCTGAGTGTTTCAATAACTCTGAGCAACCAAGTGGCTGATTACAACGGCAACGTCACAGTGACAGTTTACGTTTCAAACCAGAACGGAGTCGTACAAAACGCAGCAGTCACGCTCCTCTCTTTGAGGGGAGGAAGCTTCCTGTCCAAATCAGGAACTACCGATTCCACAGGTCAGTTCCAGACGACTTTTACGGCGCCAAACGTCACCGACGTTTCTGACATCAGACTGATTGCCACGGCTACTAACGCGGGATACGCAGACGGATCCGCCTACACTTATCTCGAGGTTCTCCCGCTTCTTCATATCCAAGTAACCACAGAGCCGACG
>Ga0209039_10002696_pt1 | contig 14716 bp, 14 predicted proteins | sample BogFormECP12_OM1_FD_188238 | JGI IMG/M metagenome (GOLD analysis project Ga0209039, IMG submission 188238) | Bog forest soil microbial communities from Calvert Island, British Columbia, Canada - ECP12_OM1 (SPAdes) (version 2) | ecosystem: Environmental > Aquatic > Freshwater > Wetlands > Bog ... | reverse complement strand
TGAGTCCTGGCTGGAGCCGGTCGTGGCGCCAACACGCCAGCGAGACGTGACCACCTCGGTGGAATTCACCTGGTGGCCCGGACTGTTGGCCAAGCGTCCACTCCTGGCCCGCTAGGATTCTGGCTAAGAGTCAATTCCCTTCGTTAGCTTGTATTCAAAGGCAACATCCCGGCAGATTTCCGCATCGAATCGTGCAACCAGGAATACTTTAGGCAGGGAAATTGACGGCAACGAAGAAAATACTGGCCGGCGGCATGTCCGAGCAGGAAGCCATCGAGCGGGCCAAGCAGGGCGACGCCGAAAGTTTCGAAGCCTTGTATGGCCTTCACAAGCGGCGTGTCTATTCTCTGTGTTTGCGCATGACAGGCAACACCGCGGAAGCGGAAGACCTTACACAAGAAGCCTTCCTGCAACTGTTTCGGAAAATCGCAACCTTCCGTGGCGAGTCGGCATTTTCTACCTGGCTGCATAGGTTGACGGTGAACGTGGTGCTTATGCATCTGCGCAAGAAAGGCCTGCCCGAAGTGTCGCTGGAGGAAACGTTGGAGCCGCAGCAGGAAAATGGGCCGAGGAAGGACGTGGGAGCTCGTGACAATGTACTGGCCGGTTCCCTCGATCGCGTGAACCTGCAGCGCTCCATCGAGTGTTTGCCTCCAGGGTACCGTGTCGTATTTGTGTTGCACGATATAGAAGGCTACGAGCACAATGAGATTGCCGAGATGATGGGCTGCTCCATCGGCAACAGCAAGTCGCAGCTGCACAAAGCGCGCATGAAGCTGCGTGAGCTTCTTAGACTTAGCCAGGCACAGAGGGCAGCAAAGAGATAGGGAAGACCATCTCGGGAGATGAGATGGCGGGAATCGGCAAGGTGGGAAAGTGAACCAGGTCCGTAGTGACAAATCCTGGCCCACTTCGAGTGATTGCGCCAAGCCGGATTCCAGAGAGAAAAGACGACCATGACGTGTGTAGAGCTTCAAGAAGTCCTGCCTTACATCATTGACGGGGGCGGCAGCGACGAGGAGCAGCAGCATCTGGCGACGTGTCCAGTCTGTTCTGATCTCGTGGCCGATTTGCGTTACATCAAGGAAAGCGCCAAGCTGCTCGTACCCATGGAGGACCCCAGCCCACGGGTCTGGGAAGCCATCCATCGCTGCCTGGAGCGCGAAGGCTTAGTGAAGCCTGCGCGCAGGAATTCCTAGAGCAACTCGGTCGCCGATTTTGTATTGCAGAAAGAATGGCGGGATGCCAAGAGGCCTCCCGCCATTTTGTTTTGTGTGAAGTAAATCACGAGCAACCGAATTCTGCTAGCGTCGGTCCGAAGGTACGGGAGTGAAAGAAACACCCCGCAGAACTTCAAGGTTGTTAGCGCTGTCAAAGGTGGAGAACTTCTCATCCGGTGGCAGAGAGGTCGCGCTGATTTGATCGGTGATGACGACCAGCTTGTTCGGGTCCGCACCCTGGTCACCGTTACCGCTCACTGTCGAGGTGATGGCGTAGATCGTCGCTGTGCCGTCATTGTTGACGACGCCGGTGATGTTACGCAGGCCGTCGGTGCCCGGCGACCACGGAAGTCCGGTGGCTGGATTGTTTCCAGTCGGATAGTTCGTCACCGTGTAAGGAACACCTAGTTGCAACCCCGACTGCAGGACATAAGCAAGGTTCCACTGGCCCTTTCCGGAATCGAAGATCCACTTCTGGAGTCCGGCGGTCGTCTGGGCGGCAGCGACCGTGTACATTCCGTTGGAATAGGTATTGTCGCCGTTACCTTCATCCGCAACATACAGCGTGGTCGCGTTTGCAAACCAGATGCCGAAGGGGAAAGACGTCTTCGACTTCAGCGCAACCGGGAAGCCCTTCAGGACGCACATATTGTTGGGATCAAGGCCCAGGGTCTGGAGCTTGCTCGGGTCGTAAGCTAGCGGCATTGTAGGTAGGGTCGCGTTGGATGGAGGCAGGCCGACGCCATCGTTGTCGTTGCAGATCGTCAGCGTGGGGTCGACCCAATAGACGGTGTTGACGCCGTTACCGCCACTGCCTTTGGTGTAATACAAAACGTCATTGAAAATCGTAAGGCCGCGGAAGTTGTCGTCCTTGCCGATCTTGTCCGGCTTGTCGCCAAGTTGCGTGATATTGAAGCTGGCCACCGGTGTGGGCATGCCGGGCATTTGCGCGACTAGAGGCTTGTTCGCCGGACTGAGAATCTGTGCCCCCGCTCCGATAATGATGCCATCCGGTTGAGGAGTGCCACCGTTACCGGCGTTGCCTGCCGTGTAATAGAAATTCGCGCCGCTCGTGTTGTTCAGGATGGCGGCACGGCCGTTGTTACCGCTGTAGGCATTGCTTTTCGTGAAGCTGAAGTTCCCGTTGGGATCCACTTGTGCTACGGCGCGGTAAAAACTTCTTCCCACAGGGTTGGTTGGGTCAACTTCCAGGGGCGTGTTGGAGTTGGAGACGTCAAGATCATCGATTGCGTCAACATAGCCCATAAAAGTCAGGTACTGGCCATCGGTCGAAAGGTTGAGAGCTATCTCGGACTTGGATGGGAAGCTGGTGACCATCTGGTCGCCCTTGAGCGCGACTCCCAGCAGCGAGCTATGGGGAACTTCCAGCGAGTTGACCAGCGAGCCCGCCGGCGTGAACTGGTCGAGAACGATCTTCGAGGTGATGCCGAAGCTGCTGTCCACAATATCGTTGTTCCAGACAAGCGGGTAGGTGCCGTCATAGGTCGCCATCCCATTGCAGCCCGCTTGTGTGGACTGGCAGTTTGGCGGCAGGGTCTCGCCCACCTTGACGTTGTTGGGATTGTTGTCATACACGCTCCGGCTCACCACCAGGTTGCCGGGCTGGAAGTAGGTTTGTGCCGTTCCCGCAACCGCGCCGGCCATGAGGGTGAGCGAAACCGCCGCAATTCGGTGAGCCATTGAGCGCAGGCGGCCACGGCTTCTAAACATGTTAGCTGTCATACGAAATCTCCTTGAATGCTTGGGAATGGAGCCGAACGCCCCAGCGGCTCGCGGTTTTGCCTTCGATGTTCTCAACTCAGCTTTGCAATGCGGTTAAAGCATCATCACGATTTAATGAAAGTGGGCGGAAAAAGGGCACAGGAAGGACTGGGTGCCCCGGCCTCTATGCTAAGTGCAGTGTTTTGAAGTTACGGCTAAGATCCTAAAAACAAGGATCTTACAAAAAATGATTTTTTGTGGTAGAGGGCGAGGCGGGCAGTTCCAGGCAACCAAGATAGGCACTAAAGTTTGGTTACTATCTTTGCAGAAGTTTATCGATGAATCGTCTGCTAGGAGCTGATGGCTGACGGCTGAAAGCTCGCCTCTCTCACATCCTCTTTACCGTCTTTTCGTACAGGTCCTTGAAGCAGCGGCCGGGGTCGTACTTGTTCTTCAGCGCCTCGTACGCGGGACGATTGTAGATCTGCCAGAAGGTCTCCTCGTCGTAATAGGCAGTCGAGTACAGACCCTTCTTACCCTCCAAGGCCAACGCCTTCGCTTCTATTTTCTTGTTGAAGTGTCCTTCCGGTTGCGTGCTCGGCACCGTGTCCCAGAAGCCGAAGTTGATGTAAAGCTTCTTCGCATCGAGCGCGTAGAGATCGTAGGTGACGCTGGGATCGTAGCTGCGGAATGGGCAGATCCAGATCGGAAGAACGCCGATCTCGCGCAGCAGGAAATCCAGGAACTCGACCGTGTGCTCGATGGGAATGTCAACGTCCTGGATCACGGACTCGGTGTTGGAATCAGGCATTATCTTGTGTGATAGCCGCATGATGCGCTGATAGGTCTTCGAGTTCAGCAGCCACCTCGTTGCCAGCAATCGCACCGGAGCATGCTGCACATAGAAATGTTTGGAGCACCAGAACCAGTCCGTGTCCCAACGCCAGATGTAGTTCTTGGCAGTGAGGTAATCCACCTCGCGTTGCCGGATGGATTGATAGAACACCTTCATGTAGGTGTAGTCGCTGACAAAAGGCGCATCGTCAGTGAACTCGCCGGTAGTGATGTACATCTCGCCGCCGCTGAAGACCACGCCGTCGATGTAGTCGAAGCGCGGACCTTCGCAAAGCGCTTCGATTTGCGCGAAGAACATCGCCGGATCGGTGAACTTCGTATGCGTAAGCTTGACGAACCTCTTCGCTGGGATGAGCTTTACCTTGAGCCGCAGTACATAGCCGAGCGTGCCGTAGGAGTTAGGGAAGCCGTAGAACAGGTCGGAGTTTTGCGTCGCCGAGCAGGTGATCGTACTGCCATCACCCAGTAGGATTTCCATCTCCTCGACTGTTTCGTGGACGAGGCCGTACTTGAACGACGATGACTCGATGCCAATCCCACTGATGGCTCCGCCAATGGTGATGGTCTTGAGCTGCGGTACAACAGTCGGAAGCAAACGGTGCTTCAGGGTCTCGTCTGCAAGCTCCTCGTAGGTTGTCATGCCCTCGACGTCGGCGATGCGGCTGCTGGGAGCGATGTCGAGCACATGATGGAAACACCGAACATCAATACGCTTCGTGCCCGTTTGCAGGCGATGGCGAAACAGGTTCGAGGTCGACTTAGCGAGACCGATGCTGGCGCCGTTCGCTCGCGGCGCAGCCAGTTCAGCGATGAGCCGCTCGCGCCTCTGCACATACGCTTGAAAGTCGGAGGATGTCATCGGCTACCTGACAGCAACATATCCGTCGATGTCTCCCTTGCTGAGCACAGTCTGCCAGAGATGCAGTCTGCGTGCCCGGAAGGCGCCAGCCGACATCATGAGATAGAGCTTCCACATCCGGTAAAAGCGCTGATCGTATCGCTGCTTGTCGAGAGTGCAATAACGGCTATCGAAGTTCTTCCACCACCCCAGCAGCGTGCGGTCGTAGTCGGGTCCGAAGTTGTGCCAGTCCTCCATCACCAGCACGTCCTCCATCGCCGCCCCGAGCTGGCGTATGGACGGTATCAGGCCGCGGGAAAAGATGTACCTGTCGATCCATGGATCGACGGATGTCTTCGACTTGATGCCGCCGATGGTGTGCACCAAAAACAGACCTCTGTCCTTCAGCTTGGCACGCGCCAACTGGAGGAACGAGCGGTAGTTCTTGTGTCCGATGTGTTCGCACAGTCCAACCGCAACTACGCGGTCGAATTCGCCTCGTTCGCGAATTGCCTCGCGATAGTCCTTCTCTTCGAAGCGAACCGGCAATCCGTTGCAGAATTCCCGGGCGAACCTCATCTGCTCGCGCGAGATGTTGTAGCTCACCACCTCGCAGCCATACTCTTTGGCCATGAAGCGCGCCAACCCGCCAAAGCCGCTGCCCAGCTCCAGCACCCTCATTCTCGGTTCCAGATAAAGCTTGCGGCAAATCAGGTGAAGCTTGTTTTCCTGCGCTTCGTCCAGCGTCTTTGCGTCCTTCCAGTAGGCACAGGTGTACTGCATGTTCTTGTCAAGCATCGCCTGGTAGAGGTCGTTGCCAAGGTCGTAATGCTCGCGGGCGACCTTGCGCGACCGCGACTTCGTCTGCCGGTTAAACAACCGGGCTTTTACCGAAAGCCACACCACTGGTAGCGATCCTACCTTTTTTTGGAGTTCGGCTTTCTGGACTTTGGAGAAGAACTCGTCGAGCTGAGGGACGTCCCACCAGCCGTCCATGTACGACTCGCCAAGTCCGAGCGAGCCTTGACTCAGCGCGCGCTGGTAGAAGCGCTCGTCGTGCACCTGGAAGTCCCACGGATCGGGACCGTTCAGTTCGATGTCAGCCAAGGCGAGAATTTCACGTATCTTGTCTTTCGCGTTCATAGGCAAAGTAGCGTACGCATGCCCAGCCGAAATGTTACGACCAAAGATTCTTACAGGAAGAATGGCGCAACGACAATGGTGAAAACTGGGAGCACCACGTCTCTAAGCCAAAACGGGAATGCACGTGCTCTACGCGCGGATACAGGTTCACTTTCAGCCCGGCCTTGGATAAGGCCCGCGATAACCAATCCGGTGCGAAATTCTGCGGGCTGCGTCCTTAACGATCTGTGCCAACCGGGGAACGGCATCTCGCGGCACGTCTGTGATCGTTCCAGTCGAGCCGAGGCTGGCTTCCACCTGGCCCTGGCTGTTGAAGATGGGAGCGCCCACGCAGCGGGCCCCGAGACTGTTCTCTTCGTCGTCTACGGAATATCCCAACTGCCGAACTCGTTCGAACTCTTTCATCAGCTTGGCCATGCTGGTGATGGTGTGCGGCGTCAGCTTCTTCATCCCACGGTGGCGAATAATCGTCTCCCGCTCTTCGGGATCGAGATATGCCAGCAACGCTTTACCGACTGCCGTAGAGTGCACCTCCATGCGGCGGCCGATCCAGGTATCCATCTTGATAAAGCTCGGCTCCTCCACCTTCTCCACGTAAACCGCTTCTTCATGATCCAGAATTGCGAGATGGGTCGTGAGGTGGATATGGTCCACCAAATGGCGCATGATTGGCAGCGCTACCTCGCGAACCTCCACGCCACCGAGCGCTGCCCGAGCCAAGCTGACGACCTTCATCCCGAGTCTGTACTTTCCGCTGTCAAGGTCGCGGCGCACATAGCCGTGCTGCTCCAGGGTTCTGAGGATGTAGCTGGCGGAACTCTTTGGGATTTTCAACTTGCGGTGGAAGTCGGCGTTCGACATACCGCCCTCTCGTTGTCCAACAGCTTCCAGGATAAGGATCGTCCGCTCCACAGCAGTCGAAGGATTCCCGTTTTGATTTGTCATATTCCAGCAACTCCTAGAATTCGAGTATTACGAGAACATGAATTTGTGTTCAGTATATTGAACAACAGTATTGCGTGCAACTGGCCGCTGTCGCTATGGTATGTACACCATATGGAATTACTGTTCATTATGTTGAACACTATTCTGGGGGTCAGCGCAATGGTCAGCAATCAACTTGATTGTTGACCTTGCCCTTACTCGAACTCAGAGGAGATCACGAAAATGGCTGCGCAACAATCTGCTGCTGAACTTGCAAAATCATGGAAGTCCGACCCCCGTTGGAAGGGAGTCGCGCGTCCTTACTCCGCGGAAGATGTTGTGCGCTTGCGCGGCACCTTGCACATCGAACACACGCTGGCACGCCTTGGGGCTGAGCGCCTATGGGAACTGCTGAACAGCGAGAAGTACGTCAATGCCCTCGGTGCCATGAGTGGCAACCAGGCAGTGCAGATGGTCGCCGCCGGACTGAAAGCCATCTACGTAAGCGGTTGGCAGGTCGCCGCCGACGCTAACAACGCTGGCCAAATGTACCCTGACCAGAGCCTTTATCCTGCTGACTCGGTGCCGAATCTGGTCCGCCGTTTGAATAATGCGCTGATTCGTGCCGATCAGATCCATCATTCCGAAGGCAAGAATGGCATGAGTTGGTTCGTTCCGCTCATCGCCGATGCCGAGGCTGGATTCGGCGGTACTCTGAACGCTTTTGAACTCATGAAAGCGATGATCGAAGCGGGCGCAGCCTGCGTGCACTTCGAGGATCAGTTGTCCTCGGCGAAGAAGTGCGGCCATCTCGGCGGCAAGGTATTGGTGCCGACGCAGGAAGCAGTCCAGAAACTGGTGGCGGCTCGTCTCGCCGCCGATGTGCTGGGCGTTCCCACGCTCGTCCTGGCGCGAACTGACGCCAACAGTGCGCACCTGCTGACCGCCGATATCGATCCTTATGACCGCATATTCCTTACCGGCGAGCGCACGGTGGAAGGCTTCTACGGGATTCACGGTGGGCTCGACTCAGCGATCGCGCGTGGCCTGGCGTATGCGCCGTATTCAGACTTGATCTGGTGCGAAACGTCGGAACCGAACTTGAAAGAAGCCGAGCGCTTTGCCGGTGCTATTCACGCCAAGTTCCCGGGCAAGATGCTGGCCTACAACTGCTCGCCCTCGTTCAATTGGAAGAAGAAGCTGGACGATGCGACGATTGCGCGTTTCCAGCCGGCGCTGGCCGAGATGGGCTACAAGTTTCAATTCATCACGCTGGCTGGCTTCCACGTGCTGAACCTCAGCATGTTCGAGCTGGCGCGCGCTTACAAAGACATGGGCATGACTGCCTATTCGCGTGTTCAAGAGAAGGAATTCGCTCGCGAGTTCAGCCACGGCTATTCTGCGGTGAAGCATCAGCGCTTCGTCGGCACCGGCTATTTCGACGAAGTGACGCAGGTGATCGCCAGCGGCAAGTCGTCTTTGTCGGCCTTGGAGCACTCAACCGAAGCCGAGCAGTTTGCTGAAGTCAAGGTCCCGGCGCAGATGATCGAGGTTGGTCAGGACCCCTCCTGCCGTCCGATCCTGGGCGAGTGTCCGTTGACCTGCGAGCACGAACACGAGCACATTCGGAGTCACGCCGCCAACGATTAGGCCCTACTGCGCAACGTAGTTGAGCGCGACCTTCAGGCACGGGCCCCTCCTTCTCGTGCCTGATTTTTTGTGCTCTGCTAAATTGATGGCATGAGCAACACTGTCGCCAACGGCACTTGGAACATTATCATTCGTCAGCATCCCGAGCGTGCGGTTCCCGAGCGCGCACGGCAGTTCCTTGCGCAGGGCTATGTCGCGCATGTCGGCTTCGAGCAGGATGGCAAGCCCTATGTCATTCCTATGCTGTATCAATACGCGAACGAACATCCCGATCGCCTCTATCTGCATGGTGGGGTTTCCAGCCGCACCCTGCGGCATCTTGCATCGGGCGTGCCGGTTTGCGTGACGGTCACGCAACTCGACGGCCTCGTCTATTCACGCGATGCCAAGTATCACTCGGCAAACTATCGCTGCGTAATGTGCTTTGGCCGCGGCCGCTTGTTGGAGGACGGTGCGGAGAAGCGCGCGATGTTTGAGGCGATGACCTCACGCTACATTCCAGGACGCACTGCTGGGCGAGATTACGCTCCAGCTACGGAACAACAGCTTGCAACCACGGCCGTGATCGAGGTGTTGATCGAAGAGATCACGGCTAAAATGCGAGAAGGCGGGCCAAAGGGACCCAACGACGCGGCTGAAAGTGGCCCGGGTACGCGCGGCATCGTGCATCTACACCGCGAGTAGCTACTCTACAGTCACCGACTTCGCCAAGTTGCGCGGTTGATCCACGTCGCAGCCGCGACGGACCGCAATGTGATACGCCAGCAGCTGGCAGGGAACCACTTCCAGAATCGGCGCCAAAAGCTCCGGAGCTTCTGGAACGTACAGGACATGGTCAGCAGCTTCGCGGATTTCCTCGTCGCCGTCAGTGGCGATAGCGATCACCGTACCCGAACGAGCTTTTACTTCCTTCAGGTTCGACAGCGTCTTTTCATAGCGCAGGACCGAGCCAGGGTCGTTCTTGTCGTGTGTGGCCAGGATGACAACGGGCAGGTCCTCATCGATGAGCGCGTTGGGTCCATGCTTCATCTCGCCGGCCGGATAACCTTCGGCGTGGATATAGGAAATTTCCTTCAGCTTCAGCGCACCTTCCAGTGCGATCGGATAGTGCACGCCGCGTCCGAGAAAGAGAAAATCGTGCGCGCGGTGGTACTCCTTCGCCAGGTCTTCGGTTTCCTCGTCACGAGTGAGCAGTGTCTCCAACTTGGCGGGCATGCGCGTCAGCTCGGTCAATAGCTGCTTCGACTCGTCAGCGTCGAGCGTGCCGCGCACCTGCCCAAGGTAAACGGCGAACAGGAACAGCGCAGTCAATTGCGCGGTGAAGGCCTTGGTCGAGGCAACGCCAATCTCCGGCCCGGCGTGGGTGTAAACCGTACCGTTGGATTCGCGTGCAATCATGGATCCCACGACGTTGCAGATGCCCAACGTCTTCGATCCCTTGGTGCGCGACTCGCGCATCGCCGCGATAGTGTCGGCTGTCTCGCCCGACTGCGTAATCAGAATTGTGAGGTCGTTCGGCCCGGTCAGCGGATCGCGATAACGAAACTCGCTGGCGTAGTCCACTTCCACCGGCACCTTGGCCAGCCGCTCGATCATGAACTTGCCTGCGAGCCCCGCATGCCAACTGGTGCCGCAAGCCGCGATGTAAACCTTCTCCAGCTTGCGGAAATCGTCCTCGGTGATTTCCATCTCGTCGAGGAACACCTTGCCAGTATCCAGCGAGACGCGGCCGAGCGTGGTGTCACGGACGGCGCGTGGCTGCTCGTAGATTTCCTTCAGCATGAAGTGCTTGAAGCCGCCCTTCTCAGCCATGATGGGGTCCCAGGTGATGTGCTGCACCTGGCGTTCGATAGGCTGGCCTTCGAAGTCGGTCAAGCGCACGCCCGCAGGAGTAATGGTGGCGAGGTCGCCGTCTGCGAGGAAAAACAGGTCGCGCGTGTGGTAGAGAATCGCGGGCACATCGCTGGCGACGAAATACTCGTCCTTGCCCAGGCCGATGACCGCCGGTGGCCCGTTGCGCGCAGCCACAATCTTGTTCGGCTCGTCGGACGAGATGACGGCAATCGCGAACACCCCAGTGAGCAGCTTCACCGTCTTGCGGACCGCTTCTTCCAGCGGGGTCTTGTGTCCATTGTTACCCTGCAGGTTCTTTTCCACAAGGTGCGCGATCACCTCAGTGTCGGTCTCGGTGCGGAACTTGTGGCCTTCCTCGATGAGTTTCCTCTTCAAGCTAACGTAGTTCTCCACGATGCCATTGTGGACGACGACGATCTTTCCTGTGCAGTCACGATGGGGATGAGCGTTTTCCTCAGTGGGACGCCCGTGCGTGGCCCAGCGCGTATGGCCGATACCATAGGTGCCGTCGAGCGGATTCAGACGTATGACCTCCTCCAGATTGCGCAGCTTGCCTTCAGCGCGACGCACCTGCAGGCCGTCTCCGTTGCCGCCTACAGCAATGCCGGCAGAGTCATAGCCACGATATTCGAGGCGACGCAGGCCATCCAGGATGACCGGCACAACCCGCTTATTTCCAACGTATCCAACAATCCCGCACATAGGTTCGGCTCCCGTGAACAACACGTGGCTGCTTCAGACTAGTTATCGCATCAGTTCGGCCGATGGCAAGCGAAGCAAGGCTTGTTGAGAGGGTCTTTGATTTGTAAACCTTTAATTGGTTTGATGGCATTGTGACCCTCTGCGATGCGAAAGAGTGATTTGCCTCGCTCCTCTCGGACAACCCGCATCGAAGCTACCCCTCAATCGTGAAACGGTACTCTTCGATCACCGGATTGGTGAGCACTTCACGCGCAATACGCTCGATCTCAGCCTGCGCCTCCTCACGGCTGACGCCGCTGTCGAGTGCTATCTCGAAGTACTTGCCCTGACGCAGATCATCAATGCCGCGATAACCCATCTTCTTCAGGGCGCCGTGGATGGTTTTCCCCTGCGGGTCGAGCACACTTTTCTTGAGCGAGACGTACACGTACGCTTTCATGAAAGAAGCTCCATTATACCGGCTAATGAGAGCATGTTTTGAACTGCTCATCGATCTCGATCCGATAGCCGTTGGCCAGCCGGTTGTTGGCATTGGCTAACGCCACCACTGACATCATCTCGTGAAACATCCCGTCGGTCATGCCCTTCTTGCGCGCCGAGGCGGTATGCGCCGCAATGCAGTAAGGACAGCCAGTAGTCACGCTGACCGCGATGTAGATCAACTCTTTCACCACCGCATCCAGAGCGCCCGGCGCCATTAGTTGTTTGGTGTCCTCCCATGTGCGCTTCAGCAGGGCCGGGTCAGACGCCAGGGCCTTCCAGAAATTGTTGATCCAGTCCGTCTTGCGCGTTGCCATGATGTCGTCATAGACCGCTCGCACTTCGGGGCTAGCGTCTTTGTATTCAATGAGTCCGAAAGTTGCCATGCGTTCCTCCACCAGAATTCGCCGAATACAACTGACTCAGCAGGTAGTGGTGTCGCTCGCGACAGGAGTATCTTCAAGGCGAGAGGCTACCTCGCTCGGAGGTGCGTCATGCGATGTCGGCTGCGCATTACCTGCCCAACTATTCTTACTATTGCCATCATGCTTTGTTCGCCCGCAAGTATCTCGGCGCAAGCTGCAACCCCGATTCCTCCAGGTCATACTGCTGCCAACCGGGCCACGCGAAATGCGGAAAACGTGGAGCCTCCGGCTCCTCCCAACCAGAACGCCACCGCCGCCCAGGTGCTGCAACAGGCGGATGAGTTGGTGTCGCTGTCCCAGCAGGTGCGGGCTGATACGGAGCGTGCAACAACCCAGGGACTGCTGGCCAAGGATCTGAAAGACAAGCTCAAACGTATTGAGAAGCTCTCCAAGCGATTGCGCGAAGAGCTCACGCCGTGACCGGCCAGTGGCAAGAGGTTAGCCAATTCGCTCACCCTATTCCACCTGCACTTTCTGCCGATACGCCGCCACCTGCACGTTCCAGCGCAGTTCTTTCGTCATTGCGTCCCGTAATTGCGATGAAGCTTGCGGCTCGCCATGCACCAGGAACGTTTGCCTGGGAGGACGGGGAAAGGTGTGTAGCCACTCCAGCAGCTCCGGAGTGTCTGCATGGTCGCTGAACTGCTCCAGCGCGGCGACCTGCGCGCGGATGGGGACCTCCTGACCAAAGATCTTGACTGTCTCTGCACCGCTCTTGATAGTGAATCCTCGCGTCCCCGGCGCCTGAAAGCCGATGAAGAGCACCAGGTTCCGCGGCTCAGGTAGGCGTTGCATCAGGTGATGCAGTATGCGTCCGCCGGTGATCATGCCACTGGAGGAAACGATAATGCTCGGATATCGTGATTCATTGATCTTCTTCGACTCCTCTTGCGTGACATCGAAGTGAAAGTTCGGCCACTCTAGCGGCGAGCCGTACTTTTCGATCAGGGCTTTGGTTTCGGGCGTGAACTCTTCGGTGTGTTTCAGGAAAATCTCCACCGCCCGGATCGCCATTGGGCTGTCGGCATGAACCGGCACGCTTGGTACCTGCTTGGTTTCCATCAGCTCCTTAAGCAGGAACAGGAACTTCTGTGAACGCTCGACCGCAAAGGACGGGACGACTACGGTGCCGCCGCGCTGCAGCGCTGTGCGGATGAGCGCCGCCATCTGCGGACGCGGATCGGTATGCGGATGCTCACGGTTTCCGTAGGTGCTCTCCATCACCAGCAGATCGCAGTCTTCACCCTCAGTGGGGCCGGAGTGCACCACTTTCCCGGGAGCTATCTGGTTGTCGTGGACGCGGCCAATGTCGCCGGTGAACAGAAGCCTTGAGGTCTTACCGTCGGAGGTTAGGCTGATCTCCGCCATCGCCGAGCCGAGTATGTGCGCGGCTCGCACAAAGCGGAACGCCAGTTGCTCGCTGACGCGCTTCGGTTGGCCAAAGTCCACCGGACGAAACAGGGTGAGGCACTGCTGTGCTTCTTCCATGGTGTACAGCGGCAGCGCCGGCGTGTGTTTGCTGGCCCGGGTTTTGTTGTAGAACTCGGCGTCTTCTTCCTGCAGGTGTCCGGAATCGGGGAGCAGAATTCCGCACAGATCGATGGTCGGAGTCGTAGCGTAGATCGGGCCATGGAAGCCTTGCTTTACCAGCCGCGGGATCCAGCCGCAGTGATCGATGTGCGCGTGGGTCAGAATGACGGCATCGATCTCCTGCGCCGGGATCGGTAAGCTCTGCCAGTTACGCTCTCGCCATTCCTTCTGCCCCTGGAACATTCCGCAATCGATCAGCACCTGGATGCCCTGCTTGCCGTTTTCGTCGCCCGTGTTGATCAGGTGCTTGGAGCCGGTAACGGTTCCGGCTGCGCCGAGAAACTGGATGTAGCTCAATCGGTCCTCATTCTTGTGACTAGCTCCGCTTCTTCTAGAGCGTCTGCTCCATTATGCTACGCCCATATACGACTCGATACCTCCCTATGCGGTTCTTCATTTTCAGTAACTTAGGAGCCATTTTTCTTCGAAGCTCTTGAATTTATTATAGTTATAGGCATCTGATAGAGATTATTGGATTTACGGGACTGCGCAAGTGCCGGCGTCGTCTCAGCAGGACCCGATTGGAGTTGCTCCATCCGCTCTATGTGGCGCAAGTTGGTGGCGGCCAGACGCAGGCCCCAACGCAGGAGCCGGGCGCGACTCTCCTCGATATGGCCAGCTTCGAGGGCCACCTGCACCCGCGCAAGGGCAACCTGGATCGACTTCATGTCTTCCAGAAGCGGCAGCTTAAGGCAGGATGCGGCTCGGCCCGCCCGTGCCATCTTCAGCCTCCGCTGACGGAGCAGAAGATGATGGTGGCAGTACGCGCTGCCTTTCTGTGCGACGGCCTGACACAATGCTCCGTTGTCCTTGATGTGCTTGCAGGTGCGGATGACGAGGAACGGACGGGCTTTCTGTGAACTTGATGGCGAATTATAAGGACGACTCATGCGCAACTCCTGTCCGGCGGCCATTTGCGGCCCTTACTTTAGGCTAAGCACTTCACGAGGGAAAAGTCACGCAAAAAAGAACTGCTCAACTTACGAAGGTAACCACTGTCTGGGGGGCGAACTGTCCGGCTTAACTCAGTCCGTACACCTGTCGTGGAGCGAGATATCGAGGGAAGCGATCGACCAGAGCTTTGCGCACAGCGTAACAATAGTGACATTCGTCAACGAAGTCGTCCGGCAGTTCAACGCCGTACTTCTTCGCAAGCATCGCGGGGCCTCGGGCCAGGAGCGGCCCACATATAGGATGCTGAGAGGCTTGATACTCGCGAACGAGCTGGGACAGCGGCGTCTCCCACATGTTGCCCATACTCACACCTTGGCAAATGTGAACGTTCCCGTAGCAGTCGACGTGGACGCGTTCCG
>Ga0209039_10002695_pt1 | contig 14717 bp, 11 predicted proteins | sample BogFormECP12_OM1_FD_188238 | JGI IMG/M metagenome (GOLD analysis project Ga0209039, IMG submission 188238) | Bog forest soil microbial communities from Calvert Island, British Columbia, Canada - ECP12_OM1 (SPAdes) (version 2) | ecosystem: Environmental > Aquatic > Freshwater > Wetlands > Bog ... | reverse complement strand
GATCATGGACATCCGCCACGCCGAGCGCCTTCACCGCGCACGGGACCTGCTCGCGGTCAAGGGCTTCGACACCAGCAACACCGTCCTGAGCTGTTTTTCGGGTGCCGGCTTCAGCGGTGACCTGCAAGCTGCCCACGCCGCTGAAGTCCGCCTCATTGGCCTTGACCAGCTCTACGCCGACGGCACGTAACTCGGCGGGTTCTGTGGGTTCCAAAACGGGGCGCAGGCGGCTGATCTGCTGGTTCGCCTGCGGTGATGGTAGCGTGGCTGGCAGTATCGCGGACGGATGCATTGCCTGATCTTCGTCCTGCGCCGTTCCGGAACTGGTGCATTGGGTCAGGCCTGGGCTTCTATCCTCGGCGGTCGTGCTGATTCGCCTCATCTATCTGCTCATGGTCCGGTTGTTCTGCTGGCCGGCGGTTCCGGCTGCCCTCCCGCGGCAGCGACGCCACCCTGTGGGGTTCGGAAATGCGATTCGGATGGTGAGCTGCGTTTCCGCAGCGGCGTGGGGACGGTAAAGCGGCGACGTAGTACTCGTGGGTGAGTCCGCCGAGGACCTGCTTCCGGCGGATCCGGCGCTTGGCGAGATTGACCGGTTCGGCTGGCCTGGTGCCGGCTTGAGCCGGGGTGAGCTGGCCGAGGGCACGGTGCGGCCGGGCGGTGTTGTAGTGCCGCAAGTACTCGGCCAGCACCCGGCGCAGATGGTGCTCATTGATGATCAGCAGCCGGTCGAGAAGCTCACGGCGACAGCTGCCGATCCAGCGTTCCATGACCGAATGCCCCGCATCGTCAACTACACCCGATCCGCACGATCGGTACCGGCGCGTCCGGGTGACGCACCCGTTCCACCCTCTTTACGGCCGGGACTTCGAGTTCGTCGCCTACCGTCAGAACTGGGGCGAGGACCGGGTTCACCTGCACGACGAGAACGGGCAGCTGTTCTCGCTGCCGGCAGCGCGGTATGGCGGCAAATCGCCAGCGGCGACGGCGCGGCGGCGATCTTCACCGCTGACGGGGCCTGGCTGGTTGCGGCCCCGTCCTCGGATCCGGCCGCGGCCAACGGCGCCCCGGCGATCTACGCCTACCAAGACGCTGCGTACCAGGAAGTCGCCCTCCCGCTCTACTTCCATCCCGATGGCAGCGCTGTCCCCGGAGGGCTGCCGGACCCGGTGATGGAAGCAGCGCTGCGGCCGGGGACGGCAGGGCCACCGGTGTACATCGTCGGCGGGAACTGCCCCGTCGATGAGGCCAATTCCGTGTTCGGGCTGCGCTGGTCCCAGCCGGACGCCTCCGACGCCAAGTGGGACCGGCTCGCCACGCTGCCGGCCGGCACTTACATCTGGTCCCTCACCGCGGCCGACGAGGCCAGCATCTACGTCGGCACCCAACCGCCGCACGTCTATCGCCTCGACCTGTCCGAGGCGGGATGGACGCCCGCCGAGCTGGCGGGCCTGCCGACACTGAACCCGGGACAGCCCGACCCCGGGGCCGCCGTCACCCGGCTAGTGCCCCTCGCCGACGGATCCGTGCTCGCCGCCTACAACGCCTCCCCCTACACGGGCGGCGCAACCGCCGGGCAGATCCTGCACTACGTACCCGCCACCAGCACCTGGACGCCGATTACCGGGCCGGGCACCGGACTGGACCAAGAACCCATCTTCGGCCTGGACGCAGACATCTGGGGCACGCTGTACGCGGCGACCGACGACCGCGTCCTGGTGGCGGCCGGACCCGGCAAGCCTTGGCAGGACATGAGCACGGGCCTGCCGCGCCGCGCCCATCTCGGGCACCTTCGTTTCATCCGCTACCCCGGCGGCGGCATCGACCTGTTCGTGAGCACCTGGGGCCGCTCACTCTGGAGAGCGAGCTGGCAATCGGCCGCACCGTCACTGCCGGGCCGGGCCGCCGGACCCGGCTTGTCCTACAACACGCTAATCGGCAGCCTGACCGACGGCAGGCTGTATCAACTCGGCCCCGGCGGACTCCAGCCAGTTGGGCCGATCGACCCAGAGCTCATGCAGACGGCAATGCGCACCGCAGTCCAGCTTGACCTCAGCACCAGTCAGCTCGCCGCACTGCTGGCAGGCGCCTCGGCATCGGCCAGCGCCCAGGCCGCCGACGCGCTGGCCGCCACGTCCGCACTGACCAACCAGCTCCAGCGCGGCCTGGCCACCCTGCACACCGTCAGCTCCGCGCCGCAGCTCAGCCAGGCACAGATACTGCTGGGGTACACCGTTGCTGGCACAGCGATGATCAGCGGTGCGGCCGCCGAGCTCGCCAAGCGGAGCGTCCAGGGGCTTCCTGACGAGGTGGCTGCCGCAGTGCGTGCGGTGACCGTGGCGATAGCCGACCATGCCGAAGCCATGGCGGCAATCGAGCATTCCATACCGGCTGCGCACTGACCTGTGCAGTGCCAAAGTCGGGCGCTGACCGTCCTCAATTGCTGGTCGGCCGTGCGGGACTTTGCGAAGAGGGCCTCGGGCAAATGGAGTCGGGGTTCTGAGGCACCCTGCCAGCGCCGGGCTACCGCTCCTGCTCGGTCGGGCGGATCAGCATCTCATTCACCGCGACGTGCCGCGGCCGGGTCACGATGTAGATGATCGCGTCGGCAATGTCCTCGGCCTGCATCGTCTGCCCGAACTGGTTCCGGATGCTGTCGAGCACCTCGGGCCGGTTGTGGCCGGCTAGCTCCGTCGCGGTCGCACCCGGCTCGACCAGGCAGACGCGTACGTAGCGCCCGGCCAGCTCCTGGCGCAGGGACTCGCTGAAGGTGCCGACGCCGTGCTTGGTCAGGGAGTAGACGTCGTTGCCGCTGCGGGCCGCCCGGCCCGCCACCGAGCTGATGTTCACCATGTCGGCGACCTGGCGCGGGCCGTCCCCGGCGGCGCGCAGCAGATGGGGCAGCGCGGCGTGCGCGCAGTACAGCAGGCCCAGCACGTTGAGCTCGACCATCTGCTGCCACTCCGACAGCGGCGCGCCGGCCGCCGGACCGAGCAGCATCACCCCCGGCGTTGTTGATGAGCATGTCGAGACGACCCAGCTCGGCGACCGTGCGCGCAACAGCGTCTGCCGCCTGCTGCTCGTCTGTGATGTCGGACTCCAGCACGACCATGAACTGCGCCATCGACAACGACAGCGGCAATGCGAACCCCGTACACGGCCCGCCTGCCGGGGCCTGGGCCTGGCGGTCACCCAGTCGGCCCCGTTCCGGCTCGTCTCGGCATCCTCGCCACTGGTCGGCCGGCTGGGACCTGATTACCTGGACATGGCACGGACATGGCGGGACCTCTCATGACCGGGGAAGCGAACCCGCCTCAGCGGCCCGCGCGAACTCCGCTGCCAGCCGCGGCGCCGGCTGGCCGACGGCGGTTAGCCCGGACTCAAGTTTGTACGATCTCGTCCAGTCACAGCCAGACCGCGCCGCCCGGTACCGTCGGGCAGCGGCGTCAAGGAGCGCCGCCTGCGGGCCGCGAAGGTGTCACCGTCAGCTGCTGGCCCGTGAAACAGACCGGAATGGCAGTTCTGTGCCCCCATACGCTGCGAGGTCACGCCTGCCAATGGAGCGCATAGTCGGCAGGGTTAGTCACCAGGCAGATGTAGGGTCCAGGCAGTGCTTACCGCCTGTGATTGCCATTCCGACAGGGTGTCTGCATTCCGCAGTTACCAAGGCGGAACGAGCAGCGCCCGGGCGGGGAACTAGCCTAACCTTGTTCAGCCCGCTCGAGAGGATCGGTATGGACAAGATGGGCTGGCTGGCGGATCGACGGACCCGGCGCCTGGCCTGGCTCGGTGGCGTGTTCCTGACGGTCACGGCCGTGGTCGCGGTGTTCGCGGTGGTCTTGCGGCCGACCTCGGACAGCCGCCATTCCGCATCGACCCGGCCGCCTGACCGGGCAACGGCGCGCTCCTCACCCGTCCGCCCGGTGTCATCTCCGCCCGCGACGTGGCAGGTCGAGAGCCCGATTGCCGACCTGTCGATGCCGCTGCCGGGGATGCCCCCGGTCACTGACCTGGCCAACATCTACGCCGACGCCGGGGCAAACATGCTCAGCCCAGCCGTACGCGGGGTGCCCTACCGCATCTACGTGCCGAACAGCGGTGGGTCGACCGTGACCGTCATCGACCCGGCCAGCTACCGGGTAATCGGGACTTACCAGACCGGGCTCAACCCGCAGCACGTGGTGCCCGCCTACGACATGCGCACGCTGTACGTGACGAACGACCTGGGCAACAGCCTCACCCCGATCAATCCCCGGACCGGGCGGCCAGCCGGCCCGAACATCGCCGTAGACGACCCGTACAACATGTACTTCACCCCCGACGGACGCTACGCCATCGTGGTGGCCGAAGCCCGCCAGGACCTGGACTTCCGCGACCCGCACACCTTCGCCCTCGAACACCGGATCCACGTCGACTGCGCGGGCGTAGACCACATCGACTTCGCGGCCACCGGCGCCTACCTGATCGCCACCTGCGAGTACGCCGGCCGCCTGGTCCGGATCGACCTGCACACGCTGACCGTGGCCGGCTACCTGACCTTGCCGGGCTCCGCGCCGCAGGACATCAAGCTGGACCCCGCCGGACGCATCTTCTACGTCGCCGACAAGAACCACGCCGGGGTGTGGCTGATTGACGCTGCGACGTTCAAAGTGACCGGGTTCATCCCTACCGGCCCGGACGCGCACGGCCTGTACCCGAGCCGCGACGCCCGCTACCTGTACGTGACCAACCGGGGCAACGGCACGATCACCCTGATCAGCTTCGCAACCAGGAAGATCGTCACCACTTGGCGGATCCCCGGCGGGGGTAGCCCGGATATGGGCAACCTGTCTCCCGACGGGAAGGTGTTCTGGGTGTCCGGGCGCTACAACAACGTCGTCTACGCCATTTCCACCGCCAACGGCCATCTGCTGGCCGAGATCCCGGTGGGGTCGCAGCCGCACGGGCTGTGCGTCTGGCCCCAGCCGGGCCGCTACTCCCTGGGCCACACGGGGATAACCCGGTGAGCGCGCCCAGGCTCCGGCTCGGATACCCCGGCCGCGGCACCCGCCGGACCGGGCTGATGCTCGCGGGCACGGTCTTGCTCCTGTCCGGGCTAGCGGGCGCGGCCCCGGCGCACGGGGCCGGTTACGTCATCGCCCGGCTGGGTCCTCTCACGGTGAGAGCCACCGCGCTGCGTCCCGGACCCGCGGGTACGCTGACCACATACATACAGGTAAGCACCGGCGGGCAACCCTCCGATGAGCTAGACGCTGCGATCGCCGCTGACGGCACTGCGGTGGCGGTCTACCACCAGCAGGTCAGCGTCGGAGAGATCTCGGACCTGACCGGGTGCGGCACTGAGCCTCCCCCGCCGGGTGTCGTGGACCATTGGCTCCATTACGGCCCGCTGCTGGTCCCCGGGCGCTCCGGCGCCCCGTCCCCGCCCGCGGACGCGACCTTGACGGTACAGCCGGACGGCACCGTGCCGGCCGGCGCGACCTTGGCGATCACCCTGTACTTCGCGGACGCCGGCTCGGTGATCCTGCGCCTGCCCGTCAGCCGCAGCTGACCCGGCGGCTCAGTTACCCGGGCTGCCTGGCAGCCGGATCGCCTGCCCGGTCAGCCAGGCGATCGGGCTGAGCGCTTCGGCCGCGGTCCAGGTGCTCACGTCAGGGTGGCTGAGGTCGGCGCGGCCCTGGGCGCTGAGGAAGCGGCGCAAGGCAGGCGCGATGGCAGCCACCTTGGCGTTGGGGTTGCCCACCACGACGAAGCGCTCCCGCCCGCTGGCGTCGAGGTAGACCAGAGTGTCCTTGTGATCGACGTCGTAGGTCAGCGCCTTGCCGGTGAGCCAGTCGGTTCCCGGCGGGTTGCCCTCGGCCACCCGCTGGTACCACACCCGGAAGTACCGCCAGATCTGCCCGATGACGGCCGGGCTGCCGGTGAGCAGGGACCAGTTCGCCGGGGCCCCGATTAGCTTCCGGTAGGCGCGCAGCCGGGACGGCGTATCCCGGCCCGGGTCCACGGTGAGCTCGACGAAATGCACCCGGCGGCCCAGCCTGGCCGCCGTGACGGCGCTGTCCATCATCAGCAGGTTCCCGGTCGTCAGCGGACAGGTCTCCTGGCACAGGGTGAGGAAATCGGTGAGCACCACCACCTGGCCATGCCAGGCGGCCAGGCTTGTGGCCTGGCCCGCGTCCGTAGTCAGCGGCAGATCCGCGACCGAGGCCGGCACCGGCGTGTCCACCACCGTGCCGAGATAGGCCGACGGCGGACCTGGTGGGGCGCCCGGCCCGCTAGCGCACGCCGTCACGACGAGCACCGAAGCGACCAGCGCACCCCTAAGCCGACCCGACCAGCCTCGCACCATAGCCGTCATTCTCAGCCCCTCCGACTCCGCCCGCCACCGCCCCCCTCGACTTGGCCGGGCTGGACCGAGCGCGCACGGCGCGGCCTCAGTGAGCTCGCCGCGTTCTCTTACAGGCTGACCCTATGAGGCGGCGGCAAGGCGCAGACCGGCTGGCGGATGATCAGCCGCCAGCTAAGAACGGCCCTGTGCCGTTAAGGGGAAAGCAGGTCGGTCAGGGTGACCGGGCGTAGTCCCCGGCTGGCCAGGCCGCGCAAAATCGCGGGCAACGCGATGACGGTACCGGAGTGCCCAAGATGTAGGCTTACGATCGACCCTGGCCGCGTCGATCCGAGCACCGTGGATACGATCGCGTCCGGTCCAGGATCGGTGTAGTCGAGCGAGTCCACGTCGTACGACACGCAGGTCTGGTAGCCCGCCTTGCGGGCCTCCCGCTCGATCAGCGGTGTCGAGTACCGCGTTTGCGAGGGCCGGAACCAGCGGCCGACCGATCCGGTCAGGGCGCGCAGCCGCTGCGCGCACCCTGCGATCTCCGCGTAGGCGCCCGAGGCCTCCATCGCCGCGATGTCCAGGTGATGCATGGTGTGATTGCCCAGGTCGTGGCCCCCGCGCAGGATCCGCTCCGCGATCTGCGGGTATTGCCCGAGCCAGGTCCCGACGGCGAGCACCGTGACCCGCGCTCCCGCGCGTTCTGCCTCGGCCAGCAGCGCGTCGGCCATCGATACGGGTCCCTGACCGTGGAAGGTGAGCGCCACCTGGGTCCGGTCCCGTGACCCGTGCACAACCTGCGGGCCGAGGCGCATACCCGCGTCACGAGACTGGCGCACCGCTGGCGACGGTATAGCAGCGGATGTGCTAGGACCGCTGCCGCCGACAGACCCGCTGCTCTTTTGCGTGCCAGCGCACCCCGCCAGCCCGGCCCCGGTGACGGCTGCGCCGACGAGGAACAGGAACTCCCGCCGCTGGATAGACACGTGCAGAACAGTACCCACCCTCGGCCGATCTCGCCGCCCAGCCGCTCCCGCCTCGCTCATGGGCCTGATCGGCGACGGCCCCACCGCGGTGGGCACTGCCGTCGGGCGGCACTTCACCAGTGCCGCGATGAGCGTCATGTTCCTCACCCTCGCGGCTGGCTCCATCCTCTACGTCGTCATACAGCTGCCCGGCGTTGCGCACAAAGCGGGCGCAAGGACCTCCTCTACTGGGGACTCCAGCTTGGCCTGGCAGCGGGGTTCTTGACCGATAAGGTCGTGACGGCGGGCGGCGCTTGAGATGAGGCTCACGGAGGCCATCCGTCACGGAGGGCAACCTGAGTCCTCGTACGCTCGCGCAAAGAAAAGAGCCGCCGTTCGGTTCGTCGCGTCGCCCGCTTGCCCAGGCTGCGTTCCCGCACAGATGTTGGCTCGCCTGGCTGTCACCATGACCGGAGTAGTAGATGACGGCCGTGTCTGAGGCCTGCCGGTCTGAGCCGTTCAGCCATTCCGACAGCGCCCTGCGCAGCGCGCTGCTGCTCGGGTCAAGGCGGATCTCGGGTAGCTGCTCGCAGTAGCCGAGCCGCCCGAAAAACCTGGCCATCTTGCTGAGATCCCCAGGGACGGAAGCTAGCTCGTCAGCGCTGTCGTAGTGCTCGGTACCTGCGACGATCAGGAATCGCCGAGAAGCATCAGCCGGCACGGCGAGCCAGCCCCTCAGCGATGGCACGACCAGTCTGCACGGCAGTCAGATACTGCGAGACGTCGTGGGCCTTGCTGCCGTTGTCCACCAGCAGGTCCTGGACTCGGGCGCCGAACACGCCTCAAGCAGTTCCCGCTCGAAACCCTCCTCCACATCAGTGGCCACGTACTGCGGGCCACCGACGGCCTTTCCGCCCGTTAGCCGGAACAGGTTGCCGTAGAACGCGATCTCAAAGTCCGCCTCATCCGGCGGCTTCGCGCCCGACAAGGCCACTCCGTCGCGAAGCGCAGGCGCCCACACTGCCCGCAGCACTTCAGGACCACGCACTTGCTGAGCGATCCCGGGATGCCGACGATCCGCGCCATCTGACCCCGCCTCCAAACCCGATCACCAAGATGCCGTGGCATCACCGCAGACGGCAGAGATCGACATCGTGACCAGACGCGAGCATAAGCCAAACCAGCGAAGTCGCGACAGCCTACGAACACTCCAACAACTTTGCAAGAAGTGAATGCTGGTTTCTCGGCAGCGGAATACAGAGCGCGAAGCCGAACTCTGGTTCGCCGTCGCGGAGCGGGCGTGGGATGAAGGCGACCACGACGTCGCACGGCGTTTGCTCGACCGCGCGGCCGAGGCCGCGCCATGGGACGACGACGAGATCATGGCGGCCATCGAAGAGAAGCACGCGGACTTCTCGGCATCGGCGGCCGAGCGGCGCCGGGCCCTCATCTCCGCGGGCGCGCGGCGAACCGGCCTTGGCCAGCTGGAGCAGGCCCGCCGGGACTACGAAGCCGCCACCAGCGGTCAGGCCGCCGACGAGGAAGACGGGCGCGTCCAGGCGTCGGCCCGGTTGCGCTGGGCCGACGTTGTTTCGGCGATCGCGCACCAGCGGCCCTACCGTGACTTCGCGGCTGAGCTGGACGGCATCCTTTCGCGCTTGCACGATGCGCAAGCGCGCGCGGATGTGAACGGGGCCGAGTCATGGAGCTACTTGACCGAAAGCGACTTGCGCATGCAGGTCTCCAGGGATCAGGACAGGACGGACCGGTACGCCCAGGAATGGGCGGCGCTGCTCGCCGCCGCCCGGGCGGTAGCACTGAATCCAGCCTGGGCACGGCCCTGGCTGACGCTGGCCGATGTCGCCACGGCATGTGACCTCTACCGGGTGGCCGAAGCGGCCGCACGGCGGTCTTACAACCTCGGCCAGGACGAAGCCACACGGGCGGGTTATGTCCAGGCGCTGATCCGTCTGAGACGCTACAAGGAGGCTTCGGGGCTGCTCGGAAACGAAGGCGATGCCTGGTCGCGGTGTATCCGCGGCCAGCTGGCCCTCAGGCTCGGCAAGGCGGACGAGGCCATCGAGCACTTCGCCGGCGCAACCATCGGCCGCACGTGGTACTGGGCGTGGTACTCCTACATCTGCGCCCTGATCATCATCGGTGACCTCACCGCCGCGCGGCTGAAGTCAGAGGAGTACATGGCCGCGGTGGCCGACCGGAAGGGTGAACGAGCGTGGCTCTATGCGGCTGCCCTTAACGCGCGCGTCCACGGGCAGCTCGACGCGGCGCGCGAGTACGCCGGGCTCCTTCTCCAGGCGGCAGGTCCAGGCGATGCGAAGGCCCTGCATGTGATGGGCGAGACCCGTCTTCTCGCCGGCGACCATACCGGCTGGGAGCTGCTGGCCAGCGCCCTTGCTGAGGATCCGCAGCCAGCCGCCATCGACGCGTGGGAATGGCAAGAACGTCACGTGCTGGACACCCTCACCGCCGCCCGGGGAATCGACCTTGAGCTTGCCCGCCTGGATCGGAAGATGAGGAGCGTGCACACCTGCCCGCACCCGGGCGACTCCATGGCGGAGCTGCGGCAGCTGACGGCCATGCCAGCGACCTCTTCCGAGGCGGCCAAGGCAGCCCGGCTTACCGAAGCCGTGCTGCGGGCCGCCGCCGGACCCGTTGACCAGGAGCTCGAGGACCTCCTGCTCGGGCTCGCCGCCGAGGACGAGTTGGCCGCCGAGGCCGAGTCGCTACGCCGCTATGCCGCCGGGCCCGAGGCGCAGGACAGCGGGGCCGCCGGGGACCACGAGAGTGCCGACGGCCAGGGCGCCCCGGACGACCTGCCGCTGCTGCTGCTACGGTTGCCGGCGTCGTGGCTCCCTGAATACGCCGATCCGGGCCGCGAACACCAGCTGCTGGTTCGCTACGTGCCGGTGCTGCGGAAGCGAACGCTGGTGGTGCCGCACGTGCAGGTAGCGGCGGGCGATGAGCTCGAACCCGGTGGGTATCAGATCCTCGCCCGCGGCACGCTCCTGTCGGGCGGTCGCGTCGATCCCGGCCTCCGCTATGGTCCCATCGACACGCTGCCGCTGCTGCCCGAACGACTGCGCACGGACCCGCGCACCGTCACGAGGGACTACGGCTTGGACGTGCCGGCTGACGTTCCCGGCAGTGACCGCGGGCTGACCACGCTGCTGACGATCTCGGCCGCTGAAGTGGTCGCCTTGTTGTACGCCGATGCGGTGCGAGCCTACAGCATACCATTCACCGCTCCCAGTGCCGAGCCGCCCCGATCGGATAAGGATCATACCCGGTCAGAGGCCGCCGTCATGCAGGCCATGCTGCACGTGCACGAGCTGGCCTTTCACCGCTGGGAGATGCGGGGCCGACCGGCTGGATCACTGAGCGACGCCGTGGCGGACTGGAACGCGGCTCAGCGTCTGCGTCATCAGCTCACCGAGGGAGTCGCGTATTCCCGCTGGATCGACCGGGGTCGGCCGTTGTGGGACTCGTTGACGGCCTGGTCTGCCGCCGAAGCCGACATCGCCAGCGGCCGGGCTGCGCGAGACCAGTTGCCCGGCACCTACGTAGTGGAGCGCCTGCGCCATCAGCTGATCGAGGAAGTCGCGTATGCCCACTGGGTCCGCCGGGGTCGGCCGTCCGGGGACTCTCGGGCGGACTGGTCCGCCGCCGAAGCCGAGGTCGCCGCCGACGAGGATCGCGCCGCGTCCTACGATGCGTATACCTCCAGCATTAGCGCAGATTGGCTCGAGGCCATTCGCCGGGCATTCTCGCATTCGTAACGGAGTTGCGCACACCGCACGCCCGAGGCTGCTGCCGCTCGCGCACCTGGCTGCGCAAGCCGCGACCAGAGTCCTAGCATTTCATTTTCCGGATATCGCCACCGCGGAGCGCGGCCGCTCCCGCCTACTCTGGCGGGCCCGGCGGCACAGGACACGGCCGACGTGCCGTCATCACGGACACCACAGCACATCACGCACTACCCCCGGACATACCGCGAACCCGCTCCAGAGACAACAATCTACCGCTAGGGAGTAATGCCGACTTGTCACGCTTATGTGCTAAGCGCCGGCGAATGTGTCCGTCACTTGATAAGAATTAAGAGTACCATTGCGTCCGGCTCATGCCGCGATGAGAGCGCCCACTCGATGTGGAGAACCGTACAGAATTGGAACATCTGCGTACAGGTGCTGCGCTGTAGCACCCAGAGGGTCAGCCGAAATATTCGGCAGGGAGACTGTGGATAGTGCTTCCGGCCAGCTTCCCCGATCTTGACTGAGTACGGGCGTAGGGTCGGGAGCCTGGGTCCCGGCCCGACCTCCGATTCGGCTGACGCCGCTCGGGCTGTCCTGCGAGACGATCTGCCGGCCGGGTCCCAGGTTTTCAGGCACCCACCGGCGCTGCCGGTCTGATCTGCCTGGCCTGGGCAAGAGGCCAGGGTTCACAGGTCCGACGGCCAGCGGGTGCGTGCCATCCCTTAACCAGAGAAAGGGACGGCTATAACCATCGTAGAGACACGCGCCATCACCGGCGGAGTCGACACCCACGCTGACGTGCACGTCGCGGCGGCGCTCGACCCGGTCGGCGGGCTGCTCGGCGTCGAGGAGTTTCCCGCCACCGCGGCTGGATATGCCCGCCTGCTGGGCTGGCTGGGCGGGTTCGGGACCGTCTGCCTGGTCGGCATCGAAGGGACCGGCAGCTACGGCGCGGGCCTGGCCCGGCACATCACTGCTGCAGGCGTCCGGGTCGTGGAGGTGGATCGTTCCGACCGCCAGGACCGTCGGCGGCAGGGCAAGTCCGACCTGCTGGATGCCGTCAGCGCGGCCCGGGCCGCCCAGTCCGGCCGGGCCCGCGGCGCGCCGAAGGGCCGGGACGGCGCGGTCGAGGCGATCCGCGCGCTGATGGTCGCCAAGCGCAGCGCCATGGGAGAACGCACCCAGACGATCAACCAGGCCAGGGCCCTGATCCTGACCGGGCCCGATGACCTGCGGGCCCGGTTCGCCAAGCACCGCGGCGGCCCTGGTGGCCGCGATCGCGTCACTGCGGCCCCGCCCCGGCGACGTCCCCGGTTATGCCACCCGGGTCGCGCTGCACGAGCTGGGACGGCGCGCCGTGTTCCTGGACGGCCAGCTCGAGCGCCTCGACGAGCTCATCGTCCCTCTCGTCAGCGCCCGCGCCCCCGGGCTCCTGGCCCTCTACGGGATCGGGCCCAACACCGCGCCGCTGCTGCTCATCGCGGCGGGGGATCACCCTGAGCGGCTGCGCAGCGAGGCCGCCTGGGCGCACCTGTGCGCGGCTGCCCCTATCGCGGCATCGTCGGGGAAAGTCACCCGCCACCGGCTCAACCCCGGCGGTGATCGGCAGGCTAACCATGCCCTGTGGCGGATCGCGTTCACCAGGATGGGCTCCGACGCGGCCACCCGCGCCTACGTCGAACGCCGCCTGAAAGAAGGGAAGTCCAAGGCCGAGATCATCCGCTGCCTGAAGCGTTACGTCGCACGTCAGGTCTACCCGCACCTGCGCCCGGCCGCCGGCTGACCCATATACTCCGGGGACGGCCTGACCCAATATTCGGCTGCCGCGAACCTGCTGGCCTTCGAACGATCCGTCGGCCGTCCCCGGCCTCATACCGGCAGGCGACGACGAGAGTTGCGAACACGAAGGTCACCGTGCACTACGCCACGGTGTCACCGCCCATTCCGCTGGGCGCACGATCGCATCCCGGGACTGCGGTCAGGGATGGCACCGATGCCGTCAGGGGCGCATCAGGGTGTGAACCGGGGCCGATCCCGATCGACGGCGGCCACCGCCGGCGGCAGCCTTCAGGCATGGGCGCGGCAACCGCGACCAGCTCAACTTGAGCGCAGACCGATCACCATGCCCTGGATCATCGCCCTTGCCTTCATCGCCATCGCGGCCCTCATCATCGTCAGCTTCGCCGTGCACTTCCTGTTCTCGCCCTGGCTGCTGGTGGCCGTCGCCATCGTGGCCTGGATCAAGTTCCGCCAGCGCCGCTCCCGGCGATAGTCCGTCTCAACTGCCGCCCGGACGAATCCCGGCACCCGGCCAACTCTCCCGATTGGCCACGGCCCGGTAGCACGGCCCGGTATTTCAGTACGTGATGCCGGGGAACTGCTCGCGGGCGTGCTCCAGCTGGCCGGCCCACTCGCGGGGCCAGCCGAAAGCGCGGGCGGCCTGGCCGCTCATGTCGGCGGCCGCAGCACCGCTGGCGAAGTGGACGTACTCGCCCCAGTTCATCCGCCGCGTGTAGGTGCCGCCGGAGTCGCGTGGGAAGTGCCGGGCCAGCTCCCGGAAGAACCTGTTCATGACCTCTGCCCGCCCGCAGTCCCGCCATAGCGGGTAGAACCAGTCGCGGAACCAGCGGGTCCCCCGACGAGGGAAATCGTCGGTGTTGCCGGTGAACCGGCGGTAGACGCCCTTGGCCTCGCGATCCATGCCCAGCGCCGTGTAGAGGTCATAGATGTAGAACTCGGCCCACTTACTGTCGCCCCAGATCTCATACGCCGGTGAGCCGTGGACGCCGTTGCCGGCGCTCTCCACGGAATGCCCGATCTCATGAGCGGGCAGCTCGCGAGTGAGGGCGTTGCCCTCCCGCCAGGTGTCCAGCCCGCAGTCGCTGACGTTGCGGTAGTCGTGGACCGGGCTGACGTAGTAGCCCGCGTGGCCGCCGCCGTGCCGCCCGGCGTGGTGGATGGAGTAGATGCGCGGGTCGGACCCGAACGCGTCGCCGTAGGTTTCCTTGGAGTACTGCCAGGTCACATTGATGAACCGGGGCAGCCACCGGACCTCAGCCCGGCGCACGTCGGGGTCCACGTAGATCGCGCAGTGCTCGTCGCTGTGGTAAAGCCGGAGCAACTGACGGTGGTCGAACCAGTGCTCCTGCCAGGTGGTCGGCGGGTCAGCCAACTGACGCTCCGACTCTGCCTCCACCAGGTCCTCCCACCTCTGCGGGCACTGCCCGGCCGTTTTCGTCAAGCCCTCATCAACGCGATCGTACGGCCAGGCAGCTCGCTTGTCGTACCTCGGCATCTGCAACGGGCGTAGTGGGCGTTCATGCCACGATCGCGCTGGCACCGGGATGCTCACATTGGCCGCGGTCGTGGGGAATCGGCGACATCCCCAGATTGCCGCTACGGACGGTTTCCCTGATGCCTTCCTGAGCAGCATTGCGTTAACGTTTCGTATTTCTCCGGGGTATTCTCCGTCGTTGCCCGCGAGGGGCGGACCTCTGGTAGTCGGAGAAGAGGGTGGCCTTCGCCGGGCACTTCCCGCTTGTGCTCGTTGCCCGGAGGTCCTGGTCACGTCTGAGGCTGATGGCGGACACGTGCACTCAGCGGGCCATCTCCGGATCTGAGCAAGCCAAAATTCTTGCACCTTCCCGT
>Ga0209039_10002693_pt1 | contig 14718 bp, 10 predicted proteins | sample BogFormECP12_OM1_FD_188238 | JGI IMG/M metagenome (GOLD analysis project Ga0209039, IMG submission 188238) | Bog forest soil microbial communities from Calvert Island, British Columbia, Canada - ECP12_OM1 (SPAdes) (version 2) | ecosystem: Environmental > Aquatic > Freshwater > Wetlands > Bog ... | reverse complement strand
TCAGCCAGGGGGGTGGGCAGGTCGCTATCAATCAATTGCAGGTCTGCCTGCCAACCGGGCGCCAGCCGACCGACTGCATCCAGGCCGATCAAGCGGGCGCCGCCTTCGGTGGCCAGATACCACACCAGTTGGGCCGGCATGACCTGGGGATTGCATTGGTTGGCTTTGTGGATCAGAAAAGCGCCGCGCATGACTTCAAAGAAATCATCGATATAGCTGTCGCTGCCCAGGCCAACCGTCACTCCGGCCTCAATTAGCTGGGGAAGCGGGGCAATTCCACCACCCACTTCACAGTTGGAAAGCGGCATGTGGGACATGCGCACCCCTTTTTCAGCCATCAAAGCGATATCGAGCTCGTTAATCTGGACACATTGCGAGGCCAGCATGTTCTCTCCGGCCACGCCCAGCATGGTATAGTATTCAAATGGTCGTAGGCCGTACTTCTGCATCAGAAACTCGGGCTCATACTTGCCTTCGGCGCAATGCATATGCACCAGCGTGTTTTGATCTGCTGCCATTTCAAAAGCCTGCTGGATGAAATCGCTCGAACAGGTGAAAGTGGTGTGGAAACACATCATCCCGCTGACTAAGCCACCTTGCCGCCGGCATGCTTCGATAAAGTCGGCGTTTTCCTTCAGGCCAAGCTGTCCGTTTTGCTTGTCCACTCTTTCTGTGGCCTCAAACGATAAGATGGCGCGCAGGCCGTGTTTGCGGACGATTTCAGCCTGGCTAAACAAACAACCCGGCAGCGCAAATGGCGCTTCGGTGCAGTCATAAAAGGCTGTCACGCCGCTTTTCAACATGCGGGCGCACTGCAAGTCGCTGGCTGCGCCTAATAGATCGGCGTCGATGCGGTTCTCGACCAGAGGCCACCAAAAATCTTCCAGAAAAGGCCAAAAGCCAGCCGGGGCTTTTTCCAGCGGAATACCATGCGCCAGTACACCGTACAGATGCGTATGCGTATTAACAAATCCAGGGGCAAGCACCTGGCCGGTTGCCTCCCACTTTTCATCCTGCGGATAGTGTTCCCGCAAGCGCTCATTTGAATCCACGTCGCTGATACGGTCTCCAACCACTCGCACGCCACACTTGCGCTGCGGTTTTTCTTGTGCGCTGGTAATTAACCAATCCGGCAGGATGATCTTTCCGGTTAAAACTGTGTTTGGAGGTTTCACTGCATCAGATTTCATTGTATTTTACTCTTTTGAAAGTACTTCTTTTTACGGCTATCGGGTGTTATTTTGGCCAGCTCAACCAATCGGCGGCGCTTTACAAAACAGGCGCCTTGCCTTGCAGAAAATGTCCCTGGCCTTTTGGACCAAGGAATTGTCCGTCTCGTACCAGCAGCCTGCCGTACGCCAGGGTCGCTTGAGGGTATCCGCACACTTCCAACCCTTCGTAGGGGCTTTAATCCACCCGTTCGTGCAAATGCTCATGGGATAGGGTGACTTTTTTGTTGGGGTCGAATAGCACGATATCCGCATCCGAGCCGATTGCCAGGGCGCCTTTTTGCGGATACAGCCCAAAAATACGGGCCGGGTTGCTGCAACAAAGCTGAACCCATTGGTTTATAGAAATATGACCGGCGCCAACACCGAAGCTGTACAAAAGAGCCAGACGGGTTTCAATCCCGGGCAGGCCATTGGGTATTATCGTAAAGTTGTCGATGCCGGCATCTTTTTGGCCGTGGTACATAAATGGGCAGTGGTCGGTTCCCACGGTTTGCAGATTGCCCTGACCCAGAGCATGCCATAAGGCTGCGGCATCGGCTACTGTGCGCAAAGGTGGCGAACAAACGAATTTTGCCCCCTCAAACCCTGGCCGGTCGTATTCGGCATCACTCAGCAGCAAATATTGTGGACAGGTTTCGCCGATCACAGCCTGCCCGCGCCCTCGCGCCGTTGCGATTTCTTGCGCCCCACGCGCAGTCGAAACGTGCACAATATAGGTCATTCCACCCGCAATCTCGCCTAAAGCCAACGCCCGCTGAATGGCTTCAGCTTCGGCAACAGCCGGCCGGCTGAGGGGATGAAAGTGAGGGCTAAGCTGTCCGGCCTGCAGAAAGGCCTGTTTTTTGTATTCTATCATGGCGTTGTTTTCGGCGTGCACCATCACAATCCCGCCGGCTGTTTTAACCGCCAGCATGGCCGCCAGCAGCTGCTCGTCCGTTAAACGCAAGCCTGCATAGGTGGTATAGGTTTTGAAAGAGGGCATTCCGGCTGCCACCACAGCGGGCACCTGGGCCAGGGTTTCTGGATCGGCGCGAGAAAGGGTCATGTGCAAACCGTAGTCAATCACAGCTCTGCCGTCTGCCTGGGCGCGCCGGATTTCATAGGCCTGCAAGAGGCTCTGGTCAGCCTCCGGTTCGATAAAATCTAGCACGGTAGTGACGCCTCCATAGGCGGCCGCCATGGTACCCGTTTCCCAATTATCGCTGGAAGTGAACGGTCCGGCCGGCATTTCAAGGTGAACATGCGTATCGATGGCGCCAGGTAAAACCAGTTTGCCCGTTGCGTCCAAAACCTCATTTCCGGATAAATTTTGACCAATTTCAGCGATACATCCCGCAGAAATACCGATATCTGCCGGGAAAGTATCTCCTGCCGTGACCAGTATGCCGTTGCTGATTACCAGATCAAATTGCATCCAACCAACCCATATCAGGCAATGAAGCCAGTTCTAAGAAAAACAAATGCTTATTAAATTCTGGTCATGCACGTACCCATAGATGAAATGTGCATGACCAGAACGGTCTACCGATAAATCTGCTTTTCAATCAAGCGCGTCCACCCATCGTCAGCGCCATTAAGGCCTTTTGGATGTGCAAACGATTTTCAGCTTGTTTGAATATGATCGATTGAGGACCGTCGATCACGTCGCCGTCGGCTTCGTGGCCGCGGTCGATCGGCATGCAGTGCATATAGACGGCATGTTTTTTGGCCAGCTTCATCTTGTCCATCGTAACGCGCCAATCTTTATGCTCGGCGGCCATGGCTTCCACCTGAGCTTCCTCTTCGGTGACCATGATAGGCCCCCAGGACTTCGGATAAAGGAAATCTGCGTCGGCAAAAGCTTCGTCCATATTATGAGTTTCTGATAGCTCGACGCCGGCATCATCGGCAAATTGTTTGGCCTTCTCCATCACGCTCGGCATGAGCTGGTAACCTTCCGGGTAGGCCAGGGTTACATCCATGCCGAAGCGCGGCATCAGCCACACCAGCGATTGGGGCACGCTCAAAGGCCGCACATATTTAGGGGCGTAGGTCCACGAAATGACGAATTTCCGCTTGCGTAAATCTCGACCGAACAGTTCCATTAAGGTCATCAGATCGGCCATGGCCTGGCAGGGGTGGTCCACATCATCCTGCATGTTCATAATCGGGGCATCGGCATATTCTGCCATTTCATACAGGTATTTATTGCCAATGCCGGTACGGCAGTCGCGAATGGCAATACCGTGTCCATAACTGCTCAATACCGTGCCGGTGTCTTTTGCATTTTCGCCGTGGCCAATTTGAGTGGCCTTGGGTGTTAGATAAATGGCATGGCCTCCGAGCTGGGTCATACCCGTTTCGAAGGAGTTGCGTGTGCGGGTGCTTTCTTCAAAGAAGAGCATGTAGAGCGTTTTGGCTCGCAGAATTTGGTCATGGTAGATGCCGGTTGCGAATTCACTTTTCAAGCGAAATGCCAGATCGAGCATCGTGTTTAAATCTTCGATGCTCCAGTCCGGAGAGCAGATGAAGTCCTTCTGAAATAGTTTCGTGTTCAAGCTGATAGCCTCCAAATGGATTAAAATGATTTGAATTATTCAATTGAGAGCCAGCTAAAATCATGCGCTGGCAGGCACAAGCCTGTTATTGTGTATCTTATGAACTATTAAAGGCGGTTGATTGCGCTGGCAGAAAAATGGGATTTAATGAGTAACCCTTAACATAAATCTCATAAAACGATCATTAAATCAAGTTTAGCATAGTAAAAAGGGCTTGTCAATAGATTTTGTAAAGTGTAGCTTTACTATCGGCCAGACAAGTGATATACTACTTTACGGGTTGGAGCGATGATTTAGTCATCATTTTTATAAGCTGCGAGGTAAAATGCCCAACATTGCCTGGATCGATCTTACAAATCATTCAGTACGTTACACCGAAACAGATCCCGAGTTCATCAAGAATTTTTTAGGTGGGCGCGGATTAGGCGCCAGGCTGCTCTTCGATCAGGTTGGAGCGGACGTCAAACCCTTTGATCCTGAAAACTGCATCATATTCACGACCGGGCCATTTAGCGGTAGACCGTGGCCAACGGCTTCGCGACTGCATGTCACTTTTAAATCTCCGGCAACGGGCGCTTATGGATATGCCAATGCTGGCGGCCATGTTGGGCCAGAATTAGCTAAAGCCGGTTTTAGCGCGCTGGTGGTAACCGGGCGATCACAAAATCCTGTCTATCTGGATGTAACCCAGGACAGTGTGAGCATTTGCCCGGCCGAGCAGCTGTGGGGTTTGGGGACTTATGCCACCCAGCAGACTTTGCTGGGATCCGAGGGCGAGAACGGTAAATCAGGTCGCGTCATTTGTATTGGACCGGCCGGCGAAAACCTGGTGCTCACGGCGGCGGTGATCAATGACTTCGGGCGCGCCGCGGCACGCGGCGGTCCTGGCGCTGTGATGGGTTCGAAAAACCTGAAGGCCATCCGGGTAAAAGCTGAAAAGCCGATGCCATCCGGGGCAGCGTTCTCACAGGCTGCAAAAAAAGCCAGCCAGCACCTGATCTCCGATCCGAAAAATCAGGGGCTCATGTCAGTCGGTACGATTTGTTTATTGAGAGGGAAAAACGTAAGCGGCGACCTGCCAGCCAAAAACCACCAGTTGGGCCAGGTGCCATTTATCGATCAAATCGACCCGAATGCGCTGGCGAATTATAAGACCAAACGTATGGGTTGCGCTTCCTGCCCAATCCGCTGCTCGCGCATCTCGCAGGTAAAAGAAGGCCCGTATGCGGCTGAGGTGGAAGGCCCGGAATACGAAACCACCGATGCCTTAGGCCCGATGTGCTGGAATTCTGACCTTGAGGTCATCATCCGGGCCAATTATCTGTGCAATGATTATGGCCTGGATACGATTTCTTTGGGCGTGACGATTGCCTTTGCCATGGAATGCCACCAGCATGGGATTTTATCGGATGCGGACCTGTCGCTGGAATGGGGTGACACTCAAACTATCCTGGGGCTGATTGAAAAGATTGCCCGGCGGGATGGGATTGGTAATGTGTTGGCCGATGGGGTGCGCCGTGCGGCTGAAACCATCGGCCAGGGCGCAACGGCCTACGCCATGCAGGTCAAGGGGCTGGAAATGCCGCGCCAGGAACCCCGCTTTGCCAAAGGTTTTGGGCTGGGGCACGCCACCTCCAATCGCGGCGCCGATCATTTGTATGCCATGCCGGCTATCGATCTGGGCGGCAACTGGGATGTGGCGCGTAAAATCTTCCCGGCCGAGATTCTGGACGAACTGATGGATCCGGCCAATGAAAGCTACAAGCCCGATATGGTGGTGTACGGTGAGCATTACAACGCCATCACCGATTCTCTGGGCATTTGCAAGTTCAGCACCACCGAGGAATACAGCCAGATGCCGGCCGATTTGCTGCCAGGTCTTGAGGCTCTGGGATTTTCGATCACCGAAAAGGGCCTGCTGGAAATCGGCGAGCGGATTGTCAACCTGGAACGGCTTTATAACGTCCGTGAAGGTCTGAGCCGCCAGGATGATTACCTGCCGGCCCGTTTTACCAGCGAGCCACTGCCGATCTCCGCCAACGTGATCGATCCTGTCACCGGTAAGACGCAATTGGGCGATTATCTGCGTACCGGCCAGCTTTTTGATTTCGATGCCATGCTGGATCGTTATTACAGCCTGCGCGGCTGGGACAGCGACGGCCGGCCGTTGCAGGTTACTTTAGACCGTCTGGGTCTATCCATTGAAGGAAAAGGTGTTATTTCCTGATTAAATTATTTACAGGGACCTACGGGGGGATGCAGGTGATAAGAGGATTATGAGAAAAACGTCTTAATCTTTTATCCGCCCGCAGGAACCCTTTTATCTCTGTTTCTTTATCCCCTTTATCCCCTTCATCTCTGTTTGTTTTTCTGTTAAAATGACAGAAAGGACGGTGATGGTCTATGGGAAAAGCACAGATTGGTTTAATAGGCCTGGCAGTCATGGGGCAAAACCTGGTTTTGAATATGGAACGCAACGGCTATACGGTGGCGGTCTACAACCGCACGGCACAAACCATGCGGGATTTTGTGGCAGCGCATCCTGGCAAAAAACTGCTAGGTTGCGAGAATTTAATGGACTTTGTGGCGGCGATCGACCGGCCGCGTAAGATGATGCTGATGGTCAAAGCCGGCCTGGCAGTGGATGCGGTGATCGAACAACTGCTGCCGCTGCTGGATGTGGGCGACTTGATCATCGACGGCGGCAATTCTTTTTTTGAAGACACGGAACGCCGCTCCAAAGACCTGGAAGCCAGGGATCTGCGCTTTATCGGCACAGGCGTTTCGGGCGGCGAAGAAGGCGCGCTGAAGGGGCCCAGCATTATGCCAGGCGGCCAGCCCGAAGCCTATGCAATGGTAAAAGACATCTTCACCGCCATTTCGGCTAAAGTGGACGGCGAGCCGTGTGTCACCTATATTGGACCGCGCGGCGCCGGTCACTACGTCAAGAGCGTTCACAACGGCATCGAATATGGCGATATGCAGTTGATCGCCGAGGCCTACGATATTTTGCACCGCGCCCTGCAGCTTAGCGACCAGGAATTGGCGGATATCTTTGCCGAGTGGAACCGGGGCGAGCTGCAATCTTATCTGATTGAAATCACCAGCCACATCTTTACACAAATCGATCCGGAAACCGGCCAGCCGCTGGTAGATTTGATCCTGGATGAGGCCCAGCAAAAAGGGACGGGCAAATGGACCAGCCAGAATGCGCTGGATCTGGGCGTGCCCATCCCAACCATCAACGCGGCGGTCGAGTCGCGTATCCTGTCGGCCCTGCTGGAAGAGCGCCAGGCTGCCAGTCAGGTTCTGAGCGGGCCAGGCATTGAGTTCAGGGGCGAGCGCAAGGTGTTGATTGAAAAAGTGCGAGATGCTTTGTATATGGCCAAGATCTGTTCGTATGCCCAGGGCATGGCCTTGCTGCGCGCCGCCAGCCGTGATTATGATTACAACCTGCATCCCGGTGAGATCGCCGCCATCTGGCGCGGCGGCTGCATCATACGCGCCCAGTTCCTCAACCGCATCCGGGAAGCGTACGGCCGCCAACCTGACCTGCCCAACCTGATGTTGGACGAAGGTTTCCGGCAGGATGTAACCCGGCGCCAGAGCGCCTTGCGTTACGTGGTTGAGACAGCGGTTAACCTGGGCATACCCTGCGCAGCGCTGGCCAGCGCGCTGAGTTATTTCGACGCCTACCGCACCAGACGGCTGCCCGCCAACCTGACCCAGGCGCAGCGCGATTATTTTGGGGCGCACACCTTCAAGCGCATCGACAAACCCGGTGTGTTTCACGTTGAGTGGCCTGCCACGGAATAATTATCCGTCCGGAAGAGGGTCGTTGATCGATTTCACAAGATCGGGCAGAAGGATAAACAGCGTTGGATGAGCCAACTGTCACCGTGCACGTCCATTATTACAGCATCCTGGCAGATTATGTTTCAGCCAGGCAGGCCGATGTAACGCTCAAACAAGGTGCATCGGTAGCGCAGTTATTGAATACCCTGCTGGATAGCAATCCTGCGGCCTTCAAGAGCATTATGATGAACGGCGCGAAACGATCTGCCTTTGTACGCGTATTCAGGAATGGGGAGCTGGTTTCTGAGGAAAATGAGCAGACCAGCGTTGCCGATGGGGACGAGTATAAGTTGTTCCCGGCTATCTCAGGCGGCTAGCGCACAGCTTCTTTCATATATTAAGGATGCAGTCCAGCAGTTCTTTTTTTGAGGGATAACCCGCAAGAGGTTTGAGCTCAATTCCATCCAATGCGGCTGTAATATCCTGGCAGGTGTAAGGGATATTCGCCAGGCCCAGCTCAAGCGCGGCGATCAGCGCAGGATCGAGAGCATCCGATTGGATATGGCAGGCTGCCAGCCAGCCTTTATCCAATTCGAGGGAGATATCCAATTTTCCGGCCGCGAAATTGCACGACGATGCTATTCGTGTAGCCGGGTTTCGTCCATAAATCCAATCCCAGCTATGGTATTTGCTATCTTCCAGCTTTTGGATTTCCGCCCGATCTGCATTGGTGGGCTGGTATTCGCTTTGCGCATTATTTTCGAACAAAAGCCCTTTCAAAGCTTGTTTAAAATCCAAAACGTCCTTATCTTTGCTGAGATAGGATTTGATATTGGTTACTTTGCTTCTGACCGATTTGATCGCTTTTGACTCAATGGCTGCGGTGGCAGGTTTTAATACCTGAGCCAGCAGCTCCAAATCGCTATCAAAAAGCAGGGTGCCGTGAAAAAGCAGGCGGTTTTTATGCAGCGCCATGGCATTGCCCGAGAATTTTTTGCCGTCGATGGTCAGATCGTTGCGACCCTTGACTTCAAGCGGGATGCCCAGGCGGATCAGTGCCTCCGCCACCGGACGGATATATTTGGAGGCATCCATCGTTCCGGGGCTGATATCCCGCAGGATAAACGAAAAACACAGATTGCCCGGGTCGTGATATACCGCCCCGCCGCCGGAGATGCGCCGGGCCACCAGGATATTGTGATCATTAATGAAGGACTGGTTGATTTCCTCCAGCGTGTTTTGAAAGCGCCCGACGATCACGGCCGGTTGGTTTTGATACAGCATCAGGATATCATCGCCCAGGTCTGTGCTTTTTAAAAAGAACTCTTCAAAGGCCAGGTTGGTAAAAGCGGAGTAAGAGTTTGTTTCGATAGAAATCATCCCAGTCTATTTTACTCGATCCTAAAGCATGCCAAAAATAGTGCTAAACCACCAACACCCCAAATAAATATTCGTTCCGTTCGTCTTATTCGTGTTTGATTTTGATTGTAATCCTTATTTGATACGTATGTCATTGCGAGCGATCTTTGCGAAGCAATCTCAGCTCCGTCTTTTTTGCGTGGCCCAAGTATGTGCGGCCGACTTTTCATTGACAGCTAAAAATTAGCGGCTAAAATATCTCTCATATGATTCCAAAAATCTCCTTCCCGCTTGAAAAAATCCAACTGGTTCCTATCTATCAGGATGAAGCCGAGCTAAAAAAAGCCCGAGAGACTTCCGAGGCGCCGGGCTGTTTATCGAAAGTGCGTGCGGCTTACCACGAGTTATATTTTCCGGCCCCTGGGCCAGATCGCCCTTACATTTTTGCATCCATGGTGCTTTCATTAGACGGCAAGATGGCTTTTCCAGATAATCCGCAAGGACCGCTGGTGGCCTCGGCCAATGCCATCGATCCGCAAGGTGGGCTGGCGGATTTTTGGGTGTTGAATGTGCTGCGGGCGCATGCCGATGCGATCGTGGCCGGAGCCAGGACGCTGAAATCAGAGCCAGACGTGGTGCTGGCCTGTTTTGACCCGGATCTGGCGGCGGAAAGATCCGAAAAACTGGGCAAAGCCGCCCAGTATCCGATGAATATCATCGTTTCACTGGACGGGACGGATGTGCCTTTGCAGCACTCGCTCTTCTCGCTCAAAGAAATTCAAACCATGATTGCCACCTCCAAAAAGGGCGGCGATTATCTGCAGGATCAACTTGGGAATGAGGCGCTGCTGATTGGCCCGTACTATAATATTTCAGAAGTTGACGGGCCGGCTTTATCCGGGCAAATCTGGGACGGCCTGCAAAGTGGGAAAAGGATCGTCTTGATGACCGGGCAGGATGTCCCGGATGCCAGAGTTTTCCTGTACGCATTAAGGAAAATTGGCATCCAACATCTCCTGATCGAATCGCCCACCTATATGTGGTTACTGATGAACCAGCAATTGTTGGATGAGTTCTTTGTGGATTATTCCTCTTTGTTTATCGGCGGGTCCTTTACACCCGGCTACGCCAATGGTTTCTCCTATCTCGATCACCCGCATTCGAAATTCCTGGTCATCGCCCTGCACAAGAACAGCTTTCTCTTCACCCGCCAAAAGCTTGTTTATGGCCTGACATAGGAATTTGTCTAGACCTGCTTGATCTTAGGGGGTAAACTAACTATACTATTCCTATGTTCCGGATGGTTTGCCAGCCGGAGATTAAAATCCCTTGTTGATTTGAAAGTCTATTGGTGAAGAAAAATGAGCTCTTCATCTTATAACTTATATGAAATCGCAAAAGAACAGTTTCAAGCCGCGGCGGATTGGCTTGAGCTGGATCAGGCCAGCCGCGACCTGCTGTGTACACCCATGCGCGAGTACCATTTCTTAATTCCGGTGCGCATGGATGATGGCAGCGTGCACATCTTTCGCAGTTACCGGGTGCAGCACAACGATGGGCGCGGTCCGGGTAAAGGCGGCATCCGTTTTCACCCGCAACAGACGGTGGATACTTTGCGGGCTCTGGCGATGTGGATGACCTGGAAAAGCGCAGTTTTGGACCTGCCTTTGGGCGGCAGTATGAGTGGCGTGGTTTGTGAGCCACACGACCTGAGTTTGCTCGAGCAGGAGCGCATCTGTCGTGGTTACGTGCGCCAGATCTTCAGGAACCTGGGTCCGGATTGGGATGTACCTGCCCCGGAGTTGATGACCACTTCACAGCATGTGCTCTGGATGCTGGACGAATATGAGGAGATGCAATATGCCAAAAGCCCGGGCTTTATGACCGGCAAACCGGTTGGCATGGGCGGCTCGCTGGGCAGGTTGGAGGCGACCGGCTACGGCATTATGATCGCCGTGCGAGAAGCTCTAAGAGAGCTGGGCATGGCGCCTGCCAATAGCCGCGCCAGCTTCCAGGGTTTTGGACAGGTGGCCCAATATGCCATCCGGCTCTTCCAGCAAATGGGCGGTGAGGTTGTGTGTGTCTCCTGCTGGGATCAAAAAGACGGCAAGTCCTACGCTTTTACCCGCAAAAAGGGGTTCGATCTGGAAGAGTTATTATCCATCACCAATCGCTTTGGGGAGATCGATCGCCTGAAAGCCGAGGCGCTGGGCTACGATTGCCTGCCGGGTGAGGCCTGGCTCGAGCAGGACGTGGATATCCTGGTGCCGGCCGCCATCGAAAACCAGATCACCGCTCAGAATGTCGACAAAATCTATCCGAGCGTGCGGCTGGTGGCCGAAGGCGCCAGCGGCCCCACGCACCCGCAGGCGGATCAGATCCTGCAGCAAAAAGGGGTTTTGGTGATCCCCGACTTGTTGGCCAATGCCGGCGGAATTACCGCCAGCTATTTCGAACAGGTGCAAAGCAATATGAATTATTATTGGCGAAGAGATGAGGTTTTGGGCAAGCTGGATATCCAACTGACCGACGCCTACCACGCTGTCAGTAATTTTTCCCATAAAAACCAGCTTAGTTTGCGTAAAGCCGCCACGGTCATTGCCGTGCAGCGGGTGGCGCGTGCCTGTCATGAACGTGGCTGGATTTAATAATAAAGTACGCTGCAAAGATTAAACAGGAGACCATTAATGGATCAGCAGGCAGGCGATGATTTTCCACACACTATTGATTCGTTCAACCGGGTATTTATGGATCCACGCTTCCCGATCAGTCGCATTGGCCGGGGATCTTTAGGCGGTAAAGCGGAGGGGCTGGTATTATTGCGCCAGGCGCTTCAATCCAGCTTGAACCCATTCGACTTTCCAGGCATCGCCGTTGAAATTCCGGTCATGACGGTGATTTGCACCGATGTGTTCAGCAGCTTTATGCAGCTCAATCATCTGGATGTAGAGGAGCTATCCGCCATGCCGGATGAGCGGGTGGCGCAGGCCTTCCAAAAGGCCGATTTACCGTTTGAAATCCTGGGAGATCTGCGCGCCCTGATCGATCAGGTGCATTTTCCGCTGGCCATCCGTTCCTCCAGTTTACTGGAGGATGCTGTCAACCAGCCCTTTGCGGGCATCTATGCCACCAAGATGATCCCCAACAGCCAGTACGATGCGGATGTGCGTTTCCGCCAGCTTACCCAGGCCATCAAGCTGGTTTTCTCATCCACCTATTTCAAGTTTGCCAGGGATTACCGCAAATCCATCGGTCGCTCCGAAGAAACTGAAAAAATGGCGGTCATTATCCAGGAAATGGTCGGCAAGCGCTATTCCAATTATTTCTACCCGGAGCTGTCTGGCGTGGCGCGCTCTTATAATTATTATCCCATGCCGCCCGCCAAACCCGAAGACGGCGTGGTAAACCTGGCGCTGGGGCTGGGAAAAATCATTGTGGATGGCGGCATTACCTGGACCTATTCGCCCGCCTTTCCGGCCATCGATCCACCCTTTGGCTCGGTAAAAAATCTGCTAAAAGGCACCCAGACCAAATTTTGGACGGTCAATATGGGCGAGCCGCCCGAATACGATCCAACCCGTGAAACGGAATACATGCAGCTCGAGAGCCTGACCGCCGCCGAAAAAGACGGCTCGTTGAGTTACCTGGCCTCCACCTACGATCCACAATCGGATCGCCTCTCGATGGGCATCGGTTATAAAGGCCCACGTGCCCTTACCTTTGCCCCGCTGCTGGTATTGAAAGAATTACCTCTAAACGACCTGGTCATTTCGGCGCTTTCGATCTGCGAAAAAGTGCTGAAAGCGCCGGTGGAGATTGAATTTGCCATGACCTTCAACCCGAACCGCTTTGCCTTTTTACAGATGCGCAAAACGGCCGTCATGACCGGCCCGGTGACCATCCACGAACGTGAATTGAAAAGCAAGAATTTGTTGGCTGCCTCCCAGAATGTCCTGGGAAATGGGGTGATCGATACCATCCGCGACATCGTCTATACCAAACCGGAAATCTTCGACCTGAAATATACGCAGGAAATTGTGCCGGATTTGAAACGGGTCAATGAAAAGCTGCTATCCGCAAACCTGCCTTACTTATTGATTGCGCTCGGGCGCCTGGGCACCTCAGACCCCTGGCTGGGCATCCCCATCCAGTGGGGCCAGGTCTGTGGGGCTAAGGCCATCATCGAAGCGGCCCAGGAAAATGTAAAAGTCGAGCTGAGCCAGGGCTCGCATTATTTCCACAACATCATCAACCTGGGTGTGAAATATTTCTTACTACCCCATAACAGCCATTACAAGATTGATTGGGATTGGCTCAACCAGCAGGAAATCGTTGAAGAGACCCGCTTTATCCGCCACGTGCGCCTGCCAGAGCCGCTGCTGATCGAAGTGGATGGGCGCAAAAGCATGGGTGTGATTTATAAGGATGGAGCCAAATCCGGGTAAGTCGATCAAACCGATTTACCCGCATATCTCATGGATCGTTTTCGAAAATAGTATTGTCAATCCAGCAACCCGATTCTTACAATACTGGCGTTCTTCAGCCCTGCGGGTGCACCCGGGGTGTGCGCCTCCGCCTGAGAGTTCCGGTTGTATCATGGCTGGCAGGTCTCGACCAGCACCTATTCGGAATCCAGAGATATTGCCGTGCTGGTTTTTCTAAATTTATTAAAACCTAACATCCCCTTGACAGATGTTAGGGATAATACCTATAAACCTTACAAGGGGGGTATGGATGGCAGGTTATTAAGATCAGTAAAAAAATTCCCTGGGCTTCAGACAAAAGATCGGACACGACCATAAACGAGGCGGGCAAATGCATTGGCGATTAGCCAGCCAAATAACCACTTTTTCGAATGGCTAATGCAATTCGAATATATAAGGATTTATGGTAACAGCCTCAAACATTGACAATGCCACAATATTAGTTTAGTATATATATGGTTAGTCATAAAAGTCTATGACCTGTTATATATGAATAAAACTATTTTATCAGTTAAACAAAGTGAGCTTTTGGAAAATCTGATCGTTAAATACGGTCAGATCGTCACTTTTAATCAGCTATTCCAGGAAGCAGAAGGTTTATGGGATTACAAACAGACCAAAAACCTTGTTACAAAGCTTGTTAAAGACGGCTGGCTGATCCGTATCAAGAGGGGATTGTATGCCATTTCCGACTTAAGTTCGCGAGGGTTCTTATCTCAGTCTCCTTACGTGATCGCCAACCTCCTGGTGGCTGACTCTTACGTCTCGTTTGAGGCGGCCTTGCAGGAGTATGGCATGTTTGACCAATTGACGGGTAAAACGATCTCTGTCTCACTCATACAGCGCAAGCCTGTCCAGTTGGGGGGTATGGAATACGGTTTTGTTAAAACCAAACCCGAGTATTATTTTGGTTGGCAGGAAGTGCCGGTTGGCACTCAGAATGCCCGGATAGCTACTCCTGAGAAAGCCTTAATCGATATGGTCAATTTCCATAAAAGCCAATATTCAATTGACCTGGTGATCGAAAAGCTGCTTGATTATAAAACCGATCTGGATCTGACTCGGCTGACTGAATATCTGAGAAGATTTCCTATCACAACTATAAAGACCTTTGGGGTTATCCTTGACTTGCTCGGTATGGATTCGGAAAGACTACATGGGTTGGTCAAACCTGTCGGCACTAATTGGATGCTTCCGGGGGATACCAAATTTAATGCCAAATGGCGTTTGTATTACCGGGCAGATTTTGATAAATACCAAGCTAAATGATTACACCAAGCCTCTCACGTTCTCAGCTCGAAATCATAAATC
>Ga0209039_10002692_pt1 | contig 14721 bp, 16 predicted proteins | sample BogFormECP12_OM1_FD_188238 | JGI IMG/M metagenome (GOLD analysis project Ga0209039, IMG submission 188238) | Bog forest soil microbial communities from Calvert Island, British Columbia, Canada - ECP12_OM1 (SPAdes) (version 2) | ecosystem: Environmental > Aquatic > Freshwater > Wetlands > Bog ... | reverse complement strand
CCGGCGTTGAAGGTCCGGTCGACGACCTTGCCCGACATGATGTTCTTCAGCTTGGTGCGCACGAAGGCGCCGCCCTTGCCCGGCTTGACGTGCTGGAACTCGACAACGGTCCACAGCTGGCCGTCGAGGTTCAGCGCCATGCCGTTCTTCAGGTCGTTCGTGGTGGCCACGTTCTGTCTCCAGGTTAAAGAACGAGAAGTTCTCTCGTCGTAGTCGTGAGGAGGCCCGTCCCGTCGGCCCCCACGACAAGGACGTCCTCAATCCGGACACCGCCCCTGCCGGGTAGGTAGACACCTGGTTCGACGGTGACTGGAACCCGGCTAGCGAGTTTACCCGTTCGGGCGTACCCGATCGTCGGCGCCTCGTGCACCTCGAGCCCGACGCCGTGCCCCAGCCCGTGCTGGAAGTGGTCGCCGTGCCCGGCGTCGCGGATCAGGTCGCGGGCGGCCGCGTCCACGTCGCCGACGTCGGCGTCCGGCCGGGCGGCGTCCAGGCCGGACCGCTGCGCGGCCGCGACCAGCTCATAGATCTCCCGCTGCCAGCCTGAGGGTTCGCCGAGCGCCACAGTGCGGGTCATGTCCGCGTGGTAGCCCCCGAACAGCGCGCCGAAGTCCATCGTGATCAGGTCGCCCCGGCGCATCGGCCGGTTGGTCGGCGCGTGGTGCGGGATCGCGCCGTTCGGCCCGCTGGCCACGATGGTGTCGAAGGCCGGCCGCTCCGCGCCCAGGTCGGCCATCCGCGCATCGAGCGCCGCCGCCAGCGCGCGTTCGGTCAGGCCGGGCCTTATCAGCGAGAACACATCGGCGATGGCCTGGCAGGTGATCCGGCAGGCGGTCGCGAGCAGCTCGAGCTCCGACGGGTCCTTGACCGTCCGTAGCTCCTCGATTTTCCGGCCCAACGGAACCAGGGTGACACCATCCGCCCTCGCCGCAAGCTCCTGGTGGCGCTCGACCGACATCTCGTGCGCCTCGAACGCCACGGCGTGCAGGCCGCGGCTGGTCATCTCGGCGGCCAGCCTCGGCTCGATGAAGCGCTCGGTGATCAGCTCGAGGTCGGAGCAGTCCCGCTGGGCAGCCAGCGTGTAGCGCGAGTCCGTCGCCAGCACCGCCGTGCCGTCGGCGGCCAGCAGCAGCGCGGCGTTGGAGCTGGCCAGGCCGGTGAGGTACCGGACGTTCGGGCCGGAGGTGATCAAGGCCGCGTCGGCACCGACCTTGGCGATCTTCTCCTGCGCCCGCCGCCGGCGGCCCGCGTGAATCTCTGCCATGGCTGAACTCTACGCGCGACCGGAGAGGTACCTGCCTTGATCGGGATGGGGCCGGTCTAGCGGGTCTCCTCCGCGAGGTCGCGGACTTGCTCGATGAGCCGGACGCGGGCTTCGTGGGTGGGCGCGAGCGGGGTGACGTTGAGGGTGGTCACGCCGGCTTCACGGTAGGCGGCCAGTCGCTCGCGCACGTAGGACTCGGGGCCGATCAGGGACGTGCGCTCGACCAGGTCCGCGGGTACCAGGGCCTCCGCCTCGTCCTTGCGGCCGTCCAGGTAGGCGTCCTGGATCGCCTTGGCCTCGGCCTCGTAGCCGAGCCGGCGGGCCAGGTCGTTGTAGAAGTTACGGCCCCGCGCCCCCATCCCGCCGATGTACAGGGCCAGCTCGGACCGGCCGTAGTCGCGCAGGCCGGTCACGTCATCGCCGATCGCCAGCCGCGCGTGGGCGATCACGTCGAGCGGGCCGAGCGAAGGATCGCGCTTGGCGAAGCCCCCGGCCACCGCTTCGCCCCACACCTGGCCGGCCTTCTCCGGCAGGTAGAAGATCGGCATCCAGGATTCGGCCAGCTCGGCGGCGAGTGCGACGTTCTTCGGGCCGATGGCGGCCAGGGCGATCGGGATGCGCTCGCGGACCGGGTGGTTGATCAGCTTGAGCGGCTTGCCCAGCCCGGTGCCCCCACCCACCTCCCCAGCCCTCTTCTCTAGCGGCAGCTGGTAGTACCGGCCCTGGTACGCCAGCCGCTCGCGACGCCAGACCATCCGGCAGATCTCGATGACCTCACGGGCCCGGCCGATCGGCGCGTCGTAAGGCACGCCGTGCCAGCCTTCGATCACCTGCGGGCCGGAGGCGCCCAGCCCCAGCGTGAACCGGCCGCCTGAGACGTAGTCCAGCCCGGCCGCGGTCATCGCGGTCAGCGCGGGCGTGCGCGAGTACAGCTGGAAGATCCCGGACGCGATCTGCATCCGCTCGGTCTTCGCCGCCAGGAAACCGAGCTGGCTCACCGCGTCGAAGCTGTACGCCTCGGGCACGAACACGATGTCGAGTCCCGCCTTCTCGTAGTCGGCCAGTTCCACCACGGTCTCGGCGAAGCCGCCCGCGTAGCTCAGAAACATCCCTATCCGCATAAAGGGAGCGTAGCCGCTGCGGCGTTGCGGCTACCGGCGGGTACCGGCACAGGGAGCGATGACGGCGGGCCCGGCGGATGCGGTGCCCGGCCGACCGCGCTGCTGGCCCGGCATGATTTCTACGCCGGATAGCGCATGGTAATTCACCTGCGGATAGGCATCGGGTCCAGCGCGATCGACCTGGCCGGAGCGAGCACCACGGCCCGTTCGGCGCAAATTTGATGATGGTGGCTACGGCGCGAGCCGGGAGGCCGGCGACCGGCCGTCCGCGACGGAGACCCGCACGAGCTGCGTGACGATATCCTCGGTGACCGTCTCGGGATGGCGGTCGTCGGTGGAGACCGCGAGCGTCGCGATCCCCGCGTAGACCGGCAGCCGGCGCTCGTACAGAGCGGGGAGATCCGGCCGGGCCAGCATCGGCCGGCCTGCGTCCCCGCCGACGCGCCGCAGCGCCTGGGCGTAGCCGACCTGCAGGTGGACGACCTGGGTTACCGGGTCCGAGCCGAGCTTTTCTTGGGTCTGCGGATGCTCGGCTGCGCCGCCGCCCAGCGCGATGATCATTTCCGGGCCATCGAGCAGTTCGGCGATGACCTGGTGCTCTAGGGCGCGGAAAGTCGGCTCGCCGTCCTCGGCGAAGATCTGCCTGACCGGACGGCCCGCCCGTTGCTCGATCACCTGGTCGCTGTCGGCGAACGGCAGCCCCAGCTTCGCGGCGAGCAGATGGCCGATCGTGGTCTTGCCCGCTCCCATGAACCCGACGAGGACGATCACGGCGCGGCTGGACTAACCGGGACGGGCTCCGCAGTGTGTTCGGCGGTGTGTTCGGCGGCGAGCTCGGCGATCGCCTGCAGCGCCAGCTGGTAGGAGACGAGGCCGAAGCCGGCCACCGTGCCGTCCGCCACCGACGCCACCACCGAGGTATGCCGGAACGACTCGCGCCTGGCCGGGTTGGTGAGGTGCACCTCCACCAGCGGGGCCGTGCGCATGGCTAGCGCGTCGCGCAGCGCGTAGGAGTAGTGGGTGAAAGCGGCCGGGTTGAGCACCATCGGCAGCCGGGCGTCGGCGGCCTCGTGCACCCAGCTGATCAGCTCGCTCTCGTCGTCGGTCTGCCGGACGTCGACGCTCAGGCCGAGCTTGCGGCCGGTCGAGCGGCACAGCTCGGCTAGGTCATCGAACGACGCCGAGCCGTACACCTCGGGCTCCCGGACGCCGAGCCGGCCGAGGTTCGGGCCGTTGAGCACGAGTACCTGCGTGATCACTTGGACACCTCCTGGTATGCCTGCCGCAGGAGTTCCTCGGGCGGGTCATCGAGAATCGAGGGACGGGCCAGGCCGTCGAGCACCACCAGCCGCAGCCGCGCGCCGCGGGCCTTCTTGTCCACGCCCATGGCCTCGCGCAGCGACGGCCACACCCCGGCCGGGTACGCGGTAGGCAGGCCGACGCTGGCCAGCAGCTCTCGGTGCAGCGCGGTGACCTGCGGGTCGAGCCGGCCGGCCAGCCGGGCCAGCTCGGCGACGTAGACCATGCCGATGGAGACCGCGTCGCCGTGCCTGAACCGGTAGCCCTCCACCCGCTCGATGGCGTGGCCGAGCGTGTGTCCGTAGTTCAGGATCTCCCGCAGGCCTTTTTCGTCCAGGTCCTTGGAGACCACCTCGGCCTTGACCGCGATGGCGCGCTCGATCAGCTCGCGCGCATGGGCGCCGTGCGGGACCGCGGCCCCCTCCGGGTCTGCTTTGATCAGGTCGAGGATGACCGGGTCGGCGATGAAGCCGGTCTTGATCACCTCGGCCAGGCCGCTGACGTAATCCTCGCCCGGCAGTGTCTCGAGCGTGACCAGGTCGGCGAGGACGCCGGCCGGCGAGTGGAACGCCCCAACCAGGTTCTTGCCCTCGGGAATGTCGATCGCGGTCTTCCCGCCCACCGCGGCGTCGGCCATGCCGAGCAGCGTGGTCGGGACCAGGACGGTGGCGACGCCGCGGAGCCAGGTCGCGGCGACGAAGCCGGCCAGGTCAGTGGCCGCTCCGCCGCCGATGCCGACCACGCAGTCCGTCCTGGTCACGCCGTGTTCGGCCAGCCGCGACCAGAGCCCGGCCGCCACGTCGACCGTCTTGGCCGCCTCGCCGTCGGGCACCGGTTCGGCGTGCACGTTCAGGCCGGCGGCCTGTAGCGCGCCGCAGGCCGGACGGGCGATCTCACCGAGGCCCTCGGCGTGGACGACCACGACGGTGCGGGCGTGCTCCGGCACCAGGCCGGGCAGTTCACCGAGCACGCCGACGCCGACGACCACCTGGTACGGCCGGCCGCCGTCGGAGGGCGTGACGTCAATCCTGGTCGCGGTCATTCCTTGATCCTCGACGCGATCTCATCCGCGAGCTCGTCCGGGTCCAGGTCGTCGGTGGGCACCATGACCGCGGCCAGCCGCTGGTAGATCGCGGTGCGCTCGTTCAGCATGGCCCGCAGGCGGCCGCGCGGGTTGCCGGGGACCACGACCCTGGGCCGGTCCAGGCCGATCCGCCGGGCGACGGTGCCGAACTCCGCGGACAAGTAGACCACGGGCAGGCCGTCGAGCAGGTGCTGGATCCCGGCGTCGAGAACCGCTCCGCTGCCGAGCGCCAGCACCCCGCCGTGCCGGCGCAGCGTGCCGAGTGCGTGGGTGGCCGCGGCGCGCTCAAGGTCGCGGAAGGCCTCCTCACCGTCCTCGACGAAGATGTCGCTGACCGGCTTGCCGGCGGCCGCGCCGACGTCGGCGTCGGTGTCGCGGAACTCCACCCCGAGCCGGTCCGCGAGCAGCGGGCCCACCGCGGACTTGCCCGCGCCGGGCGGGCCTATCAGGACCACAAGGGGCGCTTGGGCGCCCCGGGATCCCTGGGCCTCGTTGCCTTCGTGTGGCTCCTGGGCTTCGTGGGCCTCGTGGTCTTCCTGGGCTTCGTGGGCCTCCTGGGTCATGAGATCACCAGGGCCTTGAGGTAGCTCTCGGCGTTGCGGCGCATCTCCTCTGCGGAGTCGCCGCCGAACTTCTCCACCGCGGCCTCGGCGAGGACCAGGGCCATCATCGCCTCGGCCACCACGCCCGCCGCGGGCACCGCGGTCGCGTCGCTGCGCTGGTTGATCGCCTTGGCTGGCTCGCCGGTGCTGGTGTCGATGGTGTCCAGCGCGCGGGGCACGGTCGAGATGGGCTTCATCGCGACCCGCAGCCGGATCACCTCGCCGGTGCTCATCCCGCCCTCGATGCCACCCGCCCGGTTGGTGCGCCTGGTTACGCCCTCGGGCGTAGCCTCGATCTCATCGTGGGCCACCGACCCGCGGCGGGCCGCGGTGGTGAAGCCGTCGCCGACCTCGACGCCCTTGATGGCCTGGATGGACATCAGCGCGCCAGCCAGCCGGGCGTCGAGCCGCCGGTCCCAGTGGGTGAAGCTGCCCAGCCCCGGCGGCAGCCCGAAGGCCAGCACCTCGACCACTCCGCCCAGCGTGTCACCCGCCTTTTTGGCCGCGTCGATCTCAGCCACCATGGCCGCGCTCGTTTCCGCGTCGAAGCAACGCACCGGATCGGCGTCTATGGCGGCGGCGGAGTCCGGGCCGGGCATGACTTCGTCGGGGATCCTCACCTGGCCGATCGCGACCACGTGACTCAGGATCTCGATGCCGAGGACCTGGCTGAGCAGGCGCCTGGCCACCTCGCCGAGCGCCACCCGCGCAGCCGTCTCCCGCGCGCTGGCCCGCTCGAGGATCGGGCGGGCGTCCTTATGGCCGAATTTCTGCATGCCGGCCAGGTCGGCGTGGCCGGGCCGCGGCCTGGTCAGCGGCGCGTTCCTGGCCTGGGCGTCCAGCGTCTCCGCAGCCACCGGGTCGGGCGACATGACCGTCTCCCACTTGGGCCATTCGGTATTGGCGATCCTGATCGCGACCGGGCCGCCGAGCGTGCGGCCATGCCTGACGCCGCCGGTCAGCTCCACCTCGTCCTGTTCGAACGTCATCCGCGCGCCGCGGCCGTAGCCAGCCCGCCTGCGGGCCAGCGCGGCGGCGACGTCCTCGGTGCTGACCCGCACTCCGGCGGGCACGCCCTCGCAGATCGCGACGAGCGCGCGGCCGTGCGACTCCCCTGCGGTCAGCCAGCGGAACATGCTCACGATCCTACGGGGTCGCGTGTGACGCTGAACTCGACGCCGCGGCGCAGCCGGCCCGCCAGCCGGGCCGCGATGCTGCTGGCGACCCGGTTCACCACGGCCTGCCAGTCATCCGCCCGCCGGTCATCAGGCTGCCGCTCACCTGCGGCCAGGCGCAGCCGGACGGCGAGATCCGCCGGCTGGCTGGGGGCCAGGGTGAACCCTCCGATCACGGGCTCGCCCGCCACGGCCGCCTCAATTTCGGCCCGCAGGTCCGGGTCCTCGTGCGCGGGCGGGACCGGCTGCCCGGCGGCGAGCGCCTCGAGCCGGGCACCCTCGACCGCGAGCGGCACCGGGCCGGCCACGTCGATGACCACCGCGCAGCCGTCGGCGACCGCCGCGCGGCACACCCGGTCGGCTTCGGCGGGCACCGGGCGGGCGTTCGCGCGCCAGCGGGCGAGTGCGTCGAGGCCGGTGAACGCCAGCACGGCCGGCCTTCCGTCTCGCCCGATCAGGGTGGGCAGCACCATCTCGCTGTTCTTGTCCCCGTCCGCGGCGGAGCCGTCAGCCAGGACCGCGACCACCGGGACGAGCAGCCGCGTGGCGGCCAGCGCGGTCAGCGCCGCCTGCTCGCTCCCCCGCCCGCCCTGGTACGCGGCCAGGGCAGCCGCCACGCGAGGGTCGGCGGCGCCGTTGTCATTGCGGAACTGCTGTCCGCCAGGGTTCAGATGCCCGGACACCTCACCGACCCTACGCCACTTGCTGCGATGGCTGGTCAACCACCCGGCTGCAGTTACGTCATAAGGTGATTATGCAGATGCGAAGAGTAATGAATTCTCTGAATGAGTCACTTTCCAGCCAATGACCGTCATTAACTCGGCACAATCGGTTGAGCGGGGGAATTCAAGCGCACGCACACGGAGAGGAGCGTGGGTGACCCAGCCCGAGCGACTGGCCGCGATCGCACCGGGCACGCCGATGTGGAAGGCCGTGCCACCGCGCCTAGTTGGCCCGTACCTGACCGGACAGCGCACCGTGCTGGCCGGATACGTGTACCGCGCCCAGGACGTTCGCTTCCACAACCCCGCCGAGGCCTACCTCGTGCTGAGCCTCGGCTGGGAGGATTCGGAATTCACGCCGCATATGAGCGAGATCTACCTGGTGGCCTGGCTGGCCAGGGCGATCGACGGCTACGTGCCCGCCGCCGGCCACGGTGTCCCCGAGTTCTACATCGAGCCGATGGCTATACCTGTCGGGGCGGGCATGTGCCGTCTTGGCCCGGGCGGGGATCAGCTCGTGGCCCGCTATGACGGGCTGGCCTGGCAGAAGACGGAGCCGTAAGCCATGCGGTACCGGCTCATGGCCACCTATCTCGGTGTTCCCTACCACGCCGGCCTCGGCCCCGACGGCAACGAGGCGACGCTGTTCTCCCCGGGCCCGCCGCCGGACGAGCTTGCCTTCACAGCCGCGGACGGGCACTGGCGCAAGCAGGTCAGCCTCACCGACCTCGACGCGCTGTGGAAGTCACGCCCGGTCGGTGAATACCGCGGCGAGCCCTGCCTGGTCCTCGACGACATCGGCGACCGGCTGCACATCGCCTACCTCGGCCGCGACTCGGCCCGGGCCAGGCAGCTCGGCTACTGGGAAATCGACCGGGAGGTCTTCGAGGTCGTGGTGGCCCGGCAGGAAGTCACCGGGCTGACCGAGGAGCGAGTGGAGTACCCGCTGGCTTCGGCCATGTTCCCGCCGTCGAACAGGGACCCGGTCCCTCAAACCGCCCAGCCGCGGCCGGAAGCGCCGGGCCGCGGGGCGCCGGCGCCGCAGGCTGCGGGCGGGCCGCCTCCCTCCGCCGCCGAGCGGACCAGCCCGCTGCGGGCCGTACGGCGGCCGGGTCCGCAGCCTGCCGCGGAGCCGGGTAGATATGGCGAGCCGGGTGGATACGCCGAGGCGGGCGGATATACCGAGGCGGGCGGATACACCGAGGCGGATCGCGGGTCGAGCACGCCAGACCGGGTGGCAGCCTGGCACGGATCGCCCGACACCGAGCCCTGGTCAGAGGCCCGGCCGGACACCCAGCCCGCTCCCAGGCCGGAGCCACGGTCTGAGTCCTGGGCCGAGCCTGAGCCGTGGGCTGCGCCCGAGCCTCGGGCTGCGCCTGAACCGTGGGCCGAGCCTGAGCCGCAGGCCGCCTCGCCGTCCGGACGGCACGCCGGGCGGCGGGACCGGGTGCCCCAGTCGGTCTTCGCCGAACTCCTCAGCCTGGCCGCCATCCCGCACGCGGCATACATGGTCGACGAGGAGGTGCCGGGCGCGATGTGCCTGGTCAAGGCGGACGGCGGCTTCGAGGTGTTCAGCCGTACCGACGACGCCCGGCTGGATGTGCACTTCTTCGAAGACGAGGAAGCGGCCTACTTCTACCTATTTGGGGTCCTGGCGGCGGAAGCGGTGCGCAGCGGGCGGCTGCGCCCCGGCACGCCCAACGGGCGCGTCAACGGATCGCGCGGGCCTGGGGTGGCCTCGCCCTCCGCGGAAAACGTTTCGAAGTACTTACGGCGCAAGAAGTTACCCAAATTGGCATCCCGGCCAGTTATCGTTAATTAGCCGGCGGGGCTGACGGTCCCCCGCTCCCCAAGCAGCCCCGTCGGCCTCCTCTAGCGCTAGTCCGCAAATTGGGATTTAAGTACCGCAGATAAATCCCAATTGCATTACTAGTCAAATGTCATTGATTTCACTTCAGGCCCGATAGTCACAGTCGAGCCGCCTGTATCCCCCTCCTCAGCGCCTCGATCCGGACACGGCGTCCCAGTAAAGTGGCGTACGTGGCTGTTCCCCCGGCTGACGTGGCCCGTGCGGACGCGGTCGGCGCGGGCGTGGCTGACGCGGGCGCCGAGCTCGCGGTGACCGCCGGGGTGGCCAGCCTGGCGGTCCGGGATCTGCTGCGCGGGACGCGCCGTCACGGCAAGGTCCTGGCGGCCCTGCCGCACGCCATCTACCTGGAATTCGCCGACGCCGTGCCCGAGCCGCGAGTGATCGCGGTCTCGCCGCCGGATGCCATCAGGCTGCCGAACGCGATCATTACCGGTCCATGGGAGGCCCGTCTTCCTACTAGTCGCACGGCGAGCGCCGCGCAGTGCTGGGCGGGCGGGAGCCGGGTGATGGCCTGCGGCCTCGATATCAGGATCGTCCGCTGGTGGGATCCCTCACCGGTGTTCGGACCGCTGTCCCGGGCCCGGCTCGATCACGGCTCGGGGGTCCTCGCCAGGCTCTACGCGGCGGCCGAGCACGCGCCGGGCCTCGCGGGCCACGACGGACCAGGCCAGCTGGCGGCGTGCTGCGCGAGCGGTGACCTGGCCGGCGCGGTCGAAGCGGCCGAGCGCCTGGTGGGCCTCGGCCCCGGCCTGGTGCCGAGCGGGGACAGCGTGGTCAGCGGCGTACTGCTCGCGCTCAGGCTGCTGGGCGGGGCCATCTCCGGCGGAACCCGGGCGGTATGGCTCGCGAACTGGCTCAGCGCCGCGGTGACCTGCGACGCGGCGCAGCGGACCACCACGCTCGCCGCCTCGCTGCTGCACTGCGCGGCCAAGGGGCAGGCCGCGGCCGAGGTATCCGCCGTGCTTTTGGGGATGGCGGGCCAGGAGCCGCTCGAGCGAGCGGCAGCCCGGCTGCTCGCGGCAGCCCAGGGCGTCGATCTCGCCTGGGGTCTGGTGGCAGGCTGCCGCGCGGCGCTGCTTTTGTCCGTATCCTGACCCTGTGATCGTTCCGCTTACCGGACTGCAGTACGAGATTGAGGCCGACCCTTACCGCGCCACGGTGACCGAACTCGGTGCGGGGCTGCGTGAGCTGGCCTTCCGCGGCCAGCCGGTGATCGCGGGCCACGAACCGGACGAGCTGCCGCCAGCCGGCGCGGGCGAGCTGCTGGCTCCCTGGCCGAACCGGGTCGACGGCGGGCGGTACGTCTTCGGCGGCACCGAGTACCACCTGGCCCTCACCGAGCCCGCCTGGGGGAACGCCATCCACGGCCTGACCCGGTGGATGGCGTGGACCCTCGTCCGGCAGGACGCCAGCGCGGTGCTGCTCCGAAGCACCCCGCACGGCCAGCAGGGGTATCCGTTCTGCCTGGAAATCGAGGCCGAGTACCGCCTGGATCCCGGTACCGGGCTGCAGGTGACGGTGACGGCGCGCAACCGCGGCAGCCACGCCGCGCCGTACGGTACCGGCTCGCATCCGTACCTGACCGTCCGGACGCCCTCGGTGGACGGCTGCGACCTGACGCTGCCGGCGGAGTACTGGCTGCCGATAGACGATCGCGGCATCCCGTCCGGACCGCCGGAGCCGGTCAAGGGCACGGAATACGACTTCCGCCAGCCGCGTGCCATCGGTGCCACCCGGCTCGATCACGCGCTCACCGGGCTGAGCCGCGGCGCCGACGGCCGCGCGTGGGCGTACCTCGCCGCCGGCGGCGAGGCCGGGCCCCGGGTCGGCCTGTGGGCGGGCGAAGGCTACCGGTGGCTGCACGCGTTCACCGGCGACCCGCTCGGGCCGGACCGCCGCCGCAGGGCGGTGGCCATCGAGCCCATGACCTGCCCGCCGAACGCCTTCGTGACCTCAGACGACCTGCTCGTCCTCGAACCCGGCGACGAGGTCACCCACGCCTGGGGCATCCAGGCCTTCTGAAGTTAGTTCGAATTATCGTGTGTACTTACTCCCGTCTGGCGGGGGGTAAATGCACACGGTGAAGGGTGAGTGGCGTTTTCGGCGTCGGCTGGGGGAGGTAGCTGGCCGGCGATGCGGTCGAGGTCGGCGGTCGTGTCGATATCGTCGGGGCGGCCGGTGTCGCCGCATTCGATGAGCGTGACTAGGTCCGGGCGGGCGCGCAGGAACGCCCGGGCGCCCTGGTCGCCGACGGCCGTCGCGATGACCTCGGGCCAGTGCTCGCGGGCCAGCAGCACGGGGTTGCGTGGCTTGCCCTCGTAGGCGGCGACCGCCACGGCGGCGCCGGCCCGGTACGCGGCGATCAGGCGCGCGACCGCCTCGGCGCCCACCAGCGGCTGGTCGGCCAGCGCGACCACCACGGCGTCCACGTCCGGGGGAAGGGCTCGCAGGGCGGCCCGGAGCGAGGATCCCATGCCAGTACGCCATTGTTGGTTGTATATTGTATGTGTTCCATCCAGTTCTACCGGGGCGGCGCCGGTGACGACGAAGACCGGGCCCGCACCGCCAGCGAGCAGGGTATTGACGCCGCGCTCGGCGAGGGTCTGCCCGTCCAGTTCGACCAGCGCTTTCGGCTGGCCGAATCGCGAGCCCTCCCCTGCGGCCAGCAAAACCCCGGCAACTGAAGTTCGCACGATCCCCAAGCGTATGCGCCCACCCTGATAGCATCCATCCCGGATCAGGAGTGACTACGCAAAATGACTGCGCAGTACCCGCCACCGGGCGGCATTGACATCACCCGGCCGAATGTCGCCAGGATTTACGATTACCTGCTCGGCGGCAAGGACAATTTCGCCACGGACCGCGAGGCGGCCATACGGCTCATCGAGGCGATTCCCGACGTCGCGGCGATAGCGCGTGACAACAGGTCGTTTCTCGGCCGGGTGGTACGATATCTGGCCATCGAGGGCGGTATCCGGCAGTTTCTGGACCTTGGCAGCGGCCTGCCCACCCAGGCTAATGTGCACGAGCTGGCGCAGGGAGTGGCGCCGGACGCACGGGTGGTCTATGTCGACAACGATCCCGTGGTCGCCTCGCACGGGCGGGCGCTGCTCGCGTCCGGCGAGCAGGTCGGCATGGTGTCCGGCGACCTGCGCGACCCGGCGAGCGTCCTGCGGCACCCGGACGTCCTCGGCCAGCTCGACCTGGCCCAGCCCGTCGCGGTGCTGTGCACGAGCACCCTGCACTTCATCGCCGACGAGGCGGAACCGCATAAAATTATCGCGGAGTACCGGGACCACCTGGCGCCGGGCAGCTACCTGGCCATCACTCACGGGACCCTGGAGAACGACCCCAAGGGCGAGGGAAAGGCGGCCGAGGGCGTTTACCGCCAGGCGTCGTCCCAACTGCACGTCCGGCCGCTGTCCGATGTGCTGCGCTTCTTCGACGGCTTCGAGCTCGTCGAGCCGGGGCTCACCTGGATTGCCGAATGGCGTCCCGAGCCGGGGACCGCGCCCACCGGGCGGCAGCATTCCATGCGCGGCGGCGTCGGCCGCAAGCCCTAGCCCGCGAACTGGTGGTGGATGCGGCCTTCCGTGGCGGTCAGCGGGTGGCCAGTGCCGCCCCAGCGGAGCTGGATCAGCTCGGCGGCGATCGATACTGCGGTCTCCTCCGGCGTCCTGGCCCCGAGGTCCAGCCCGATCGGCGAGCGGAGCCGGGCTAGCTCGTCTTCGGTCAGGCCGACCTCACGCAGCCGGACGAGCCGGTCGTCGTGGGTACGCCGGCTGCCCATCGCGCCGATGTACCTGGCCGGGGTACGCAGCGCCACCTCGAGCAGCGGCACGTCGAACTTCGGATCATGGGTGAGCACGCAGATGACGGTCCTGGCGTCCACGTCGCTCGCGGCCAGGAAGCGGTGCGGCCAGTCGACCACTACCTCGTCGGCGTCCGGGAACCGCGACGCGGTGGCGAACACCTTCCGGGCGTCGCAGACGGTGACGTGATACCCGAGGAACTTGCCGACCCGCGCGACGGCGGCGGCGAAGTCAATGGCCCCGAAAACCAGCATGCGGGGCGCTGGCGCGAAGGAGTTCACGAACACGCTCAGGTCATCCCCGCGCCGCTCCCCCCGCGCGCCATACCGGCGGATGCCCGTCAGCCCCTGGGCCAGCATGCCGCGGACGTCGTCGTCCACCGCCGCGTCCAGCCGCGCCGACCCCAGGGTGCCGGACGCACCGGAATGCCAGCCGTCGGCACTATCCGCATCAGCACTGTCCGCCTGGGCACTGTCCCGGGCCCAGATCACCCGCCGCGCGCCGATCTGGCCGGGCCCGGCGATCACCGTCGCCACCGCGACCGGCTCGCCGCGCTCCACCGCCTCGGCGATCTGGCCCAGCTCGGGGAAGCGGGCCTGATCGACCGGCTCGACGAAGATGTCGATGATCCCGCCGCAGGTCAGCCCGACCGCGAACGCGTCGTCGTCGCTCACCCCGTAGGTCTGCAGGACCGGATCGGAGGTCTGGCAGACGTCCAGCGATAGCTCGTAGACGGCGCCTTCGACGCATCCGCCGGACACGCTGCCGACGACCTCGTGCTCGGCTGAGGACGAAACAGCCAGCGCAGCGCCCGGATCACGGGGCGCGCTGCGGTACGTACGCACGACGGTGGCCAGGCCGAAGGTCTCCCCGGCCTCCCACCACTTCGTGATCCTGCTCAGGATGTCACGCACTTGCGTCACCTCGGCTGTCAATGTCCTCGCACGTTTCCCACGTTGCGCGGACGACTATGTTCACGGAACCTGCGGAACCACTGAGCCTATTCCCGCTGGTGGGGCAGCCCGCCGGCTATCGGTGGCGGACGCTGGCCGCCGCGGCGCGGATCAAGTCCGGGATGTCGGGATGCGCGGGCGGATCGTCGGCGCTCAGGTCGCCGGCCGCGAGCCAGCCATATTTGTCAGTGGTGGCCCGCTCCCACAGATCCAGGCCATCGAGGCTCACCTCGGCGGAGGTGACCAGGACCGCGTAGAAGGTCTGGTCCTGGACGATGCGGTGACCGCCCCAGGAGAACTCGATCGTGTTCTGCGCGATGGGCTCACCGAGCTGCGCGGGGTCGATCGAGATGCGGGTCTCCTCGTACAGTTCGCGGGCGGCCGCGTCGCGCAGGGACTCCCCGCCCACCTCCCGGTCCCCCTCCTCTACCGCGCCGCCGATGGTGAACCAGAAGGGCTGATCGGGATGGTGCGGGTCCCAGCCGTGCAGCAGCAGCACGCGTCCTTCCGGGTCGACCGGAAGCACCCGGGCGGTCTGCCGGTGGATGGCCGGTGGCTGCGGCGACATGTCGGTGGGCTCGATCACGCTACTCCACGATCTTGGAGATCGGGATCTCCAGGATGTCCTGGGCGCCGGCCGCCTTCAGGGCCGGTATCAGCATGTTGACGCCGCGCTTGGGGACCACGGTCTCGACCGCGTTCATGTTCCCCCGGGCCAGGGTGGTGATCGTCGGCGAGGACAGGGCGGGCAGCATGTCGGTCACCGCGGCCAGCCGGTCCGCGGGCACGTTGAGCTTCAGCAGGACGTTGCCGCGGGCC
>Ga0209039_10002691_pt1 | contig 14725 bp, 5 predicted proteins | sample BogFormECP12_OM1_FD_188238 | JGI IMG/M metagenome (GOLD analysis project Ga0209039, IMG submission 188238) | Bog forest soil microbial communities from Calvert Island, British Columbia, Canada - ECP12_OM1 (SPAdes) (version 2) | ecosystem: Environmental > Aquatic > Freshwater > Wetlands > Bog ... | reverse complement strand
CTCCACGGCCCGCGGGGGTGGCGTACACATTAATCTCCAGATCGTTGGAGCCGGGTTGCAAAGAGGCGGTGATGTCCCATCGGTAGGGCTGCCAGGCTTGCGCTTCGAAGACGGCTCCGTTCACACGGACGCGGGCGTAATCGCGAACGTCGGCGATTTCCAGATACACGCGTTTCCCCGCGGGCGCAGCGGGCGCGTCGAACTGCTTGTGGTAGATGGCCGGGCCGGCGAACGACGGCGTGCCCAGGTCCTCCCAGGATTTGAGCGGCGTGGTCAACTGCCTGTCCTTCAGATTCACCGTCCAGTCACCGGCCAGCTCCAGCAGCGGAGCGCCGGGAGTCATGGCAGGCACAGCGGCGGAAGCCCCGGCGGGAACCGGCCCGACCACGATTGTCTTCGTCTCGTAAGGTCCCAGCAGCAACGGCACGCTCACCGAACCGCCCGCGGCCGTAGCGCCCGAAATCGGATGAATCCCGCCCGTGCCCAGGTCCCACACCTGCGCCTGGCCGCGGCCGGCGATGGTGGCGACGCGCGATTCCTCCTTATTGCTCTCGTTGAAGAAGAAATACATGTCGGCGTCTTGCCAGCTCCGATGCGTATAGGTCAATCGCTGGAACGGTGCGTCCAGCTTCACGTCCGGCTTGGGAAGCGCCGCCATCACGCGATCGGTGATGTCGCCCGAGGGCTCGATCACAGTAGCGAAGCTCAGGTCGGGCGCGTCCTTGGCGTCCTTGAAGGTCTTGTCCACCACCAGGCTCGGCGTCTTGCCCACGAAAATCAGCTTGCCGCCGGCTTTTACGAAAGCCCGAAACCGTTCCAGACCGGTGCGCGAAATCACCGTCGAGGATGGGACCACGATGGCGCGGTAAACCTGTCCGCTGAGGTTCTTGAATCCGCCGTCTTCGATGGTGGCCAGCGAGCTGAGCGATTGTTCGTCGAAGTAATCCCACTCCACCTGATGTTCGAATAACTGCCAGCCGAGCTTGGTAATGCTGCGGTCGGCGGCTTCGTCGCCCATCCACATGCTGTTAGCGGGATGATACAGACCCACCTGCGCGGCCGGGCGTCCGATGGCCATCAGGTAGCCGGCCCGGTCCGTGTACCACGCCAGCATGGAAGCCTGCGGCGGCGGCGCCTGGGCTGCCGAGCCGCCGCCGCCCGTCACGGGAACGCGGAGCTGCAGCGCATTGACGCCGCGCACCACTTGAAAGTCCAACTGGTACTTGCCGTCGATGCCCGGTCCGCCGGCCGATTCGGTCCAGACCCTGGGCCTGCCGAACAGATGCGCGGCCGAAGAGGCCAGCTTGGGGAAATTGTTGTTGACGTTCCAGGTGGCGTCCGGAACGTGGACCAGGTTCGGGATGGTCTGGCTCAGGTTGTCGATGCCGGGCACCTGCACGTGCCGCATGTCGCGGAAAAAGTCGCCCTCGTTGCGGATCAGATCCTCGGGCACCTCCAGCTTCAGCATTTCCTCTTCGTGGTTCAGGTGGACCAGGTACTCGATATTGTTCCTGGCGCACCACTCCGCCTGCACTCCGAAAAAGGTCTCGCGGAAGATCCCGCTCCAGACGTCCCAGTAGTCGGCCTTCACCCGCCAGGCTTCCTCGGTCATCTTGGGCGCGAAGAGCAGCGGCAGGTAGGGCTGCAGGTCGTAGCCCTTCTGCTTGCGAAACTCCTCCGGCAACCGGGGCGTCCAGGGCATGAAGCCGGTGTAGTCGGGTTCGTCGCCGAAGAAGCCCAGGACGGTCTTGCCGAACTCGTCTCCCACGGCCTGCTTGTAGGTTTCGTGGGTGATCTTCATGAACGCGCGGGTGGCCTCCGGGTTCAGGTAATCGATCAGCGAATACTGGCTGTCCTTGGCGCGCGTGCCGTCGGCCCGGTTCGAAGCGCGGGTCGGAGAACTGCGAAAAACGTGCCGGACGAGGATCAGTTCCCACGGCTTCGGGTATCCGGCCGCGCCGGGCGGCGGCGCCGGGGCCCTCCAATCGATTCCGCCGGCGTCGATCGGCACCGTCTGGACCGCGCCAGTGGAGGCGAACACCGCCAGCGCGCCCAGGGTGTCGGGCGGCGTGGGCATCTTCAGCGTCTGGCCGGGCATCACGCTGATGCGTATGTCCGCGTCCAGCGCCTGCATGGTCAGTTGAGGAACCTCCTCGCTGACCTTGCCGCCGGCGAACCCGCTGGGGTAGTCGCATTCGTCCTGAATCCACAGTTTCATGCCGCGCTTGGCGGCTTCCTGGACCACGAACTTCACCTGCGCCATGTGCTCCGGCGAAAGGTACTTCGGCTCGCCGCGTCCCGGCGACATGTTGATCACGTAAACGCCGGCGGCCGAGAGCCGGTCCAGATCCTGGACGATCCGGGCCATCCTGTCCTTGGCGTCCGGGCCGTTCCAACCAAGAAACGGCTGGATGGCGCCGTACTCGCGCGGCGGCTTCTGGAAGTTTGCGGCTACGTCGCGCACGGACGGAACCGCGATCTGCTGCCAGGACCGCTGGGCCGGTAACGCGGCGGCCAGCAGCGCGGCGAGGGCGAATGCACCAACGATGTTTTTCATCCGGATCTCCCGTGGAATCCCGTAACGCACTTATTGTATATGGGTGCGCGCGAGGTGGAAGCGCGGCCGCCGGCCGGCGTCCCGCGCGGACCAGGGGGCCAAGCCCTACATCGGCGTATTCATGCTAAAATTCCGGCGCGTCAGGAGGAAAATCATGAAGGTGCGTTTTTCTTGCTGGAACATCGGTCTTGTCACTGGAGCCGTTCTGCTCTCGTGCTTGCCCGCCGCGGCCAAGGCGGCGCGCGAGGTTCGTTCGCCGGACGGGAAGGTTGCCATTACCATTCACACCGACGGCCCCCTGGGCTATAGCATCGCGGTGGACGGCAAGCCGGTGTTGCTGCGGTCCCGCCTGGGGCTGGAGCTGGCCGGCGATGTGAAACTGGGCGAGAAACCCGTGGTGAAAAGCGAAAAGCGGAAATCCGCCGACACCCATTGGGAGAACCAGTTCGGAAAGAACCGCGACGTGCGGGATCACTACAATGAGATGGACCTCACGCTGAAGGAAGGCGGCCGCACCTTCGGCGTGGCCGTCCGGGCTTACGACGACGGCGTGGCCTTCCGCCTGGTTTTCCCCAAGCAACCCGGGATGGATTCCTTCACCGTCACGCGCGACGCCACCGAGTTCACCTTCCCCGACGACGAGCAGGTGTGGGCCGGGTGGAACAACCCGGAGGGCCCCAGCCGCCCCGAGGGCGGATTCATCGGCTCGCAGGAATGGCGCTACCTGCCCAACAAGATCTCGGGGCTTAACCCCACTTACAAGCACGGACTGCCATTCCTGGTCCAGACACCGGCGGCGTATGTCGCCATCACCGAGAGCGACCTTCTCGACTGGTCCGCCATGTGGCTGGCCACCAAGGCCGGCGCGAAGAACACGCTCGAAGCGCAGCTCGCTCCGCCCATACCGGCGCAGCCGTGGCCTTCCCGCAATCCGTCGGCGGCAAATGGGGCGGCGGTGAGCACGGCGCCGGCGCCGCTGGGCGAGATGCAGAAAGGCCTGGTGGTGGCCAGTACTCCCCACAATTCCCCCTGGCGGACGTTCATCATCGGCCGCCGGCCGGCCGATCTCATCCAGAGCGACCTGGTGTTGAACCTGGCCACCCCGAGCCAGCTTGCCGATACCTCCTGGGTCAAGGCGGGCATGTCGTCGTGGGGCGCCTGGTGGTCCGCCACGGGGAGAAACGATCTCCCCACGCTCAAACAGTACATTCAACTTGCCGCCGACATGAATTGGCCCTATCAACTGTCGGAGATCGGCGATAAGTCGATTGTTCCCGAGCTAGTGTCCTTTGCGAAGGAACGGGGTGTGCGCGTGTGGCTGTGGTTCCACTTCAACGACTTCATCGACAGCGCGGTCTACAAACGCGATTTCCCAATGTACGCCAAGTGGGGCATCGCGGGGCTGAAGATAGACTTCATCGACCGCGACGACCAGTGGGTGGTCAAATGGTACGAAGATATCGCCCGGACGGCGGCCGAGAACCACTTACTAATCGACTTTCACGGCGCGTTCAAGCCCACCGGCCTGGAACGCACGTGGCCCAACCAGATCACGCGCGAGGGCATACAGGGCAACGAATACAATAAGTGGAGCACCAAGGAAACGCCCGAACACCGGGTCACGCTGGCCTTCACCCGCATGCTGGCCGGTCCGGGCGACTACACGCCAGGCGGCTTCGTCAACCGTCAGCCGTCGCAGTTCAAGGTGGTGCAGACCAACACGCCGGTGCAGGCTACGCGCGTGGGCGAACTGGCAATGTTCATCGTCATCCTGAGCCCGTTCATGGTCGCCTGCGATTCGCCCAATAACTACAAAGACAAGGACGGCAGCTATCTGCCTGGCATGGATTTCCTCAAGGGCCTGCCGACGGTCTGGGACGAAACCCGCGGCTTGGACGGCGAAGTAGGAAAGTACGTGGCCGAGGCGCGGCGCAGCGGGAAGAACTGGTACCTGGCCGCCATCGCCGACCGCAACGGCCGCGACTTGTCCGTGCCGCTGACGTTTCTCGGGAAGGGCCAGTGGAAAGCCACGCTGTGGGAGGACGCACCCGACGCCGGCGAGAATCCCGAGCACTTAGTCAAGAGCCAAAAGTCGGTGAGCCCGTCCGACACGCTGCAGTTGAAGCTGGCGCCCTCGGGCGGCACGGTGGCGATCTTCTCGCCCGCCGAGTAAGGCGGAGCCTACGGCCGCGCCGGGCCGGACGGTGAGGCCTGGCATCCGTACTGGCGCAGTTGGCCATCGCGCAGTTGCCGCGCCAGGTCTGCGCGGCCGGTGCGCATGCGGACGGCGATGGCGTTCTCCAGCGCGGGACACAGCAGCCGCCTGACGGACTCGCAAGCGGGATCGAGCGCAAAGCCTTGTCCAACCGGTTTGAGAGCGCAGGACTGCGGGTCCAGACCGCCCTTGAAGAGCGGCAATAGTTCGCTGGTGAAACGCTTGTCGGGTGTCAGGATGCTGCCTTCGAGAAGCGCGGCCGCGGCGGCCTGGGGCTGGTTGGAGCGGACCAGGGCGCGCGACAGTTGCACGTAGTTGTCGGCGCTGAGAGGATCGGCCGCAGCCGCCCGCTGCGCGGCGCCGTAAGCCGCCGCCACATCGTCCAGGCGCAGGTAGGTCTGCGAGAGGACGCGGTACGCCAGGCCCACGTCGGCATTGGGTTGCGGTCCGGCGGCCTTGGCGGCGAAGGCTTCCCCCGCCCACCCATTGATGGCGATGGACCGGTTCAACAGCGCGGCCGCCCGCTGGAACGCCTGCACGCTGCCGGGCGGCGCAACCATGCTTCCGTTCCGGTCGGGCCGCCGCAGCCGCTCGCCCTTGGCGTAATAGTACCCGCCGGCCAAACGGTAGGATGACGCGTCGTTGTCCGCGTCGGGCGCCGCATCGAGCACCGCCAGGCCCTTTTCCGCTTCCGCGATGGCCTGGTCCAACTGGCTGTGGGAGGCATCCGCCTGGTACAGGTGGTAGGCTCGCATCCTCCGCGCCTTGAAGCTGTTGGGGCTGGTTTTAACCAGGGCCTGGGCCATGTGCGGGTCGTCCTGCCAATCGGGATTGCGCAACCAGGTGCGCACGGCGTAGGCGGTGACCAGCAGGCCGGCAACCCACGGCGCGGCGGCGCGCACCGGCTGCGGGATGGCGCCGTAGCACAGAACCAGACAGGCGCAAAAGGCGATGGCCGGGAGGTACAGGAAGCGCTCCGCCATGATGGCGCCCATGGGAAAAAGCAGGTTGGAGGTGGGCAGGAGGGTCACCGCCGCGAACCCGGCAAAGAAGAACGCGCTGCGGTTCCAGCGGTACGAGCGGATCGCCAGCACCGCCAGGGCCGCCACCACCAGCCACGCGACCCAGTCGGCGGGGGCGCCGCTGACCAGCGGGATCTGCGCGTAGGAATAGTCCGCCGAGAGCGTGATGGGACAGACCAGCCGCCACAGGTACCGCGCCAGGACGGCGATGGCTGTCAGCCGTCCCTGGAAAAAACCGGCTTTGACCAGCGGGTTATCGAGGAACGGGAACTCGGCCGGGGGCAGATCAGCCATTACCTGCAAGCGCTGGAACAGCATGGCCGCGATGGGAACGGCCACGGCGATGAAGCCGGCCAGACGCCCGCGCACCTGCCGCCGTTCCTTCCACCAGGTCACCTCGAAAATGGCGATGACGCCCAATATGGTGACGGCGCTCTCCTTGGAGAAGACGCCGATGGCGGTGGCCGCGGCGGCGCCCCCGAAGGCCGCCCAACGGCGCCGGCCGGCGGCTTCCACGCCCACCAGGTACAGCAGAAAACCGCCCAGCACGCCGATTCCGGCCAGCAGGTCGGGCCGTCCCACCATGTTGGTGACGCTTTCGGTGAGCACCGGGTGCACGGCCCAAAGAGCCGCCACCGCGCAGGCGCGGCCGCGCGTGCCGATCAGGCGCAGGCTCAGCGCGTACACCAGCAGCACATTGCAGAGATGCAGCAGGAAGTTGATCCAGTGGTAGCCGGTGGACCGCTTGCCTTCTCCCAGCACCGCGTAGTTGAACATGTACGAAAGCGTGGCCAGGGGACGGTACAGGCCGCTTTCGCCGTAAGGCCACCAGTAGGTGTGGCGCAGAATCAGGTCCACGTTTTCCGCCGTGGCCTGCTGGATACGCGTGTCGGCCGTCAGAAGCTGGTTGCAATCGAGCGTGTAGCCGTCGTGAAACGAATTGGAGTATGCCAGCAGGGTGAGCAGGCCCAATGCCAGGGCGATGAGAAGGTGCGGCCGCCACGGGTTGCCGGGCGGCGGTGACGGCGCCTCCGGCACGCGGCCCCGAGCCGCGGCCTGTTTCCTCTGCGATGCCATAGAATCTTCAGGCTACCGCATCCTGGTCCGGCGCTCCGGGCGGGACCCGCGCGAGTCAATTCAGCTCGGCGAGCCTTTGGCGATATCCCTCTTGCAGGCGCTTCCGGTAGGCGGGCACGCTGGACCTCTCGGCCTGGGCGCCCGCGCGCACGGTTTCCTCGGCGCGGTCAACGCCCTCCGCCATGCGTTCGCCGGTGGCGGCCCGGAAGTCCGCGGAGGCCAGGAAGCCGAACGCCCACAGGGCGGGAAGCGCTTGCGCGTAATTGTTCGGCAATCCCACCTGCTCGAACGGAAAGCCCGAGGCCCAGTCGGTATGGTAGCCCACCTGCATGTTGGCGGGGTTCACCGAGACCTGCGCGTGGGTCACGCAGTTGGCGGCCGGAATGCCATACCGTGAGCGCAGCATCTCCGTCAACATAGCTGCCGCACGAACCTGCGCCGGGCTGGCTTCCGACTCGCTTTGGCCGCGCTCCGTCCGGGCCTCGAACGAGACTCCCAGGAAACTCCGGTTCAGGTTGACATACAACCAACGGCTGTCGGCCCAAAGGGACGGTCCGGCATGGTCCGCCGCGTCGCCCTCGGCCACCACCCGGTACACGCGTCCAAAGCGGTCGATCACAAAATGGTACGCGAACTTGCGCTGGACATACTCCAGCAGCGATTCGCCCACCCGCCGGAGTGCATCGTTCTGGCCCGCTTCGAACGGTACCTGGTGGCTGTCGGTGGTGTGGAAAACGATGCCGGCAGGATCGTGCCGCCGCACAGGCGGACCCCGGTGGTCGGCGGGAAAGGCCAGGTAGGACCGGGGATAGTGGGTGACCAGGTAGCGGTTATCGATGCGCAACCCATTACTGTAGGTCTCCTCCGCCCCGCTGTTCTCCACCACCCAGACATTCGGGGGCGGCGCTTCGGCCACGGTTGCGGGACGGATTGGCTGCCGGGGAGCCGGCAGCGCTTCGGCGTGGGTGGAAGTCACCATCAACACCACGGAAGCCAGCGCCGCCACCCCTGCCGCCGTCAGTAAGAAGAAGCGCGCCATAGGGTTAAACGCCAGGGACCGGCGCGCCGATCGAATCCACCGCAGGGGAGCCGGAACGGACAGCAGCGGCGGCGCGGATTGCAGGAAGCGCAGGCGCTGCACCGGATCGCCAATGCGACTCGCGATCCTGTCAATCGATGGCCGGTAAACCGGCTGCGCCTCGCGTCGAAGAGGCATACGTAAACTAAGTATCGGCGGGATGCGAGAAATCTCTTATGGTGACGTGTGGATTTTTCAGGCGGAAACCCTGGCTGGGGAGACTGCGCAGGGGGAGCCGAACCGGCGCACGCAGAGCCCACAGCTTCCGCTCGCCTCACCCTGACACTGAAAACAAAGAGGTTATAAAAGGAGGGTGGAGCCCCGTGTTCCACCCTCCGGGAAAGCCTCGGCGGCTTACTTCGTGGCCACGAAATGAATGCGCCGGTTCTTCTGCCAGCAGGTTTCGTCGTGCTCTTCGCACACCGGCCGGTCCTTGCCGTAGCTGATGATGGCGAGCTGGGCAGCCGGGATTCCGATGCTGGACAGATAGTCTCTGGCGGCTTTGGCGCGGGCATCGCCCAGTGCCAGGTTGTAGGCTTCCGAACCACGCTCATCGGCGTGCCCTTCGATAGTCACCCGGTAGTCGGGGTACTGGACCACGATGTCGCGGAGTTCGGTAGAGTCGGCTTGCAGCGCCTTGATGGCGTCCGGGCGCAGGGTATGCTTATCGTAATCGAAATAGGCGTCCTCGATTCTAGCCAGCAGCGTCTCGATACGCGTGCGGGTCACGGCATCCGGCACCTTGCGTGCCGGCGCCTGTACTGGAGCCTGCGGCGGCGGGGCGGGCTGCTCAACCGCAGCCGGCGGTGGCGGGGCCGGTGGCGCCGGGGCGGGCTGTACGGCCGCGGGGGGAGCTGGCGGCGTGGCGGCCACCTTCTTTTTGCATCCAACACCGACAAACGCCAATGTGGCAACGCCGAGAATTGCCACCGCGAGAGAGTTCTTCACGTCACTTTCCTCCTTAAGTATCAGTCATACCGCATTTCAACCGTTTGCGCCATCCCTTTAGGACAGTATTTGCGGCAGGCATCCGCCGCAACCAGTTCGTGCCGGCCATTGGCCGCCAGGGGGCGGGCGTTCCCGGATGCGGCGCGGGGCTGCGGCGGCCGGTGGTTCGCGGCAAACGGCCTGTGACGTGCTTGTGGCCCCGCGGTGTATAATCGGGTCGATTTGAGCACACGCGCACGAGGGGTGCTGGCGTTGTCCACCGCCGGCGCCGCTATCCTGCTGTGGATGGCGGCTTCGTCGGCCCGAAGGCGGGAAGCCGCCCGCCCACCGCGCCTGTCCGTCTCTCCCGGGCGTCTGTTCGCCGACGGTTACGACACTGCGACCCTGGTTATTGCCAGCTCGTCGGCCGGACAGCCGGCGATCTCCGTGGCGGAGAACCCACACGCCGTGACGATCGAGGACACTCGCGGCGGCGGCGGACGGTGGCAGGCGCGCCTGCGGGCCGGGGTGCTCGGAGGGCTGGCGCGGGTGCGCGTGCAGTTTCCAGGGGGGGCGGCGGAGGAGGCCGCCATACCGCTAACGCTCGACACCCGCGACAGCGCCGGCGACGGCACACCGGATTTCCTCCGCCTGGACGACCCCCACGACCGCCAGAGCTTCCGCCGCTGGTTTACCTGGCTGGGGGAGGCGCAGTACTTCCAGGCGCCCGCGTCGCGCCCGCCGGAAATCGCCGATTGCGCCGCGCTCATCCGCTACGCCTACCGCGAAGCCCTGCGCGCGCACGACGGCGCCTGGGCCGCCACGGCGCGGCTGCCGCTCATACCGGCCTTCGATTCGGTGGCCAAGTATCAGTACCCGTACACGCCGCTCGAAGCCTCGCTGTTCCGCGTCCGCGAAGGGAGCTTCGAGGCCGCCGACCTGGCCAATGGGGCTTTCGCCCAGTTCGCCGATGCGCAAACGCTGCGGCGCTACAATACCCGGTTTCGCAGCCGCGACCTGCGCGCCGCCGAACCCGGCGACCTGCTGTTCTACCGCCAGGCGGATGCCCGCGAACCGTTTCACAGCATGATCTACCTGGGGGAAAGCCCGATACATCCGGACGGGAAACGCTATATCCTGTACCATACCGGGCCGGACGGATCGGACCCGGGCGAGATGCGGCGGCTGACGGTGGAGGAATTGCTCGACTTTCCGCAGCCCCAGTGGCGGCCGGTGGCCGCGAATCCGAACTTCCTGGGCGTTTCGCGTTGGAACATTCTGACGGAGGGATCCAAATGAAAAGCTGGATGGGCGCGGGCCGCATAGCCCGGCTCCTGTTGCTGCTGGGGATGGCCGCGGCGTGTCTGGGCCAGAGCGAAAGCGAACCGTACTTCTCTCTCTTCACCACGCGCACGTTTGGCACGGGCGGCAAGGCGAGCGTGCAGCTCAGCGCGTGGAACGTGAGTTCGCTGGAATTCCGCGTCTACCGGATCGAGGACCCGGTGGCCTTCTTCCAGCAACTCCCCGAGCCGCACCGGTTCGGCGGCCGCGCGCCGCGCCCTCCAGGCCAGCGGACGCTTCTGGAGCGCATCCACGAATGGAAACACAGCCTGCGCACGGCCATCCGCCTCTCGCTGCGCGCGCAGTTTTCGGAATCGCCCAGCCAGCGCCTGGGTCTGCGCGAGCAGGAAGCTCCGCCGCCCGATCTCAAGACCGGGCACAAGGAAACGCATTACGCCGAAGCGCCGCTGCTGAATTCGCAACAGCTCGTGCTCTCGTTCCAGCAGCCGGTACGCAGCAACTCGCGGTGGGATCGCGCCACCGTCAACCTGGGCTTGAAGGACAAAGGGTTCTACCTGGTGGAAGCCGTGAAGGACCAGTTGTCCGCCTACGCCCTGGTGATGATCTCCGACCTGGTGGTGGTCTGCAAGCCCTCGGGCGCGGGCGTGGTGAACTTCGTGGTGGACCGCCGCACCGGGCAGCCCATCCGCGAGGCCAAGGTCTCCTTGTTGGCGCGCGACGCCCGGCTGGGCGAGGCCGAGACCAACGCCGACGGCATCGCCGAGTTGCCGTACAAAGCCGCCGCGGTGGACGATCTGCGCGTGGTGGCGCAGCACGGCAAGGATTACGCCGTAGACGCGATCAGCGGAATGGCCGCCTCCGATCGCGACCAGTTGACGGCGTACGCTTATACCGACCGCCCGGTCTACCGCCCCGGCCACACGGTTCACTTCAGGGCGATCGTGCGGACGCGTGGGACAGCCGGATACTCGATTCCGGCGGGCAAGACGGTCTCGGTGGTGGTGAACGACCCGGAGCAGAAGCCGGTATATCAGAAGACGCTGACCGTCAGCCCAACCGGGTCGATCCACGACGAATTGACGCTCGCGCCAACGGCGGCCCTGGGGTCGTATTTCGTCCAGATCAAGAGCGGCGACAGCTTCGGGACCCAGACCGATTTCGAGGTGCAGGAGTACAAGAAGCCCGAGTACAAGGTGAGCGTGATCCCCGCCAAGGACCGCGTGGTACAGGGCGAAACCACCCAGGTGACCATCGACTCGCACTACTTCTTCGGCGAGCCGGTCAGCGGCGCCAAAGTCACTTATGCCTTCTACCGGGTCCCGTACTATTTCCCGCTGTGGTACGACGCCGGCGAAGACGTCGAGAGTGAACCGGGCGCAGAGCAAGGTTATGAGGGCGGCGAGAGCGAATCCGGCGACCAGTTGCAGCAGGCCGAGGGCCAATTGGACGCCGACGGCAAGCTCACCATCGCCCTGCCCACCGACGTTGCGAAGAACAAGAGGGATTACGCCTTCCGCATTGAAGCGCGCGTCACCGACCAGGGCAAGCGCGAAATCACGGGCCAGGGATGGTTGGTGGCCACCTACGGCAGCTTCCTGGTGCACGCCACGCCCGGCCGGTATTTCTACGAGCCCGGCAGCACCGGCTCCTTTACGGTGGAAGCCCGCGACTACGACAACAAGCCCGTGCGCACGACCGCCCACGTGGAACTGCTGCGCTGGGATTTCCGCGACCGGAACCACCTGGAGACCGTCGCCAGCCGGGACGTGGATACCGGAACGGAAGGCTCCGCGGCGCTGGAGATGGCGATTCCGCGGCAGGGCGGAAGCTATCGCGTGAAGGTGTCCGCGCACACTCCCGAAGGCCGCGACATCGAAGACTACGACTATCTCTGGGTTTCCGGCGCCGGCTCCTTCGATTCCGGCGGCACGGAAGCCCACGACATCCAGATCGTCACCGACAAGAAGACCTACCGCGCGGGCGACACCGCGCACCTGATGATCGTCACCGGAAAGCCCAACACCGCCGTGCTGGTCTCGGTGGAGGGCCGCGACCTGCGCCAGTACAAGGTGCTGCGCTCGCAGGGCGCCACCGTGTCCTACGACGTTCCGGTCGCGGTGAACGACGAGCCCGGCATCAACGTGGCGGCCGTTTTCGTGCGCAACGGAACGGCGTACCAGGGGGCCAAGTACGTCAGGGTCCCGCCGGTGGAACACAAGCTGAACGTGAAGCTGGCCACCGACAAGCCGCAGTATCAGCCCGGCCAGACCGCCGAGTACGGCATCGAGGCCACCACCATGGACGGACAGCCCGCGCCGCGCGCCGAATTCAGCCTGGGCGTGGTGGACGAGGCCATATACTCCATTCGCCCGGACAGCACCGAGGACATCGTGAGCGCCTTCTTTTCGAAGGAATGGAGCCGCATCTACACCACCACTTCCCTGGAATACTGGTTCGAGGGCGAAGCCGGCAAGCGCCGCATGCGCCTGGCCGAGTTGCGTCCGGCTTCCCGGCTGGCGCAGTTGAAGCCGGAGCGGCTGGTGCTGCCCAAGGTGCGCAAGATCTTCCCCGATACGGCTTTCTGGGCCGCCGATGTCACCACCGGCCCCGACGGCCGCGCCCGCGCCAGGGTGGACTTCCCCGATTCGCTCACCACCTGGCGGGCCACCGCGCGCGGCGCCACGCCCGAAACCAAGGTGGGCAGCGCCACGCTCAAGACCATCGTGCGCAAGAACCTGATCGTGCGCCTGGTGGCGCCGCGCTTCTTCGTGCAGGGCGACGAAGTGGTGGTCTCGGCGCTGGTGCACAACTACCTCACCGGCGCCAAGAAGGCGCGCGTTTCGCTGGACGTGGCCGGCCTCGACGTGCTGGAGGGCGCGACGCAGGATGTCGATATCCCCAGCCGCGGCGAAGTCAGACTCGACTGGCGGGTGCGCGCCCGCGACGTCCGCAGCGCCACCGTCACCGCCAAGGCCCTGACCGACGAGGAATCCGACGCGCTGGAAATGGAACTGCCGGTGAACATTCCGGGCATCGCCATGGCGCGGGCGCGCGGCGGCGCACTGACGGCGGGCGGCACGGCGGCCTTCGACCTGGTCTTCCCGGATAGGGTGCAGCCAGGATCGCGGTCGCTCTCGGTGAGGCTTTCGCCCTCCATCGCGGGATCGCTCTTCGGCGCGCTCGACTATCTTATTTCATTCCCCTACGGCTGCGTGGAACAGACCATGTCCAGCTTCCTGCCGAACATCACCGTGCAGGCGGCGGTGAAGGACCTGGGGATCAAGACCGATATCGACCAGGCCGCGCTGCAGACCAAGATCCGCGCCGGCCTGGACCGCCTCTACAGTTTCCAGCATCCCGATGGCGGCTGGGGATGGTGGGAGACCGACGAAAGCCATCCGTTCATGACCGCCTATGTGACCGCCGGCCTGGTGCAGGCGCGCGACGCCGGAACCCCGGTGACGAAGGAAGCCATCGACAACGGCGTCAAATGGCTGAAGCAGGACCTGGCGCGGGACAACCGCATGGCGGCCGACCTGCGCGCCTACATGGTGTACGCCCTGGCCGTGGCTGGAGCTGCCTCGCCGGACCTGCTGGGCCCGGTGTACGACAAGCGCTCCAGCCTGTCGCCCTACGGCATGGGTGTGCTGGGCCTCGCGCTGGAGGCGGCCAAGGACGGCCGCGCCGGGGAGATCGCGGCGGCGCTCGAACGCGGCGCGCAGCAGGACCAGGAAACCGCCTGGTGGAGCGCCACCCGCGACGAAATGCTGGACTTCTCCGAAGACGCCACGCCCGAGGCCACCGCCTGGGCGGTAAAGCTGCTCTCGCACCAGCACCCCGACAGCCCGCTGCTGCCCAAGGCCGCGCTGTGGCTCATGCTTCACCGCAATGAAGGCTACTGGTGGGAGTCCACCAAACAGACCGCCATGGTGATCTACGGCCTGACGGATTACCTGCGGCACACCGGCGAGCTGAATCCCAACTTCACGGCCACGGTCTTCGTTGGCGACAAGGCGGTGCTGACGAAGAAGTTCGACCAGGCCACCGGCTTGACCGCGCCGGACCTGACGATGGACGAGAGCAGGCTGGCGGCGGGCGCGAACCACATCCGCATCGCCACCACGGGCGCCGGCCGCCTCTACTATTCGGCGCGCGCCGAATACTATTCGGGCGACGAGAAGCTGCAGAAGACCGGGAGCACGTCTCTCAACATGCTGCGCGACTACTTCCGGCTGACGCCCACGCGCACGGGCGAGAAGATCGTCTACGACCTGGCCCCGCTCACCGGGCCGCTGGCCTCGGGCGACACCATTGCCGTGCGGCTCACGGTCACCGGTTCGGAGTGGCGCTACCTGATGATCGAAGACCCCATTCCGGCGGGCACGGAGTTCATCGAACGCGACAACTCCTACGAGTTGCGGGAGCGGCCGCCGTGGTGGCAGTACTACTTTACGCGCCGCGAGCTGCACGACAACCGCATGGCGCTTTTCCAGACGTACTTCCCGCAAGGCCAGCAACAGTATTTCTACCTGCTGAAAGTGGTGAAC
>Ga0209039_10002690_pt1 | contig 14734 bp, 13 predicted proteins | sample BogFormECP12_OM1_FD_188238 | JGI IMG/M metagenome (GOLD analysis project Ga0209039, IMG submission 188238) | Bog forest soil microbial communities from Calvert Island, British Columbia, Canada - ECP12_OM1 (SPAdes) (version 2) | ecosystem: Environmental > Aquatic > Freshwater > Wetlands > Bog ... | reverse complement strand
CCTGTGCCTGGGTATCCGTATCCACTAAGCCCTGTGCCTGGGTATCCGTATCCACCAAGCCCTGTGCCTGGGTATCCGTATCCATTGTTGCCTGCGCCTGGATATCTCATGCCACGGATGCCTGTGCCTGGGTATCCGTATCCATTGTTGCCTGCGCCTGGGTATCCGTATCCATTGTTGCCTGTGCCTGGGTATCCGTATCCACCAAGCCCTGTGCCTGGGTATCCGTATCCATTGTTGCCTGTGCCCTGGAAACCAGAGCCACCGAAGGGTACCTGCTGCGCTAAGGCAGGTGCCGCAACAAGCGAAGCCGAGGCTATAATTATAGCAGCCACTAAAATTGCTTTTGCCATTTTCATAAATCCATCCTCCAAATAGCGTCTCGATTGAGGGATGAAATATATTGCCTGACTAAAGAGCGGAGTGCTACCATTTAAAAGCGCTTAAAAGCACCACGACCCATAAAAGCGTTCAATCGTTATTGCTCGCCCGCTAAAAATGTGCCGAAACCCATGAATGTTACCACCGATGAGAATGAAGGATTTAATAGCCTGGGTCCAACGTCGCAGTATCGTTTTCGGGCACCGACTCATTCACGTCCCCGATCACCTGGTCAAGGGAAGAGTTGACGCCGGTGAAATTATCAAAATGTTTTGCTTTCATTTCTTTCACCAATATGGAGCGCAGGGAAGGCCCGAAGGGAGCGACAGGTTTGATATGAGGTTTACGGCGATTTCTATGCCACCTATATGGAACTTGGAGGAGTAACCATTTGGCTCTTTTTACCTGCGCCTGGTACGGGCCTTATCCGCACGCTACACCTCAACGAGGGCATGGTGAATATAAAAAGATACTTACCCGTATTAGACAAATAAAGCTTTATTAACAAAGCGTTTTATATTCATAGCTTTAATATCGTACTATTTGCTTTAAATCGCTAAATATTTGACATATAAAGCATTAATAGGCTCTTTTAGGCATCAACTAATCGGGCTCAATGATGACTTCCACAGGCCCTCCCGTATAGAACCGTCCGGCCTCTGTTGCGGCGTGCTCGAGCTTTCCTTTTAGTCCCTCGATGGCAGGGTGCCCATCGAACATCTCCACGCTGCAAATATCCGTGAGGCGGTCTTTTTCCATGTGCCAGGTACCCCATACAGCGCCATTTATTAAGACGACGCTGGCCGATTCGCCGAACTTCGTCATGATGCTTTTCTCCGCCGGTACGAGCCTTTCGACGTTTTTATACGCCTTCACGTACGGATCGTCTTTCGGCAGCAGGATCACATGTCCGCCTATCTTTTCCGATATGTCGCCCTCTTCCTTTTCGGGCATGTAGAAATGTCCCTGAACGCCATCGATCTTAACTGCGGTTTTGTCTTCCAGCCTGCCGATGGCAGCTAAGGCCTCGTTCAGCGTGACGCCCATCCACCAGGCCAGGTCTTCGGCGCTCGCCGGCCCGTATACCCTAAAGTACAGCTTCGCCAATGACGAGATCGCCTTATCCCTGTCCATGTCCAGCTTCATCCTGAAGCGTTCCTTGAAGACGGAGAACCTGCCCGGGTTCTCGCCGGGCTGCCGTCCGATGCCTCCACGGAGCAATATCCAGCGGTCCATCATTGCCTGTGCCACTATGGAGACGTTCATGGCCTTCTCCTTGCGCTTCCTTATAATTTCCCGGGAGACGGGGGCCAGGCTTTTCTTGAGCTGGATCAGGGTTTTTTCCTTGCCGTCCAGCGATTCCAGTATCTTGCTCCCGACCTTTCTATATTCGTCGTCGGCGATTCCCCAGGTATCCAGTAGATTTCTGGCGGATGCTTCACGGTCGGACTTTGATACGGTGTAGACGGCGGGAAGGTATTCCTGGGGGATGATCTGCATATAATTTTTAAGCCCTTTGACCCTGGCCATGGTCGGGCCCCTGTATAGCCCCTTCTCGAACGCCTGTACGTTAAAGCTTCTTACCCGCAGGTAGAGGCTAAAGTAAGCGTCCTCCAGGTTGTTCGCGTCCAGCACCGCCAGGTCCCTCAGTACGGCGCCCACGCTGTCCGGCCTTGTCTCCGGCAAAAGATGGCTTATGGCCAAAAGATAGCGATTCACGGCCTCTTTTTCGAGCATCCATAAAAGATTGAGCGCCCCAAGACATCTAATTATCGCACGCACATCGAGATTAGATTTTTAATGTAAGAGGCCCATGCATCCTATACTATCGTTGAGGAGATACCGAGATGGAAAGGACTTCGAAGATATCAGGTTTCTATAAGCTACCGCCGCAGGAGAGGCTTAAGGCCGTAAAGGAATTCGCCGGGCTGTCCGATGAGGATACGGCCAACATCAGCGCCACCGGCGCCCTAAAGTATGACCAGCTCGACCGCATGGTCGAGAACGTCATCGGCGCCATGCCCGTGCCCCTGGGCGTAGCGGTGAACTTTTTGATCAACGGCAAGGACTACCTCATACCCATGGCCATCGAGGAGCCGTCTGTCATCGCCGCCGCCTCCAATGCGGCCAAGATGGCCCGGGAGAAGGGCGGTTTTATGACCAGCAGCACCGGCCCCATCATGCGCGGCCTGATCCAGGTGACCGGCATCAAGGACCCGTACAGCGCCAGGTTCGCGGTGCTCGCGGAAAAGCAAAAGATCCTCGATATGTGCAACGCCGTTGACCCCATCCTGGTCAAGTTCGGCGGCGGATGTAAGGACGTCGAGGCCTACGTCAAGGATACCCCACACGGCTATATCCTCGTGGTGCACCTGATCGTGGACTGCAGGGACGCCATGGGCGCCAATGCAGTGAACACCATGGCCGAGACCGTCGGACCACACCTGGAAAAGATCACCGGCGGTAAGGTCTACTTACGCATCATCTCGAATTTAGCGGATAAGCGCCTCATGAGGGCCCGGGCAGTGTTCTCAAAGGAATCGATCGGGGGCGAGGACGTCGTGGACGCCATCATCAAGGCGTACGAATTCGCCCTGGTGGACCCGTACCGTGCGGCCACGCACAATAAGGGCATCATGAACGGCATCAGCGCCGTCACGCTGGCCACGGGCAACGATACCCGCGCCATCGAGGCGGGCGCCCACGCCTATGCTTCTATTTCCGGCAAGTACCTGCCGTTGACGATCTACGAGAAGAACGCCGACGGCGACCTGGTGGGCATCATCGAGCTGCCGCTTGCCGTTGGCCTGGTCGGGGGCGCCACCGCGTCCCATCCCACGGCCAAGGCGAACGTCAGGATACTGGGCGTCAAGACGGCCTCGGAATTGGGCGAAGTCATGGCATCCGTGGGCCTGGCGCAGAACTTTGCGGCCTTACGGGCGCTAGCCACTGAGGGCATCCAGCGGGGCCACATGCAGCTGCACTCCAGGAACGTCGCGATCCAGGCCGGAGCCACCGGCGACCTGATCGATCGCGTAGCGGAAGCGATGGTCAAGGAGAAGAAGGTGCGGGCGGACAGGGCGAAGGAACTGCTCGAGCAGTTTACCAAAGCCTAAATTTTTTTCATACGGTTCTAACTACTTATTCTGCACGATCGACACGATCTTTTCGGCGATGCTCCGCAGGGACGAGACGATGAGCGATTTTCCATCAGCAGGCAACTCATCGATGCCGGCATTCAGCGGGTCCAGCGGTATCTCGCCAATGAGGGGCACATCATATTTCTTAGCCAGCTTCTCGACCTTGCTCTCGCCGAACAGGTGTATCTTCTTGTTACAATCCGGGCATTGCAAATACGACATATTCTCCACGAGCCCCAGGATGGGCACTTTCAGGTCCTTTGCCATGTTAATGATCTTTGAAACATCCAGCGTGGAAAGATTCGACGAGGTGCTTACGATAATGATCCCATCCAGGGGCATCATCTGCATGACGCTCAGCGGCTCATCGCCCGTGCCGGGCGGCAGATCAATAAGAAGGAAATCGAGCTGGCCCCAGTTGACGTCCGCCACAAACTGATTGACCAGCGTCGTCCTCATCGGGCCCCGCCAGATCATGGGCGTGTCGCTGGAGGTCAACACCATCTCCGACGAGACGACCTTTATGCCGTTGCGCGACATGGACGGCTCGATCCCCTCGGGAGAGCCCGACAGCTTCTTCCCCTCGAGGCCCAGCAGATGGGGTATGTTCGGGCCGCTGACGTCCGCGTCCAGGACACCCACCTTGAAGCCCATCATGGACAGGTTCAGGGCCAGGCTGGCCGTGACGGTGCTCTTGCCGACGCCGCCCTTGCCACTCACCACGGCGATGCGGTGCCTGACGGTGGCGAGGCGCTTCGTGATGCGCTCGTCCCAGGCGGGCTGTGCTCCCGGCTGTCTCTTGGAAGGGCACGAGTCACATTTGCTCGAGCCCTGTTTCACATCACAGCCTTTGCAGGCTTCCGGAGCGGGGCTTTTTTCGTTAACGTTAGTGGATGACATTTCAATTCAACCTGAATCTTATTCTTTTGAAGCGATGAATAAAACCGCTTTAAAGTATGTTCCCTACTCTAAATATTTTTTTACCGCGCAGCAGTCGCATCTCTTTTTATTACAGTGCCGCTTTCCCAGCTCCACGATGTAGGCGTGATAGCGCCGGTATTTTTCCACGTCGTCGCCCAGGGCCATTTTAAAAAGCGCCTGGATCTCGTCGTAGCTGCCGGTAATCCCAACGCATTCCAGTATTCGCCGGGCGTAGGCGTCGACGATGAACCTGGGGTGGCCCGCCACATAGAGCATGATGACGTCCGCCGTCTCGTTCCCGATGCCCGGGAGCCCCAGCAGATCTTCCCGCAGCCGGGAAGGCGGCATTGAATGTAAGTCCTCTATGGGGTGCTGTGAAAAATATTCGGCCACACCTTTAATGTAAACCGCTTTCTGTCGGTAGAACCCTACCGGACGGATGATCATTTCCAGCCCGGAGAGCGGGACCGAGGACAGCGCTTCCGGCGACAGGAGGCCGTTTTCCTTTAGCGCCGACATGGCCTTATCGACGTTTTCCCAGCGTGTCTGCTGCGTCAGTATGGCGCCCACAACACGCTCGAACGGGCCTTCGGCCGGCCACCAGGCTTCCCAACCTGCCACCTCCGGGTTATCGCTTAAAAGCTCATAAGCTTCCTTTATAATAGATACCTTACTCGATCCCACGAAGATGAAGTATACGCAATATGATAAAAATTTTTTCAAAATAATAAAAGGTGAAAGGCCGACGACTACTTATACGAATTTTATGGAAAGCGGCTTCATTTTATTTTTTATCGCCAGGTTGATCAGCAGCGGCGTCAGCGCCTCGACCAGCTTCGCCTCTTCCAGGCCTCCCCCGTCCAGCGGGCGCACGTTGCCGAGGTCCGAGACCAGGCCCATGATCACTTTCTTGGCCTCTTCGTCGTCCGAGCAGACGATCACGTCGAACCCCAGCGGGTCGTCCATGTTGGCCAGCCTCGGCGCCGGAAGCGTCTGGAACGCCACCACCGTGCGGACCTCCGGGGGCAGCACCGAGCATATGTGCCGGGCCGCGCTCCCCTGGCTCGGCGGCGTATAGGCGCACAGCTTTTGCCTGGACATGGGCACGATGGGCGACACCACGATCCGGCCATCCAGCGCTTCCGCCACGCCCTGCAGCGTCAGGATGGCATACTCGTATTTTACGGCCAGAATGACGACGTCCCCGTTCTTCGTCGCATCCAGGTTGTTCATGCCTTTAATGTCAGCCTTCAGCCCCTTATCCTTCAATAATTTATTATAATGGTCAGCGGCCTCGATCGCCTTGATCTCGTCCCGCGAGCCTATGTTTACCTGGTGTTTCTGCGCCAGCCGTAAAGCCAATCCCTCGCCGATATCCCCCGTGCCGCCTAGTATCGATATTCTCATTTTATTCACCAAAACGCGCTGTATCCAGCCGCATTGTTCAAATTATGTGCTGTATCATGATAAAACGATTGTCATCGCTATAGAAATTTTCAAAACAGGCCGGGAATGGCCTAAAATATGTAGCAAGAGCTTTATATAATAAGCAAAATAATATAATTCGACCCTATTAGGCGTATGGAAAATATTTTAAGCTTGGAGCATGCTTATGCCTTTAAACAGGTCATAATACTGGAGGATGCAGCGTGGATTTAAAGACCCTGACCAAGGAAGAGAAGATCGCGAAACATGTGAGGAGCATTAAAATGTCCCTCGTTCCGGCGGTGATGGGAGTCATTGCGGGGTTCATATCCAGCGCCTATGTCTTGAGCCTTTCCCACCAGTCCTTTTCGTTCCTTATCCTCGCCGTCGCCATCTATGCACAGAAATATATATTGCCGTTCTGGGGCGTGAACACGAGCAAGTTCGCGGCCAAGGACTGGTTTTATATCGGGTTCATGACCTTCGCGTTCTGGTACGTAAGCTGGGCCATCATCGTCAATGGCATGCACATGATACCGCTGCAATTTGGTAACTTTAACCCGTCCGTGGGAGTCTCGCCCATTCCATACGTAGCGCCGGTCCTGCCAGAGCCGCAGTTCGGACCGTTCTTTTAAGACTTTTGACCAGTGTATACCATGAGGATAGCCATACTTGATAAAGAACGCTGCCAGCCCCGGAAGTGCAGCGAGGAATGCATAAAATATTGCCCCAAGGTGCGCACCGGCGACGAGACCGTCAGGATGGGAGAGGATGGTAAGGCTGTCATCTCCGAGGAGCTCTGCGTCGGCTGCGGCATCTGCGTGAAGAAGTGCCCAACCGGGGCGATCATGATCATCGGCCTCCCGGACGAGCTCGAGGGACAGCTCACGCACCGGTATGGCGAAAACGGATTTGCCTTATACGGCCTGCCCATCCCGTCCCAGGGCCGGGTCAGCGGTATCCTGGGCGTTAACGGCATCGGCAAGAGCACCGCCATCAAGATACTTTCCGGCCAGGTCATGCCGAACCTGGGCAGGGGCGACACCACCTGGACGGAAGTCTATAAGTTCTTCGCGGGCTCGGAGCTTCAGGACTACATGCGTCGCGTCTCCACGAAATCCCTGAAGACCGCGCAGAAGCCGCAATATGTGGACCTGCTGCCAAAGGTCTTTAAGGGAAAGGTCATCGACCTCTTGAGAAAGACCGACGAGCGCGGGGCCCTGGACGAAGCGATTAAAGACCTGGACCTGGGCGTGATCCTGGACAGGGACATCTCTGAGCTTTCCGGCGGCGAGCTACAGCGGGTCGCCATTGCGGCCTGCGCCCTGAGGGACGCCGATTTCTTCTTCTTCGACGAAGTTACGCCTTATCTTGACATTTTCCAGAGGATCAGGATGGCCCGGATGATCAAGCGGATGGGCGAGACCAGGAACATCATGGTCGTGGAGCACGACCTGGCGATCCTCGACCTGCTGGCCGACGTGGTACACGTCGCCTACGGCGTTCCGGGCGGCTACGGCGTCATCACCCACCCGAAAGGCGTCCGGGTGGGCATAAACGAGTACCTGAAGGGCTACCTGCCCGAGGAGAACATCCGCATCCGGCCGACGCCCATCGAGTTCGAAGTCAAGGCGCCCCGGCCTCAAAAAGACGTGCAGACACTCACCACTTTCCCCCCGTTCAGCAAAACGCTGGGGACCTTCAAGCTGGACGTCAAGGGCGGCGAGCTGAGGAAGCGGGAAGTCGTGGGCGTCGTGGGGCCTAACGGCATCGGAAAGAGCACTTTCGCCCGCATCCTGGCAGGGGAGATCAACCCGGATAAGGGCGAGCTGGACTTCAAGGTAAAGATATCCTACAAGCCCCAGTACGTGAAGGGCGAGACCGATATGGAAGTGAGGGCCTTCCTGGCGGGCATCAACAAAAAGTTCGATACGAGCTATTATAACAGCGAGATCATCGTGCCCATGCAGATCGAGCGGCTCATGGACTGTAACATAAACGACCTCTCCGGCGGCGAGCTGCAGCGCGTGGCCATCGCCGCATGCCTGGGCAAGGACGCCGACATGTTCATCCTGGACGAGCCGTCCGCGCATCTGGACGTCGAGCAGCGCACGCTGGCCACCAAGGTCATCAAGCGCTTTGCAGAGAACAACGACGTCACAATGCTGGTCATCGATCACGACATCTACATGATCGACCTGCTTTCGGACCGGCTTCTGGTATTCGACGGCGAGCCGGGCCTGCACGGCGAGGTGCACGGTCCCTTCGAGATGCGGGAGGGCATGAACCGCTTCCTTTCGAGCCTGGACATCACCTTTAGAAGGGACGAGGAGACCCGGCGGCCCCGCGTCAACAAGCCCGAATCCAACCTGGACCGGGAGCAGAAGAGGATCGGCGAGTACTACTATCTACCGCAGGTAGAATGAAAAATCATACTTTTTACCACAAGGTACACAAAACGAACACAATACGGTTAACCATATGGTACACAAGTTACGTGTTTTTGGGATGCAGTATTCCAGGGTATCTGATTGTTTAATTGTATACTGTGGGATCGGTTTGTCCTGTTATGGCCGCGCAAAACAGGACAAGAAGTTAAAAAAGCCACTCATTAAACTTCATAAGACACGCGGAAGAGTCAAATTTTAAAAAAAAATGATATACATTGTGTTTACATTGTATATCTTGTCCTAAGAGACATAGTGTTAAACTTTTTGTACCTTGTGTTAAAAAAATTTTAAATTAATGTTGCTACAAGCGGCACCAGGTTGGCGATGAGGCCGCTGATGACCAGGGCCAGCGTGAAGGTCAACCCCGTTATCAGGATGGTATCCTTAAGCCCTACCACGCGGTTGAGCATCGTGATCGTTGCGATGCAGGGCATGTAGATCGTAGTGAATACAGCGAACACATACATCTGTAGACCCGTCAGGGCCAGGTTGAGGTGGGCCACCGGTGCGCCGGCAAGAACGGCCAATGTCTCCAGGGCCATCTCCTTTCTCAGGACGCCGAACAACAGTGCCGTGGCAGTATACGACGGCAATCCCAGTATGCCCGTCGTTACCGGGGCCAGTATCTCGTTCACCACTGACAGGACGCCGCCGTACTGGAGCACTCCAAGGACCGCGCTGCCGATGATAAGCAGAGGAAAGGCGATATAGACGAACTCCCGCATCTGCATCCAGGTCTTATCGATGACGTCCTTGAGCCTGGGCATTCGCAGCGGCACCATCTCCATGACAAAGCCCGTTTCCTCGCCTTTAACTACTCGGCCGAGGACAAAGCCCATGGCTATGGTGATGGTGAGCATGAGCAGGTAAATAGAAAGGGCGGCCCAGATGGAGACGAAGGTGGCCACCAGGCCCATGATGACGATGCTGCGGGCCGAACATGGCACCATGCATACCATCGATGACGTCACTACACGCTCTCTCCTCGTCTGGAGGGCCTTCGTGGACATGATGGCCGGCACGCTGCACCCGAATCCCAGTACGAGCGGTATCATGGCCCGGCCGTGTAGCTTGAAGCGGTGCATGATCTCGTCGAGTAAAAATGCGGCCCTGGTCAGGTATCCCGAGTTCTCCAGGATGGCCATGAGGACGTAGAACGTCATGATATAGGGCACCACGATGCCCAGGCCCGCCTGGATGCCGATGAGCGTGTACCTGACCACGACCTGGACCAGAGGATGTCCGACGATAGAGCCCGATATCGGCAACAGGATATACGTTTCAAAGCTGTTGACGATCAGGTCCTCTAAAAATCCGCCCACGAGGAACACGATGAGGAGCATGCTCAACAGGGTAATGGCGAGGATGGCGAAGCCCGATATGGGGCTCATGAACAGGTCATCCAGACGCTCATTCAAAGTCATGCCCGCCGTCGGCCGGTGATGCATCACGCTCTTCGCGATGAGGCCCGCCTCCGCATAGCGGTTACCGGCCATCGTCTCGGCGACGGGCTCGTTATGGGTACTCTCCATCTCCTGCCTCATCATCGAGGCGGCCGTCCTTGCGCCCTCCGGGTACTTCGAAAGGTCGGAGTTGCCGGCCAGCAGCTTGACCGCATCGTAGCGCCGAATGTTCAGGCCCATTCCCACGAGCTGGTTGAGGAAAGTTTCTATGTGCCGGTCATACCTGGTGAGGCGGGGCTTTCCCGTCTTCGGATGAAATAGTGCATGAATGAGCTCGTCAAGGCCCGAGCCTTTCAGCGCCGAGGTCGGTATCACCGGCACGCCGAGGACTTCCGACAGCCGGTGGTCGTCGATGTCCATGCCCAGGGCCCGGGCCTCGTCGATCATGTTGAGCGCGATGACCACTGGCAGGCCGAGCTCGAGCGTTTCGAGCGTCAAATAAAGATTCCGCTCAAGCCTGGTGGAATCGACGACGTTCAGGATGACGTCCGGCCTCTCGCTGCTCAGGAAATCCAGTACCGTGCGCTCCTCGACGCTCGAGGTGTCCAGGGAATAGATGCCCGGAAGGTCCGACAGGTCGATGGTCCTCTCATCGTGCGTGACCCTCCCGTGGGCCACCTCCACCGTCGTGCCCGGATAGTTGGATACGATGACGCCGATCCCCGTCAGCCTCGAGAACAGCGAGCTTTTTCCCACGGTCGGGTTGCCGATGAGTGCAACTTTGACGGGCCTCATGCTACTGCCTTACGCACGTAGATCTTTTCGGCGATATCCCGGCCTATGGCGATCTCCGAGCCCTTGATACGCACGAGAAGGCTGTTTGAGGGCAGGCGTTTTTTAATGCTAAGGATGACGTCCGGTAAAAATCCCAGCGAGATCAAAAAGTCACGGGTGCCCTTATCCGTACAGACGATCTTGATGGTGCCGCTCTCGCCTTCCTTCAGCTCGGTCAGCGGCACGGATTCCACGCTCTTCTCACAGCACTCGCCTTTGGCGATGGGGTGGTCGTCCGGGCAGAAGCGGGGATGCCCCAGGAAGGAGCACATCCGATCCACTGTAGAGTCCGAGATCGTGTGCTCCATCTCGCAGGCCTCGTCGTGCGCTTCATCCACGCCCACGCCCAGCGTGCCAACGAGGAATGTCTCGAGGAGCTGGTGTTTCCGCTCCATCCGGACGGCCTCGGCACGGCCTTTTTCGGTGAGCGAGGCCCCGATGTAAGGCCGGTAGTCGACGTATCCCTCTTCCTTGAGCTTCATGAGCATCTCGCTCACGCTCGGGGGCTTTACGCCAATGGCCTCGGCGATGTCCTTGGTCTTGGCCATCTGTACGCCTTTCGTCAGGTACAGGATCGTCTCCAGATATTCTTCGGTAATGTTTTTCCTCATGCAGATGCCCCAGAATATGTTAGGTATACCTAATGATTAGGCTCACCTAACGTTTATAGCTTTCCCATTAGAGTTATATGATATGAGAATCGTAAGATACCGGTGGGTTAAGCATGGACTTCTCGCTCATAGTTCCGGCATTCAACGAGGAAAAGCGCATCCGCGCCTGCCTGGATTCCATTAAAGGGCAGCGTACGCGGCATTCCTATGAGCTGATAGTCGCGGACTCGGGCAGCACGGACGGGACCGCGGCCATTGCCCGGGAATATACGGATAAGGTCGTGGTATGCGTGGAACGGGGCACGGCCAGGGCCAGGAACGAGGGCGCGAAAATGGCCTGCGGCGATATTCTGGTATTCATCGACTCGGATACCATTCTGCAACACGATTACCTGGATACCGTTCACAGAGCTTTCCATGGTAAAAATATCCTGGCGGTATCCTGCGCTTTCAAGTTCACCAACCGCAGCCCAAAGCTGTTGATGGCCGAATACGTGACCAACGTGTATTTTACGGCTCGAAGCATCTTCCATGCGACGACGCTCCCCGGTTTCAACGTCTGCATGACACGGGAGGTCTTCTATCGGCTCGGGGGCTTCAGGCTCTGCCACCTGGAAGACCTGGACATGAGCATAAAGCTTCGCCAAATAGGCCGAACCCTGTACCTGCCCCGGCGCAAGGTCGTGACCTCGTCGAGGCGCCTGGAGCAGGATGGCATATACGGCACGCTCAAGTATTACATGGACCTGTTCGAGGCCACCCAGCATAAGCGGCTGATATTCCACATCATAAAGCTCCAAAAGAGCAAGTATGACGATTACATACACAGGGATTGAACGACTTTTATAAAATCAATGACTTTGGTAGTATACGATTATGTTAAATATAAGCTAAACCTAAAACCTTAGCTATACATCCTAGGAGCTGAAGATATGAATCCGGGGAGCCTTGTTTACAACGACGAGTTGCTCGAATCGCTCGCCACTATTATCTTGCTCGGGAGCAAGCCAGGCGCCAGTAGCGTCGAGGCTTTGCCTCACCTGAAAAAAATGTTGTACGATTACGACATCTATATGGTGTCCTTCCTGTCCGACGAGGACGTGGAAGGGCTCGCGAAGACGATCAAGGAAAACGGCGCCGACGGCGTTAAGATAACGGATAAAAAGCTTAAGGAAAAGCTCATCGCTATCCGCGATAATGCCCGTGTCTTTGTAGACATCGCCTCGAAGTATAATTCGGTCAGGGCGTATATTATAAGCATGGACAGGGCGGTGCTTGAGGAAACCTTCACAGGGCCGGGAAACGAGTACAAGCTTAAGCTGGTGGGCGCAGCCGCCTATAAGAAATTCCTGAAGCAATTATAGGCCTTTCGTTTTTTTAAGCGCAATAAAGCAGCATTTTAGCGTAGAGCTTCTATCCGTACATTATGTATTTGTAGAATGCCCGCCTCAAATGTGCATTGAAATGGTCACAACTTCAAGTTTATTTTGTCCTCGCTGTGGTAAATTAACAGAAAAGGAAGGCCTGTGCGAGGCCTGCTTCGTGGAAAAGTACGTGGTATTCGAGGTACCCCAGGTCGTCGAGGTCAAGATCTGTTCCCAGTGCCCGGCGTTCAAAGTCGGCCAGCAATGGATATCCACAAAATTGAAGACATACGAAGAGTTGGCCAAAAAGGCTACTATAAAAAATCTCAGGCTCGCCCTCAACATAAACAAAGATGTCAAAGAGCCCAAAGTGCATATCACCTCCGAATTTTTCAATCCTAATATTTTAAAGGCCCACGTCTCCGTGGAGGGCTCCATCGAGGGACGGGATGTAAAGACCGAGGCCGAGGTGGAAGTCCGCATCCGGAAGGAGTCCTGCAACATATGCTCCCGCATCTCGGGAGGTTATTACGAGTCCATTATCCAGATCCGGGCCGAGGGAAGGCTCCCGACCAAGAGGGAGCTGAAGAGGTGCCTTAAAATAGCGGACGACGTCATCGCGAAAGCCGAAAAAGCCGGGGACAGGCTGGCCTTCGTTTCGGACGTCATGGAACTGCCCGAGGGCACCGACATCTACATGGGATCTACGGCATGCGGCCGCCAGATATCCAGGGCCATCGCAGATGAGATGGGCGCGGTCATCACCGAGTCACCAAAGCTCGTGGGCGCCAATAAGGAAGGCAAAGGTATCTACCGGGTGACCTTCGCGGTCAGGCTTCCTGTGATCGTCCAGGGCGACATCGTTCGGATGCACGGCAGCCTGGTGCAGGTGGAGAAGGTCGGCCGCCGCATATCCGGCACTGACCTGGCAAACGGCTTTTCCACCTCCGTCGACGCCGAGGATAAGCCCGAGAAGGTCGGGAACGTAAGCGATGCCATGAGTACCGTGCTGGTATCCGAGGACGGCAACTCCGTCCAGATCCTGGACCCGATATCCTACGTCCCGCTGACCATCAAGAAGCCCGCGTTCCTGAATAAGAAGCCCGGCGAGGATGTGAAAGTCATAAAGACGAACGATGGCGTGTTCTTGCTACCTGGAGGACGCCATGGGGAAGAATAATGCTAAGGTCGTCAATAAAAAAAGGGGCATACCGATACCTTCGGACCCCCTGAAAACTCTTTTAAAGGAACAGCTCTCGCCCGAAGAGCTGGACGCCCTCCCCCGGGGATGGCAGATCATCGGTGACGTGGCGCTCGTCCATATCCCCCAGGTTTTGCAGGCTAAAAAAACGCTGGTCGCCGAAGGCCTTTTAAAATTATACCCGAGATGCAGGACGGTCCTGGAGACCAAGCGCATCGCGGGAGAATACCGCCAGCCCATCGTGGAGAAGATCGTCGGCGACGGCACCGAGACGCTGCACAAGGAAAACTACGTGGTCTTTAAGCTGGACGTCGCCAGGCTCATGTTCTCCCAGGGTAACTTCTTTGAGCGCCTGCGCATGGGCACAGTCGGAAAGGGCGAACGAGTCGTGGACATGTTCGCCGGCATAGGCTATTTTTCGCTGCCCATGGCGGTCCACGCGAAGCCCGAAAAGGTCATCGCCATCGAGATCAACCCACTCTCCTATGGCTATTTGTGCGAGAACGTCCGGCTCAACCATGTTGAGGATATCGTTGAGCCTGTCCTGGGGGATTGCCGGGAAAAGGCGCCCGAGTCATGGGCCGACCGCGTCATCATGGGCTATGTGGGAACGACTCAGGAATTCCTGCCCTGGGGGATAAGGACATTAAAGCCGGGCGGCATACTCCATTATCATGAGACGACGCCGGAGAAGCTCGTTTTCGAAAGGCCCATCGGCTATATCCGGGCTGAAGCCGGGCGCCAGGGCAGAAAAGCCGAGATATTAAAAATGATAAAAGTGAAAAAATACTCGCCCGGCGTCTGGCACGTCGTCGTGGACGCACGCATCGATTAAAGTTTGATTTGAACCACGGAATCGTTGATGACCGGGGCTTTGGTCAGATATAAATGATGAAAAGTTGTTTTTGTTTTTGTGTGGGCGTGAAGGTTGTTCGTGTCCTGATCCTTGAGGTCGTCACGGAATCTAGCCAGTGGGTGCTTTATCGTAAGTATAAATGCGTCTT
>Ga0209039_10002689_pt1 | contig 14735 bp, 12 predicted proteins | sample BogFormECP12_OM1_FD_188238 | JGI IMG/M metagenome (GOLD analysis project Ga0209039, IMG submission 188238) | Bog forest soil microbial communities from Calvert Island, British Columbia, Canada - ECP12_OM1 (SPAdes) (version 2) | ecosystem: Environmental > Aquatic > Freshwater > Wetlands > Bog ... | reverse complement strand
GAAGGAGAAATTTTTACAATCCGGACTGGCTCCTTCACATGGTAAAGGAGGAAAGTTATGTAGCAACGACTGAGCATGGGGTCTATTTTCAGGAGAAAGTGAGCGTATCAATATTTGTTTCTCTGTGCAATGTTTGGAGCGGTAATGGTGAAGTTTGCAAAGAAAGAGCACAGCCAGTGCATTAAGACGTGGACGCTGGTCGCGTCACAGTTCAAGGAGGAGGTCCGGAAGTATCCGCCCGTTTCATTGTCCGCATTCGAGGAATGAACCCACTCCCACTATCTTTCTCGTCATAAGAAAGAACCTTGGCGTCGTTATCTGTGCTCCTTGGAGTGAAAGAGCTGGACGCGATTCCATCCCTCTTCATCTCGTTACTGTTCAAGGATGGTAAAACCACAACAGCGAACAAAAAGGTCTCTTGACAACCGACCTTCAAGTGGGTGTACATTGATGAATCTCTTAAGGCACGTAACGGATAACCGATTACGATGAACCCGGGCTTCAGCAGGTAAGATATTCTTTCTCATGCAATCGAGAGCTTGAGTTTGCCGTTATCAATGCAAATATTGAGGTGCGTGATATGGATGCAGATCAGATTAAAAAAGACCCGGCGGCCTGCTTGGAGGCCGAGATAAAAGAGTATATCGCGCAATCGCCCAATAACATCATGCCCGACTTTCCCGGCGAGCACATGTGGGATGAGCCGCTCGTTGGTTTTGCAAACGGCGATGACCCACTCTTCACCGAGTACAAGAACATAATCGGTGATTTCCACGTGACGCCGCGGGAAGCCCTCGAAATGAATCTCAAGAAAAAGGCGCTGGGATACTACAATCCTGAAAACATCAGTGTTATCTCTTACTTTCTGCCGAGTACAAAGCTTATCCGTGAAAGCATGCGTAAGGAGACCGATATTTGCTCCCTGCGCTGGAATCGTGCCCGCTGGTTCGGCCAGGAATGCAACGTCAGGTTACAGCGCCATCTCGTAGTAGTGCTTGAGGACTTAGGATACCACGCTGTTGCACCGGATCAGGAGGCATGGTTTGAGGTCAAGCGTGAAGGCCCCTGGGCGCCGGCATCGAGATGGTCACAGCGCCACGTTGGGTACGTCGCCGGCCTGGGCACTTTTAGTATCAATGACAGTTTCATCACAGCTAAGGGCTCGGCCGGACGCATGGGCAGTATTGTCTGCAACGTTCCGATTGCTCCTTCGCCCCGTGTCGCAAAAGATCACCGGGAAAACTGCCTGCTCATCCGGGAGGGAACCTGCGGCACATGTATCAAACGCTGCCCTGTCGGCGCGATCAGTGATACGGGGCATGATAAGGCAAAATGTTTAGCGTACCTCGATTCGGGCATGGCGCAGAAGGTCAAAGATCAGGGCCGGAAGGAGAAATTTGTCGGTGGTTATATAGGTTGCGGGTTCTGTCAGACGGGTGTGCCCTGTGAGGGGCGAATTCCTGCGAGCATGAAAAAAAAGTAAACAAGAGTGGTGGTAGTTGCGTGAGAGCATTGTCGGAATCAACCTTAGGGAGAGGAGATGACGAACTACACCATCAAATGCGTAGCCGTCGATGTTCGCACTGAGTCCGGAATCTGTCCTGGTTCAGCGAAGTGTCAAAAAGGTGAAACCTATATGCTTACTGCCAGGACTCCAGAACCCGCCGGAATCTGCGGACGGGCATTCGCAACGATGCACCCCATGGCATTTGCCATGCGATGGACAGAAGAGATGCCATGGGAGAAAACAGACCATGTTGACGTCGTGTGTCCCGATGGCTTCGTGACCTACAGGCTTTCGAGAATAAGAGAACAGGGGTAAATCCTCACCTTTCGTGGCCAACTGCTCTTGCCGCTTCGTACGTGGCTTTGATAGAGCACCCCGTTCGATGCTTCCTTCCGTCGCGAGTCTGTGGGACTTAGCGGCACGCCGAGATGCAACGCCCGATGCTGTGGATCAGGAGGAGGTTTTATGACGTTCAGGACGCCCGCGGAAAAGCGCTACTTCGAGGACTACGAGGAGGGCTCTGTGCACGAATTCGGCAGCATCACCGTCGAGGAGGAGGAGATCGTAAGCTTTGGAAGACGATACGACCCGCAGGTGTTCCACATGGATCCGGTGAAGGCGAAGGAGACCGCATTCGGCGGTCTGATCGCCAGTGGCTGGCTTACGGCTGCTCTCGCGATGCGCATGATCGTGGACCACTATCTTTCCCACACTGCGAGTCTCGGCTCGCCGGGTGTGGATGAGCTGCGGTGGCTCAAGCCAGTCCGTCCAGGAAACAGGCTGTCCTTAAGGATACGTATCGTGGAGACTCGTCGATCGCAGACAAAACCGGACCGCGGCATTGTCGGCTCCCTCGTGGAGGTGCTCAACCAGGATCACGAGATCGTGATGAGTTGGAAAGGGATGAACATGCTTCAATGCCGAAATGCTTCGGCAGATCACTTGTGATTATTTGGTGCTTCCTGAAAGGTTGGACTGTGTACAACCACTAAATTCGTTCCATTACGGTCGGTAATGAAGTATCGCTCTTAAGAACCGGCTTCTTCAGTCCTCCAGAACTAAACCTTTATCTCCGAATAACGACTTGGTATACTGGTACAGCTATCTCGTATCCTCAAGTTCTTCAGTGGCCAGACCGCAACCGCCGCAGAGGAGGTATTTATGAAATTGCCAGAGTATATCACTTCCGCAGAAGTGCTTAGGGTATGCAAAGAGATAGGCATCAGGGACTGGACAAAGTTGAAGGAGCCGAATGCGACGGCCAAAGAAGCGAAGATCATTCTCGATCTCGTGAATACCGAAAAAATGCCGATCGACGCTAGGGAGTTTCTTGCCGGTCTCAATGTTGAACTGGAGCACGGGACAAGGTTCAAGGACGCCAACGTCACCAATAACCATCCCACCATTACCGGCAAGATTGTGCTCGCCCATATGAAGGAGTCACTCGATTATTACAAGCTGCTCGAAGTGGCAGAATTGGAGGGTGATCTGTTCAAGGTGGTCTCTGCAGGAAACCCTGCCAAGATCAAAGCCGTCTACAAGAAACTCGCCGAAGCCAGGATAGTCCTCTGCACTGCTCAATCGAAAAAGATGGGACCGAGGACAGGGCAATGAAAATTTTGATGACTGGAGGCACAGGCTTTGTCGGCTCTTTCCTTGCTGAGCGCCTGATCAGGGACGGACATGAGGTAACCATCCTCGTACGACCGCGAGAGCAAACAAGGGGCTCGCCGCATGCGGTTTTTTTTCTGCAGGGGGACCCTACACAGAGAGGTTCATGGCAGGAGGCTATCCCTGCATATGACGCAGTGATAAATCTTGCGGGTGCATCGATATTTACGAGGTGGACAGACGAGCAGAAAAAGGCAATTCTTGACAGCAGGGTAAGCACGACGCGCAACATTGTGGATGCCATAAGCGCTGACCAGGCGAAGAGGTTTACCCTGTTCAGCACGTCTGCAGTCGGGTACTACGGATTCCACGAAGACGAAGAACTGACCGAAGACTCGCCCCCGGGGGACGACTTCCTGGCAACGGTTGCCGTCGCGTGGGAAAATGAGGCGCTCAAGGCCCAGGGGAAAGGTGCACGGGCGGTTATAACCCGATTCGGGATCGTCCTGGGGCCCAACGGAGGCGCACTCGGTCAGATGATCCCACTGTTCAAGAAATTCATAGGAGGCCCGATCGGAAGCGGCAAGCAGTGGTTCTCGTGGGTCCATGCAGCGGATTTGACAGAAGCCTTTGTGTTTTTGCTCAGCCATCCCGAACTATCCGGTCCGTTCAACATCTGTTCGCCACGGCCCGTCAGGAACAGGGAGCTTGCCAAAGCGATCGGGAAAGCGCTTCACCGCCCCTCGTTCATGCCAGCTCCCGGATTCATGATCAAACTCGTACTGGGTGAATTCGGCTCCGTTATCCTCAAAGGCCAGAAGGTTCTTCCACGCAGGCTTATAGATGCCGGTTTCGTGTTTCAGTATCCGGAGATCGACAGAGCCATTGAGGACGTAGTCAGTCGGAATGGGAAAGAGCATGAGAGCTGATACTCACAGAAAAAGCGTAGTGCGCCACAGCCTCGGTGAAGAGACGAGCCTCAAGCAGATGCTTGCCTCTTTTAGCGACCTGCGTTTTGCTGTTGTCGCCACCTCTGATGAGGGGAGACCCTACGCCTCTTTAATAGCGTTCGCGCTCACGCCTGACTTAACAACAATTGTCTTCGCCACGCGCAAAGCTACACGCAAGTACAGAAATATGATGCATCAGCGATCCGTCTCTGTCCTCATCGATAATCGTTCCCAGGCTCCCGAGGATCTGAGCCGCGCCCAAGCGATCACTCTGGTCGGCACGGCCGCACTTGTAAGAGCCGGATCAAGAAGAGCAGAGTATGCAAAGCTCCTCTCTCAAAGGCACCCGCAGCTTGCCGGCTTTATAGACGAACCAGGTACAGCCCTTGTTGCGGTCGTTATCGAGGAGGCGATTCACGTGACGCAATTCCAAAACGTGGCTACCTGGAAAAGAGAAGATTGAGCATATCTTTGACGTCTAGGATGTGGATGTCTTCCTGAACTGTTGATTTTGAGATTTCTCACTGTGATACCACGTTTCAGGCGGTAATCGTCAACTCTCAACATCACCTGGCTGCAGGTATATTCGCCATTATCATCCGATTGCAATTAGCAGAATTGACAACAAAGCGCGATAAGCGCTTGGTGGAACGCTCGTATGACACAATGCGAGCAATACGATTAGATGCTTAAAAGAAATCGAGTATCTACCATATAAACAATCTATGAGAGAAAGTGAAAGCGTAATGCCAATTCCACTTTTGATGCTTATGTTTCTTCTAGTCTTCTATTCGAAGATTGGAGATCGGAGTGAGTCGAGGGCTGTGTCGTTCTCGAAGACGGGACCAGCGCCTTCGCGATCGTGCCTTCTGGAGCTTCAACCGGGAAAAGGAGGCGAAATGAGCTCGCAACCTGCGGTAACACTACTGTCCAACGGCTCGTACGATGTGATGATCACGAGTGCCTGCGCTGGCTACAGCACCTGGCGCGGCCTGGATGTAACCCGCTGGCGCGAAGATGCCACGCGCGACTGCTGGGGCCAGTTCTATTACGTCCGTGACCTCAGCGACAACAGCATGTGGTCGATTGGAAGTCAACCGCTGCGCCAGGTCGCTGATGAATCTGAAATCGAGTTTCACACCGACCGCGCGGAGTTCCGTCGACGTGATGGCGACGTCGAGACCCGCTATGCCGTGTGTGTCGTGCCGGATGCAGATGCCGAGGTACGCGCGGTGACGCTCGTCAATCACGGCCTTCGCCGCCGCGAAGTCGAGCTTATGAGCTATGCGGAGGTGTGCCTGAATGACCGTCGGGCTGATCAGTCTCACCCTGCTTTCGCAAAGCTCTTCCTGGAGACGGAATTCGATCCTCGGTGCAGCGCGCTTTTGGCGCGACGCCGACCCCGCGGCGCGAACGAACATGCAGTCTGGGCGATTCACGCTTCGGTGGCGAGCGTATCGGCCAGTGACGAGATTGATTACGAGACGGATCGAATGAGATTTCTCGGACGCGGGCGCACGCCGGCCAATCCCGCCGCCTTGGATCCGGGGTCTCGCTTGTCGCGGACCACCGGCGCGGTGCTCGATCCGATCTTCAGCTTGCGCCGGCACGTCGGGCTCGAACCGGGAATGACGACTCGCATCGCATACGTGACTGGAGCGGCTGACACGCGTGAAGCCGCCATCGGAATAGCCGAACGACTCCACGAATTCGAAGCGATCGACCAGGCGTTTGCAGGAGCCAAAGTCTACTGCCAGCGCGAACTACGGGAGCTCGAGCTCACACCGGACGAAATCGCCCTGTTCAACCGGTTGGCGTCGGCCGTCGTCTTCACGAACTCCGGTCTTCGCGACCTTGACGCCGTGGCCGCCAACCGGCAGGGACAGCCAGGCCTGTGGCCGTACTCTATTTCCGGTGACCTTCCAATTGTCCTGGCCCGAGTCGCTCGGGTGGACGATGAGACGATCGTTCGGCAACTCGTTCAGTGGCGCACCTATACGCGTCGCCGCGGATTGAATGTGGATCTCGTGATTCTGGACGAGCGCGCCGGCGAACCTTCGGATCGATTACGAACGGAACTCCAGACGGGGATTGCCGGCAAGATCCTCGGCAAGTCGGGCGGTGTGTTCTTTCTGACTGCAGACAAGGTGCCGGCCGATGATGCACTCCTGCTCGCGGCCGCCGCGCGAGCCGTACTTGGCGGTGATCGCGGGTCACTGGCCGAGCAGATCGATCATCGCGCTTCCCCACGGGCCGATCCGCCGCCGCAGCTCATTCCTGCTGCGGTCGCGACAGAGCCTGTCGCGCAGCCCGCCCGCCCGCCTGAAGAATTGAGTTTCTGGAACGGCTTCGGAGGTTTCACCCGTGATGGCCGCGAGTACGTGAACGTAATCGACGGCACTTCACAGGTTGGACCAACGTTGCCACCGGCGCCCTGGACGAATGTGCTGGCCAATCCGCGGTTTGGATGTTTAGTAACGGAGGCTGGTCTGGGCTACAGTTGGGCCGGCAATAGTCAAATGAACCGTCTCACTCCCTGGTCGAATGATCCGACTTCGGACTCGCCAGGTGAAGTGATCTATTTGCGCGACGAGGAAACCGGTTACTTCTGGACACCCACGCCCTTGCCGCTGGGACCAAGGGCAACGGTGACCGTGCGTCACGGCCAAGGCTACACGCGCTACACGCATGACAGTCGTAATCTCTATCAGGATCTCCTGGTTTTCGTCCCGACCGACGAGCCGATTAAGTTGGTGTGCCTGACGGTGCGAAATGACGGTGATCGGACCCGGCGTTTGTCGGCAACGTACTACGCCGAATGGGTTCTTGGAACCGTCCGTGAAAACGCACCGCTGCAGGTCGTCTGTGAGCACGATCCGGAGAGCGGCGCGATAGTGGCGCGGAATGCTTGGGCCGGTGACTTCGCCGAGAAGATCGCCTTCGTGGCCTCTGGTCCGCCGACGCAATCGGTCACCGTTGATCGTACGGAGTTTCTCGGGGAACATGGCTCGGTTTCAATGCCCGCCGGCCTGAACCGCGTCGGGCCGTCCGGTGGCGCGGGCCCGGGCCTTGATCCCTGTGCGGCAATGACGACGGAAATGACGCTGGCTCCTGGTGAGACGAGAGAAGTGGTTTTTGTCCTGGGTCAGGCGGACAGTTTGGAGGAGGTTCATCGACTCATTAGCGAATACACACAATCCCGCCAAGCCGATGCGGCCCTGACGCAGGTGCAACAGCAATGGGACCGTTACCTGAACGCGCTGCACGTGACTACGCCCGATCCGGGCATCGACCTGATGCTCAACCGTTGGCTTGTTTATCAGGTCCTGGCTTGCCGCGTTTGGGCGCGCTCCGCGTTTTACCAATCCGGCGGAGCGTACGGCTTTCGAGACCAACTGCAGGATGTGATGGCGCTGGTCTACAGTGCTCCGGCAGAGGCGCGGGCGCAGATCTTGCGAGCGGCGGCACGGCAATTCGAGGAGGGCGATGTCCAGCACTGGTGGCATCCGCCGTCCGGGATCGGCGTTCGCACGCGGATCACGGACGACCTCTATTTCTTGCCACTCGTGGTTCACCACTATGTTGTGACAACAGGCGACACGGAATTGTTAGATGAAGTAGTGCCGTTCATCGCTTCGCCGGTACTTACCGAAGAGCAGGAGGAAGACTTCAACTTGCCCGCGGTGAGTGAGCAGACTGGCACCGTTTACGAGCACTGTGTTCGCGCGCTGAAGCACGGCTATCGGCTGGGTTCCCACGGACTGCCCCTCATGGGCACCGGTGATTGGAACGACGGCATGAACAAGGTGGGTGCTCACGGAAAGGGCGAGAGCGTTTGGAACGCGTGGTTCTTCGTAAGCGTGTTGGGCGCGTTTGCAGAATTGGCGGAGCGGAGCAGCCAGGCCGACGATGCCAATTGGTGCCGGGAGCGAGCCGAGCAGTTGCGGATCGCTCTGGAGGCGACCGCCTGGGACGGCGCGTGGTACCGCCGAGCGTATTTCGACGACGGCACTCCCCTGGGATCAGCTCAAAACGATGAGTGCCAAATCGACGCCATCCCGCAGGCATGGGCGGTCATTTCCGGTGCAGCAGACCCGGCACGGGCTCAAGCGGCAATGGACGCGGTTCAAAAACGACTGGTGCGTATCGACGACAAACTGATCCAACTGTTCGACCCGCCGTTCGACAAAAGCGCTCTTGAGCCCGGCTACATCAAAGGATATGTGCCGGGCATCCGCGAGAACGGCGGTCAATACACCCACGCCGCCACCTGGGTTGTCCTGGCGACGGCCTTGCAGGGTCGCGGCGACCGCGCCGTGGAACTTTGGAACCTCATCAACCCGGTCTACCATGCCACGACGGTTGAGGAAGTGCAGCATTACAAAGTTGAGCCGTATGTGGTTTGCGCCGACGTGTATGGCGCCCCGCCGCACACAGGCCGCGGCGGCTGGACGTGGTACACCGGCTCGGCGAGTTGGCTCTACCGCGTCGCCATTGAAACGATTCTGGGTTTCCAATTGCGGGGCGGCACCCTTCGTTTCGAGCCATGCGTCCCGCCGAGCTGGCCAGGATTTGAACTGAGCTATCGCCATGGGTCCGCGACATACCGGATTCTGGTGGACAACTCGGCTGGCACGGGTCGCGGCCTCCGATCGGTCGAGCTGGACGGGCAGCGATTGCCGAACAACACTGTGCCGCTAAGCGACGACGGGAAAACTCACGACGTCCGCGTGCAATTGGGCTGACGGAGAGCAACTGACCCATGGCCGAAACTCCCGGTGCCGACGATCTAAATCTCACCGAAAGAGATCTGGGCCTGCTGCAGTTAACCACGGTTCTGTACTATCTGCACGAAACCAACCCGGACAACGGGCTGGTCCGCGACAAGACCGACCCAAACGCTCCGGTCAGTATCGCCGCCTGCGGCATGGCGCTGGCGACGATTCCGGTTGTCGTCGAGCGCGACGTCCTCTTCCGAGATTTCGCCGCCAAGATCACCCGGAAACGGCTGCGTTACTTGCTCGAATGCCCGCAAGGCCCTGAGCCGGACGCCTCCGGTTACAAAGGCTTTTTCTACCATTTCCTGGACATCGAGACGGGTCGCCGCGTTTGGAACTGCGAACTTTCCACCCTCGACTCGGCGTTTCTGTTCGCCGGCGCCTTGACGGCCGGCACCTACTTCGATCGTGACACGCCGGACGAGGTCGAAATCAGAAGCCTGGCCGATGCGCTTTACCGTCGGGCCGACTGGAATTGGGCCCGGGACGGCGGACCGACTCTAACCCATGGCTGGCGGCCGGAGAACGGGTTCATCCCACATCGCTACCAGGGTTACGACGAGGGTTTGCTGCTGTACATTCTTGGACTCGGTTCGCCCACGCACCCGTTGCCGCCCGAGAGTTATCGCGCCTATTGCGCAACCTACCAGTGGAAGAAAATTTACGATCGTGAATTGCTCTACTCGGGGCCGCTCTTCACGCATCAACTCTCGCACCTGTGGGTCGACTTTCGCGGCATTCGCGATGAATTCATGCGGGCGCGCGGCAGCGACTACTTCGAGAACAGCCGGCAGGCGACGTTTGTGCAGCAGGAATACGCGATCCGCAATCCCCTTAATTTCGCCGGCTACGGCGAACACTGTTGGGGATTCACCGCATGCGACGGGCCCGGTTGGGGGAAGCGTGTGGTCAACGGCGTCGAACGCGAGTTTTTCGACTATACCGCTCGAGGCGCCCCCTTTGGTCCCGACGACGGGACCGTCGCCCCGTGGGTTGTGGCCGCCTCCCTATCGTTTGCTCCTGAAATCGTCATCCCGACCCTTCGGCAATTTGCGCAAATGGAATTGGGAATGACAGGGAAATACGGGTTCAGGCCGTCGTTCAACCAATCCTTCGCGGTGCCGGATAGCCCGACCGGTTGGTGGGTCACGCCGTACCACTTCGGAATCGATCAAGGGCCGGTGACGATGATGGTCGAGAACTACCGCACCGGCCTGCTCTGGAACATCATGCGCCGTTGCCCGGCAGTCGTTGCCGGACTGCGGCGGGCGGGATTTAGTGGCGGTTGGCTTGATTCTGTTTCGGGAATTACTTAGGAGGTGAACTCCATAATTTTTTACGCACTCAGAATTTCAAAAAAGCTGTGAGCCCTCGATCTTGCGCACTCCTTCCTGTACTCGTTAGAATTCTATTTTCTGAACTCGTAGAAGAGTACCCGTGGCAATGGAGGCCACCGAGGGAAGGAACCGCATCTTTTCCTCCCTGCTACCTTTGAGGTCCCTCTCAACCAAAGCGATCAGTCCGTGGCATACGACACTCCGTGATCACCAGAGAAGTAGCAATACAAAGAGTGCCACAAACATCACCACACCTGTCACAAGGGCAACTCGACGGACTGTTCGGCGCGTGGCCGCCCTACGGTCCATCCTCTCGACGAGGTGATCAAACAGCGCGGGGCTCTCTTGTTCTATCCACCGCAAGCTCTTATCGAGCGTCTCTTCTGTGACAACCCTCGAAGGCACCTTGCCGCAGAGAGGACACGGAGCAGCCTGCTGCTTGAAGGCGAACGGTGCCAAGTCTGTCTCAAAACCGCAGTGCGGACACATCCGGCTCATGGTACGTCACCCTGGTTCTCTTCCCCGACCATGCTGCTGAGCATTGATGCTAGGCGAGCGCGTTCGCCGCGACGGTGATTCTCCTCCTCACATTTCGTGAAAGCCAGTAATAGCATATTCTCGGCTCCACGGTTTAACTTCAAAAACGTATTGTTTATACAGCCTTTGCCCAAGCTTGTCCGTGAGTGCTATACCATAGTGGAACTCAAACTCATAATGGTAATACTCACTCTCAACAACAATATCATTGCTCGTCACTTTCACCCTATCAGCGTTTGAGACAAGGGTATAGATCCTTTTGTAAAACGCTAAGTATTCATCGTAGCACGTGAACTGGCCCTCCAATGGAGGTTTGAGATCAGGTGGGAGGCCCTTGCCGAAGACCTCGCGTTCATAACGTTCCCGGTCAAAAACCATGGGCTCGTCTCTAACGCGCTCCTTTTTCAGTGTGTTCATATATTTAAAGTCAAAGACGTCAGTCGAAATTCCCCCTACTTTTGAAATAGCGATTGTTTCGAGAGCATCTATTGTGTTGCCAGTCCTAATGGCATTGAGATGCCTATCAACTACTCTTCGCGCTTGTCTCTCCGGTGACCTGAAATATGAGATATACCTTCCTACACCCAAAACGGAACCTCCTTCCTGACAGGCCCAGCGATTAGAATCTCACCCTAATGAGGCCGAAAAACATGTTAAGAAAGTAATGACGAACGCCTAAATGGTTTCTGAGATGCAATTAACAGACCATAATAGAGAGAGAAGTAGTGGTGTAATCCCAGAACGTTACAACTCTGCCAGCCTCACGCGTTCCCTGGCACCTAAGTTGCAGAACCCTCTCCATGTCCCTGGGCAGGTGCGCTTCCGCATGGGCTATGACGGTTGGAAACCGTGGGGCACTGCCGTGAATGACGCTGACAGACCCGTGCGGAATCCTCACGTCGTGCTCCGGGAGGAGTTTGACGACTGGGCTGTTCTCTTCGACCCCGATACCGGCCGTGGCTTTGGTTTGAGTCCCACAGGCGTTTACGTGTGGAAGCTCCTGAACGGGGAGCATACGACAGATGATCTCCTCAAGGAGCTCCGCTCCTATGCTGATGACGTACCCAAGGAAGCACTAGAGCATGTCGGCGCATTTATTGATGAGCTCGCTGCGGAGGGTCTTGCCGGATTCGGCAGCACTGGATCGGGCCTTCCCGCCAGTGTGAAGAGACCGGAAAGCTTTCCCTCCCCTCCCTCCGGGCGTGTCTGCGAGCTGAAGAGCTTCAAGTATGAACCCCCGAAGTTGATAGATCTGAGCGGGGGAAGGCACGAAGCATACGGCGACAGCTGCAGTCCTGGGTCGTTCGCAAGCAACAACTGCTACCCCACTGGGAACTCCGCAGGCGGCATATGCTTCCCCGGGACATCGGCAAGCTACTGCTACGCCAACGGAACTGCTCCGGGCCATGCTAACTGTCTTAGCGGAGGGTCAACTATTGCCGAGTGCAATTATGGCACCGGTGCATCTGGTTACTGCGATACTGGGAGCGGAACTTAAGTAACTACCTGCACCAACACTCCGTGAGGAGGGGATTCGGCGGGAGTTTACTAGCTCGCAACCTCGTTAAGGCTGACCACTTCGCATAATGTCAGAATCTTCTTGACTGGGTCGTTAATCTGAGAGAGCTTGGTGTAGACTTTTCCCCCGGCTTCCAGCTTCGCCACGCTCACGGTTCCCAACTCTCGCCAGATATCGGCCAGGCTGCCGGCCTCGCCGGTTCCGCAGCGGGTTTCGCAGGTTCGGCCTTCGGAGGAGGCTGGCTGTCAGCAGCAGCCAGCTATCATCATCAAGACAAAACCCATGCCAGTAACACCGAGAAAAGTGCTTTTTCCATAAGGTACTCCTCCTTTATCGTGTTTTTGCGGTGAATATCCACTGGGTTTCGCCCGTGGTCACAGCTTTCTTCACGATGAGATCTCTTTCCACTGTATCTTCTTTCCCTTCAACCGCAACCTTAATATGCTTCTTTCCATCGGTAATGTGCAATCCTCCTGGTTCGTCTCCAATACCATATTTGTAGGTGAACTCGATACGGGCCAACGCGCCAGACGTCGCATCTAGGGTCAATCCCGGTCTTTGTGTCTCGGCTCATCGTAACCAGAGGATGCAAACCTCCAGGCGCGAATGGATAACAGAAAAAACCCACGAGGCGTTGGCCGAGGCGGATTTCGACGGATAACAAGGCGCTCCGAGGCTTGGGCTGCGCAGGCGTACCTTGGGGTACGTTGGAGTAGAACAGGCCGAAGGGCAACGAAGTTAGGCGCGAAAGACGCCCGGCCGGTAACCCCACAGCACCACCCCCCAACCTAAAAAGAGGAGACTCAAATGCCGAAATCAAATCTCAAATCCTTAATCGGCAAGCTGAACGGCACCTGCCGCAATGCCCTTGAACTAGCCGCAGCGCTCTGCCTCTCCCAGACTCACTATGAAGTGGACGTCGAGCATTTTCTCATCAAGCTGCTGGAGCTGGCGAATACTGATTTTCAAAAGATACTCCGCCACTTTGAGATCAATGAGGGGCGGCTGGCAGCCGATCTGACGCGGGCCATGGAAGGCTTTAAAACGGGCAACACGAGAAACCCTGCCCTCTCTCCCCGGATACCGAAAATGATACAGGACGCCTGGCTTATCGCCTCCGTAGATTTTCAGGCTGCCGGCGTGCGGTCGGGCCACATCCTGCTCAGCCTCCTGTCAGACGACGAAATGGCGCGTATGCTCATCGCAAGCTCGGACCTTTTCAAAAGAGTGTCCGTAGAGACGTTGCGGGAGCACTTGGCTGATCTCACCTCCGGCTCGGTTGAGGAGAAGGCTGCCGGCCCTGCGACAGCGACCTCTGCAGCTCCGGGAGAAGGAGCTCTGCCGGCCGGAACAAAGGCGCTCGACCAGTTCACCATCAACCTGACAGAAAAGGCTCGAAAGGGCGAGATCGATCCGGTGCTCGGGCGCGACTTTGAGATCAGGCAGATGATCGACATACTGATCCGCCGCAGGCAGAATAATCCGATACTGACAGGAGAAGCAGGTGTCGGGAAGACCGCTGTCGTGGAAGGTTTCGCGCTGAAGGTTGTCGAGGGAGATGTGCCGCCGCGCCTCAGAAACATCGAGATCAGGACGCTCGACCTCGGGCTTCTCCAGGCAGGCGCCGGTATAAAGGGCGAGTTCGAAAACAGGCTGAAATCGGTCATCCAGGAGGTCAAGGCATCGCCGATCCCGATCATACTCTTTATCGATGAAGCTCATCAGATGATAGGGGCAGGAGGGTCGGCAGGCTCAGGCGACGCAGCCAATCTGCTCAAACCCGCTCTCGCACGGGGCGAACTGCGCACCATCGCGGCGACCACCTGGTCCGAGTATAAGAAGTATTTTGAAAAAGACGCGGCGCTCGCGCGCCGGTTCCAGGTCATAAAGGTCGAAGAACCCGACGAGGAAAAGGCGATGGTGATGATGCGTGCGATCTCGCCCTTCCTCGAAAAGCATCACCAGGTCATGATCACGGATGATGCTTTGAACGATGCGGTACGTCTCTCGCACCGCTATATAACGGGAAGGCAGTTGCCTGACAAGTCGGTGAGTGTGCTCGATACAGCGTGCGCACGGGTGGCGATCGGCCTCACGACTAATCCGGCACCTATGGAAGACATCGCAAGACGGATCGGAGAAATCGACCGCGAAATCAGGATCCTTGAGAAAGAAGTCCTGATGGGTCGCAATCATAAAGAGCGCATCGATGCACTCGCGAAAGAAAAGAAGGAAGCGCAGGCCCGTCTCGATGAGCTGGATAAGAAATGGAAGAAGGAGATGGAGGTTGCGAACCGTATCGCGGATGCCCGGAAGCAGATCGAGGAACTGCACGAGAAGAATCCTTCGGACAAGGCTATCTCTCAGAAACAGAAAGCGCTGAAGAACCTGGAGAAAGAACTCGCCAAGGTACAGGGCGACACACCGCTCGTTCAGATAGCGGTCGATGGCCAGGTTGTTTCCGAGGTTATATCCGGGTGGACCGGCATCCCCACC
>Ga0209039_10002687_pt1 | contig 14744 bp, 11 predicted proteins | sample BogFormECP12_OM1_FD_188238 | JGI IMG/M metagenome (GOLD analysis project Ga0209039, IMG submission 188238) | Bog forest soil microbial communities from Calvert Island, British Columbia, Canada - ECP12_OM1 (SPAdes) (version 2) | ecosystem: Environmental > Aquatic > Freshwater > Wetlands > Bog ... | reverse complement strand
GCCTATAATTTCTGCTCACGGTTCCGCTGACTCCCCGTCTATTCCTGTGCAGGCCCGGATACGGCATGACAGACAAGAAACGACGCCGGGCGGGTAGAGGATACGACAAGAAATGCCGGCCGATGCATGGGCAGTATCAATTGCGATTGGCGAACGGACTCACTCGAAGCTGAAGAGTGAGAGGGTAGAGAGAGTCGGCGATAACCAAGTCAGGTTAGACCAGGACCCCTCCACGCGGGGCCGCATGGCTGGGCAAGAACGCCGCATAGACGACACGATGTTGATCCGGGAGGCGCAGCGGGGCGACCGCGCCGCCTTCGAGGAACTCGTTCGTCATTATGATCAGGCGGTGTTGCGCCTCGCTCTCCACCTCACCGGGAGCGAGCACGACGCCCAGGACGTCTATCAGGACGCCTTCCTCAAGGCCTATAAGAACATCGGCAGTTTCCGGTTCGAGTGTTCCTTCTACACGTGGATTTACCGGATCGTGACCAACTTGTGCCTCGATCACCTGCGCAAGAAAAACGTGCGCAAAGAGGACGCGCCGGTCGCGAAAGACCCCGATGGCGGCGAATACGATCTGCTCGCCCAGGTGGCCGACGGGCGCGCCGGAGCGAATCCGGAGCGCGATCTGATGCGCCGCCAGTTGGGCGCCCGCATCGCGGGCGCGCTTGAGAAGCTTACGCCGCGGGAGCGCATGGTGTTCGAGTTGAAGCACTACCACGGGTTGAAGCTGCGCACCGTGGGTGAGATTTTGCAGACGACGGAAGAAACCGCCAAGAACACGCTCTTCCGCGCCACGCAGAAGTTGCGCGGGGCGTTGGCGGATATGCGATAGGTGTTGGGTCGTAGGTGTTAGGTCTTAGGCCTAACACCTAATACCCAAGACCTAAGACCCAAAAGGTACCCTATGAAGTGCGAATGGGTAAGACAAAATATCGCGCTCTACGTTTATGGCGAAGTGGCCGACGACGCCCGCCACGAACTGGAGCAGCACACCTCCCGCTGCGCTGACTGCGCAGCCGAACTGAAGGCAGAGCAGGAGTTTCACGAGCTGCTTTCGCGGGATCGCGCACCCGATCCCACGCCCAATCTGCTGGCGGCCTCGCGCATGCGCCTGCAGGAGGCGTTGGAAACGGCTCAGCAAGGCGGGTTGTTGCACCGCCTGGCCTTCGATCCGGCGAACTGGCTGCGCCAGATGCGATTTTCCCCGGCCCTGGCCTCCGCGATTCTGATTCTCGGGTTTGCCGGCGGAGTTGGGACAACCTACGAGGTCCTGCCGCATAAGACCACGGACGCCGGCATCGTAACCGCGTCTCCCACCGAATCCTCCATCGCCGGCATCAGTTCCATCACCCAGGAACCAGGCACCAATCAGATCAGCATCAAGTACAACACCGTATCCACCCAGGAAGCGCAGGGATCGCTGAACGATCAGCGCATCCAGCAGCTGCTGCTCTATGCCGCGCGCAACAATTACAACTCCGGAGTGCGCATGGATTCGGTGGGGCTGCTGACCCAGAACCCCACGGATACACACTTCCGCGACGCCCTGATTTACGCCTTGCAGTACGACTCGAATCCGGGCGTGCGCTTCAAGGCGCTGGATGGCCTGGGGCCCTACGTAAAAGACGATACGCAGGTCCGCGACAGCCTGCTGCAGGCGCTGGTGAACGATACGAATCCCGGCGTGCGGACCGAGGCGTTGCGGCTGCTGGAGCCGGTGAAGGCCGATGGCCGGGTGCGCGGTGTGCTGATGGCGCTGGCGGCAAAAGATTCGAGCCAGTACATCCGGTCGCAGGCCCGCACTTTGCTGGCCCAGTTGCCGGAGATTGATTAAGTTCAAGTTAAGACCGCGAGTTTCTGGAAGACCCGTGGAGTTTGCAGAAAGGGAAAACGAACCGAGGTGGATATTTTGAAACGCAATCAGAAATGGATTGGGCTTGCCAGCATACTGGCCATGCTGGCGCCGCTAGCGCTGGCCCAGGAGACACATGTATCCCGCGAAGGCGGGGGCTGGGGGCAGGAGATCACCGGCTCACTGGCCGCAGTCAAGAATCTGAGAGTCAAGGTGGACATGGGCTCGGTGATCGTGCGCGGCGGCGGGCAACAGCAGGGCATTAATTATGTCGTTCATACCCGTCTCAGCACTTCTTCCGAGCAGGAGGCGCGCCACCAGTTCGACCAGTACAAAGTGACCGCGTACGTAAAAGGCGACACCGCCTGGATCGTGGGTGACTGGCAAGGCAGACGGCAGCCACGCCATTGTTCGGAAGAGTTCTCCATCATGGTCCCGCGCGAAATGGCGCTGGTAAAGCTGGAGACTGACGGCGGCAGCGTTGACACTACCGGCGTCTCCGGCCGTGTTGAAGCTGAAACAGGCGGTGGCAGTATCCGCTTCGACGACATTGGCGGAGGGGCCAACGCGGAAACTGGCGGCGGATCGATCGACGTGGGCACCGTCACTGGCGATATCGGATTGCATACCGGCGGAGGCTCCATCGAGGTGCACCAGGCCAATGGCAAAATAGTGGCCGAAACCGGCGGCGGCAGCGTGGAGATTCAGTCCTGCACGCAGGGTGCAGGCATTGAGACGGGCGGAGGCAGCATCGAGGTACACCGTTGTAACGGAAAAGTGAAAGCGTCCACCGGCGGCGGGAGCGTAGAGCTCGGCGACATCGGCGGTCCCGCGGAAATTGACACGGGCGGTGGCAGCATCCGTCTGGGCTCGGCCAAAGGACACGTTCACGCCGAAACCGGCGGAGGCGGCATCGAACTTGACGGCGTGCCTTCCGCTCAGGTGGAAACCGGGGCAGGCCCGATCGTGGTGAAACTGGTGAACACCGGCGGCGAGCGCCGCGATTCGCAGCTGGAAACTTCAGCCGGCGACATTACCGTCTACATCGCTTCCGATGTCGCCTTGAACATTCGCGCCAGCGTGGATCTGGCCAGCGGGCACCGCATCACGTCAGACTTTTCCGACATTCAGATCCACAGCGAGGGCGACTGGGCTTCCAAGACAATTTCTGCCGAAGGCAAATTGAATGGCGGCGGTCCGGTCCTAAAAGTCCATACCACGACGGGAGACATAAATTTCAAGCGGGCGCGCTGAAAAACAATTGATGATTGTTGATTTCATGATTGCTGATTGACAACCCGCCAACACTCGGAGACTTGGGCTTCAATCAACAATCAAAAATCAACAATCGTCAATTTGAACGTGCAAGTGAAGAGGGATGCAAGAGACTCGGGGCACGGATCCGCGGAGCTTCGCAATTAAGGTAGGGGGGATGACCATGCGTAAATATGCATTGACCAGCATCGTGCTGTTGCCGTTACTGCTCAGCTTTTCCCATGCCGCTCAGACGAGATCGACGGATCAGTCGGAGCAGTCCTTCGTTTTCTCCAGCGAGGATAGCGGCACGACCGCTTATCTGGGCGTGGACATCGCGGACGTGACCCCCGAGCGCGTGAGCACTCTGAAGCTGAAAGAGGAGAAGGGCGTCGAGATAAACTTCGTCGACCCGGATGGCCCTGCCGGCAAGGCCGGCATGAAGGAGCACGACGTCATCCTTACCATGAACGGCACATCGGTGGAGAGTGCTGCACAGTTGCGGCGGATGATCCGCGAGATTCCGCCCGGACGCGTCGTCACCCTCGGCCTGAGCCGTGACGGTCAGCCCGTGACGGTGAAGGTGCAGCTGGCCGACCGGCAAAAGGAGTTTTCTTTCACCGGCCCCTACGCAAAAAATTTCCATGTCGAGACTCCTGAGATCCACATTCCGGAGATTGACATTCCTTCCTTCAACATGGTGGTCGTCACCTCTTCGGCACGCAGCGGTCTGACCGTGGAAAACATCACTCCGCAACTGGGCGAGTTCTTCGGCGTGAAGAATGGCAATGGCGTGCTGGTGCGCTCGGTTGAGAAGGGAAGCCGCGCCGAGAAGGCCGGCCTGCGCGCCGGAGACATCATCGTGAAGGTCAACAACGAGCCGGTGCACGACACCAGCGACTTTACCCACGCCGTGCGATCGCGCAAAGGCGGTTCGGTCAGCGTTAGCGTGGTTCGCGACAAGAAAGAGCAGAACCTGAACCTGGCTCTGCCGGAGCGCAAGGAATCGGGTGATCTTCTCGAGGAAGACAGCTTTGACGAACCTTCGTTCCAGGCCGAGTCGGCGCTCGAGCTGAGTGAAGTGCAGGACGAGGTCGCCAAGTTGCGTCCGCAGATGGAATTGGCCGCCGAAAACGCCCGCAAGTCCGCGGAACAGCTTCGCCAGTCCCTCTGCGATCAGCAAAAGAAATTCCGCGAGCAAACAACAGAACAACGGGAACAGTTCAGGGAAGTAGAAAGACAGCTCCGGCAGCAGATGGAACAAATGAGCCGTAAGTTGCGGAACTGGGCGGACATCTAGAAACCTTGGTTTGAAAGGGCGCGGCTTTCACAGGCTGCTGAAGGACTCAATGTCGCGCGTGGTTTTGGGTGGCGCAGGCCTTTAGTGTGTGCGTGAGAACTCGTCTTCCGCCCCTCCGGGGCTTGGTCATTTTCCACTTTGCACCCACGGCTTGCGCCGTGGGCTGCATTCTTGCGCCGCTCCGCGGCTAAAAGCGGCGGTTTTGTTCCACCACAAAGCCGAGAGTCGAGTTCTCACGCACACACTTTAGGCCTGCGACAAAGCTAGCAGAAGGAACGGGCTTTAGCCCCAGAGGTACCTCGGCGGCTGAAGCCGCTACTGGAAATAGGTCCCTTACCGCAGCGCTGAAGCGCTGCGCCACCCCAAGTCTGACTTTTTCCGCAACCTGTTTAGTCGCCGAGGAAGTGGTCGGTCAGCGAAGAGGGTTTTTCAGCAGCCTGTTAGCCCCTGAGGTACGCTACTGGCCCGTCGAGGCCGCGCGTGACCGGCTGTTGAGGCAGATGCGGTTGCGCCCTGATTGCTTGGCGCAATAGAGCGCGTTGTCTGCGGCCCGGATCAGTTCGTCCCGGCCGGCGCCATGATCGGGGAAGACGGCGACGCCCGCGCTGATGGTGACCGTGCGCGGCACCCCCGGAAACTGCCAGCCTTCCACCAGCCTCCTCAGTTTTTCCGCCACCGTAACCGCCTGCTGTGCGCTGGTCTGGGTCAGCAAGAGCGCGAACTCTTCGCCGCCGTAGCGGCAAACCACATCAATCTTCCGTAAGTTCTGGTGAAACAGCGAAGAGACTTGCCGCAGCACCTCGTCTCCCAGCAGGTGGCCAAACTCGTCATTGAGCTTCTTGAACTGGTCAATATCCGCCATGACCACAGCCATGGGGGTTCCAAAGCGGCGAGCCCGGTCAAGTTCTTCCACGATCCGCATTTCAAAGAACCGCCGATTGAAGATGCCGGTTAGGCCGTCCAGGTAGGCCAGTTGTTTGACCCGCTCCACGTAGTGGGCGTTCTGGATGGAGTTGGCGCAGATGTCGGCCACCGATTCCAGCGACTGCAGTTCGTTCCCACGAAAGGCATCAGGCTGCGAGCTGTGCAGGGTCAGCACCCCGAGGGTCTGCCCGAAGGAAATCAACGGGATGCTCATGCGCGAGGCCGCTTCGGTGAAAAGCCGGAAGGACTCTGGCCGCGAGCCCAGGTCTTTTTCGATGACGCTGCCGCTCGCCGCCAGCACGCGCGGCCAGGGATCCTGACTCGTCGGAAACCGCCCGCCCGCAGGAATGCACAGAGTCAGTGTCCCCTGATGTGCCCGCAGCACCAGATCGCCTTCTTCCCGCAGGAAGAGCGAGACGTGCTCTACCTGGAACGCCTGCTGAATCACCGCGCAGGCACGGGCCAGCAGTTCCTCCAGATCCATGACCGCGGTGCTCTGCTGTGCGATGGTGTTGATCGCTTCCAGTTGCCGCGCCCGCTGCTGTTCCAGCGAGTACAGGCGCGCATTCTGCAGAGCGATCGAAGCCTGCGTTGAAAACAGCGTCAGCAGGTCGATGGTTTCATGATCGAAGTGGTCGAGGCGTTCGCTCTGGCAATCCAGCACGCCTACAACTTCATCCCGCACCATGAGGGGGATCGCCAACTCCGAGCGCGTGGATTGAGCGGTGCAAATATAACGCGGGTCCTTGCTGACATCGGGAACATATACCGGCTGCTTCTTGAAAGCCGCGGTTCCCACGAGGCCCTCGCTGAATCCGAGGAAAGTCTTGTCCTTGCCGGCATCCCAGCCGACCTGCGAACGGACATACAACTGTTGCGCCTCCTTGTCGAGCAGCAGGATGGCTACGTTCTGCAGATGAAAATAGTCGCGCGCGATCGCCAGGATTCTCTGCAACACCTCGTCCAAATCGAAGGTGGAGAGCACAGCCTGGCCGGCGTCGTATAAAACCGCAATTTTCTCCATTCCAACGGATTCTACCGTTACAGGTGGTACCAACCGAGGTTCCTAAAGTAACCCCCTCCCACCCAAAGGCAGGGACGCCGCTACTTCCACTTCCGGGCGCTGCGGATCAGGCCGTAGGCCACCAGGCAGAACCAGAAGTCCACCAGGGTACCCAGGTCCGTGTGGAACCTGTGGTGCTGGGCGGCCGCGGGCAGCGAAGGCATGAGGATGAAATACACGACGTTGCCCAACATGATCGCCAGCAGCGCCTGAATGAAATTGATAAGCACCGATGGTTTAGACACCGCGGCTCTCCTCTGCGGTTCCACAGCTAAACCAGCGGCGTGTGCTTCCTGCTACCATGGAACAATTGTCGATTTGTTGATTTTTGATTGTTGAATGAAGAGCGAATGCGTTTCAGGGATGTCATCCAACAATCAACAATCCCACAATCAACAATGCCTTTGTCGCATGCTCGAACTCTCCACTCCGGTGCAGTATGTCAAGGGGGTGGGTCCGCGCATTGCCGACATTCTCGCCGGCAAGGGGATTCGCACCGTCGGCGACCTGCTCTATTATCTTCCTTTTCGCTACGAAGACCGCCTGAATCCGCGTGGCATTTCCGAGTTGCGTCCCGGCGAAATGGCCACGGTCATCGGCGAAGTGCGCAACTCGGGGCTGTTCCGGACGCGCCGCATGCCGATTTTTCAGCTGACGGTGGGTCAGGGACGCTCCCGCCTGCGCTGCCTCTGGTTCAACGCGACCTACCTGAAAGATAAGTTCGTACCCGGCCAGATGATCGCGCTTTATGGCAAGGTCGAGGAAGATCAGCGCAGCCGCGAGTTGCAGATCATGCAGCCCCAGTTCGAGATTCTGGGAGATTCGAGCGACGGCAGTGAGAATGGCGCCGCCGAGAAGGCCGCGGAGAAGAAAGCCGCAGAATCCCTGGAGATCGGCCGCATTGTTCCCATTTACGAGTCCATCGGGCAAGGCCGCCTCACGCCGCGCTGGTTTCGCCGTGCCATCCGCACCGCGCTCGACAATCTCACGCCCGATTTGCCGGAGCCGGTTCCGGCCGTTGTGCGCGCCCGTTTGGGCCTGATTTCGCCCCGCGCCGCGCTGTGGAATGTGCACTGGCCGGAACCGGGCGAGAGTCTGCACGATTTGCAGTCGTCGCGCACGCCGGCGCATATTCGTCTGATTTTTGACGAGCTGTTTTTTGTGGAGTTGGGCCTGGAGCTCAAGCGGCGCCAGCAGAAAGCGCAGACCGGAATCGCCTTCCGTCTGGATGAGAGCGTGCGGACAGCCCTCAAGAAAATCTTGCCCTTTCATCCCACGTCGGCGCAGAAGCGGGTCCTCAAGGAAATCGCCGCCGACATGGGAAAGCCGTATCCCATGCGGCGTTTACTGCAGGGCGATGTGGGATCGGGCAAGACGATCGTGGGCTTCGAGGCCGCCATCATTGCCATCGAAAACGGCTGCCAGGTGGCGTTAATGGCTCCGACGGAGATTCTGGCCCAGCAGCACTATTTTTCCGCGCGCCGGATTCTCGAGAATGCGGGCTACCGCATCGTTTTATTGACCGGCTCGCTGGAAGCCGAGCGCAAGCGCGAAATTCGGCGTCACATTGCTCAGGGCAACGCCCAACTGGTCATCGGTACGCACGCCCTGTTGGAGGAGAACGTCGAATTCGCCCGACTGGGGCTGGTGATCGTGGACGAGCAGCACCGCTTCGGAGTAATGCAGCGTCTGAAGCTAATGAAGAAGTCAGGAGAGAGCAGCGAGAATACTCATGTGGGGACGGGCGCATTCGCCCGTCCTGCCGAGCAAAGCTCGGCTGCCGATGCTGGTGTGGGACCGGGTCGGAGCCCGTCCCGAGCGGAGTCGAGGGAACCTGGCCCGGCCGAGCCCGATGTTCTCGTAATGACCGCAACCCCCATCCCGCGCACCCTTGCCCTCACCCTCTATGGCGACCTCGATCTCAGCGTGCTCGACGAGCTCCCGCCCGGCCGCACGCCCATCGTTACCCGGTGCGTCCCTGATGATCGCTCGCCCGAAGTTTGGGAGTTCGTGCGCAAGCAGGTTGCGGCCGGACATCAGGCTTACGTCGTCTATCCCGTAATTTCCGAGAACGAGGAATCCGAGCTTAAGGCCGCCATCAAGATGTATCGGGAACTCAGCGGCCACGTCTTTGCGGATCTGAAAGTCGGCCTGCTCCACGGCCGCCTCGACGCCGACCTGAAAGATCAGGTCATGCGCATGTTTCAGAAGGGCGAGTTGCAGATTCTGGTTGCGACCACCGTCATCGAAGTCGGTGTGGACGTGCCGAACGCGACAGTCATGGTGATTGAGCACGCCGAGCGTTTTGGCCTCGCGCAGCTTCACCAGTTGCGCGGACGCATCGGGCGCGGCGCGGCCAAATCGTATTGCGTCCTGATGACCGGCGGCAAAATCACCGAAGAAGGCCAGCGCCGCCTCGACGCCATGGTCCGCACCAACGACGGCTTCCAGATTGCCGAACTCGACCTCGAACTCCGCGGCCCCGGCGAGTTTTTCGGCACCCGCCAGGCCGGCCTGCCCAGCTTCCGCGTCGCCAATATCATCCGCGACGCCCAGCTGCTCGAAGCCGCCAAGCGCGAAGCCGCCGCCGTGCTCGCAGGGCCCAACTCCGAAGTTTCCTCCGAAGAAATCAGCCGCGCTCTGGTGCAAATGCGGGCGAGGTGGCAGCTTACGTATGGGCTTGTGGAGGTGGGGTGACGCGATGCGGGGGTTCAACTTCCCATTGAGCGTGATCTGCCCAGAATCGCCGCCAATCATTCGAGCACTATACTTCGAGATCCGGAAGTTGACCCCGCTGACAGAGCCTGTTCCGCCCGTGGGAAAAGGCTGAACTGATAGAATCGAAAAGATGGCGGCACCTTCCCAACTGATTCAGATCGAGCTCAACCCTGCGCTGCGCGCGCCCAAGCCGCAGTGGCTGCGGGCAAGAGCTCCCGTGGGCGACAACTTTCACAATCTGAAAAAAATGGCCCGCGGGCTTGGCCTGCACACTGTGTGCGAATCGGCGCAGTGCCCGAACATCGGCGAATGCTGGAACCACAAAACGGCAACATTTATGCTGCTGGGCGACATTTGCACGCGCCGCTGCGGTTTCTGCGCCGTGCCCAAAGGACGCCCGCGACCGATCGACTGGGACGAGCCCCGCCGTGTGGCTGAAGCGGTAGCTACTCTGGGACTGAAACATGCGGTAGTGACGAGCGTGAATCGGGACGACGACAACATCGGCAGCGCCCGAATCTTTGCCCAGACTATTCGCGAGATTCGCGAACTGACGCCCGGTTGCCGCATCGAAGTGCTGATCCCGGATTTTCAGGGATTGGAAGAATCGCTGCGCATCGTGCTCGAAGCGCAGCCGGACGTGCTCAACCACAACACCGAAACTGTGCCTCGCCTGTATCGCGCAGTCCGCTCCGGCGCGCGCTACGAGCGCACGCTGACGCTGCTCGATAACGCCAAGAAATTCTCGCCGGGCATGGTGACCAAGAGCGGAGTGATGGTCGGCCTGGGCGAAACCACCGAAGAGCTGGTCGAGGTTTTCCGTGACCTCGGCACGCGCGGCGTGGACATCCTTACGGTTGGGCAGTACCTGCGTCCATCGAAAGATCACCTGCCCGTCGCCCGCTTTTACGAGCCGGAAGAATTCGTGTATCTGCGGAACCAGGCCCTCCGCTTTGGCTTCCGCCATGTCGAGTCGGGGCCGCTGGTGCGATCCAGCTATCACGCGCATGAGCAAGCGGATGCCACGGCGCAAACTCCCACCCTTGCCGCAAAGAACGCGGCAAGGATGGGGCACCCGGCGGTGTCTTAGCTTGCGGCCGACGGGTTCTCCCGCCAAAAGTTTCCATCCAGAAGGTACGGCGTGCAGGGTTAGTATCCCCATCGAAAATATAGCCAACGGGAGGTCCCTCTTCCCGTGGTGACCATCCTGCTCGTTGTGCTTGGTTTCTGTGCCGGCATGCTGGGCGCGCTGACCGGCATCGGAGGCGGCGTGCTGTTGACGCCGATTCTCGCTCTCCACTTCGGCATCCCCATCCGCCAGGCTATCGGAACGAGTCTGGTGGCCGTGATCACCACGTCAGCCGCGAGTTCCTCCGTTCACCTGCAGCGCCACACCACTGACATTCGCCTGGGGATGACGCTTGAACTGGCGACGGCGTTCGGTGCGGCGGTCACGGCTTACCTGGTCGGCTATTTCAATCGCAACGCGCTCGAAGGATTGTTCGCCGGATTTCTTCTTTACAGCTCCATTACCATCCTGAGCCGCGGCGGCAAGCTGAAACCGGAAGAAGATTTTTCTCCGGCTGTAAACGGTGAGACGGTGATCCCGCCCTACCAGCCGCAACGCTACCCGCTGGGACTGGCTGCGTCCCTGGTGGCGGGCGCACTCTCGGGACTGCTTGGGATTGGCGGCGGCCCCATCAAGGTTCCGGTGATGTTCATTTTCATGAACGTGCCGTTGATGGTTGCAACCGCGACCTCGAATTTCATGATCGGCGTTACCGCTGCCGCCAGCGCCATCGTTTATTACCGCCGCGGCGACATCCTGGTGCAGTACGCGGCGCCTCTGGCCGTCGGCGTGTTTTTGGGATCGCTGCTGGGCGCGCGTCTGGCCCCACGCATTCATACCAAAGTCGTTGTCTATCTGCTGGTCGCGATCATGCTCTATCTCTCTGGGAACATGTTCCTGCACCTGCTGTGGGGGTGGCAATGAGCCAGCTGCGGGAGCCCGCCTTCGACCGTGCCGTAGCCCTGGTGCTGCGCATCGGCGCCTTCAGTTGCTTCTTCATCATGCTGGCAGGCCTGATGGATGGATTATTTGTCACCAGCCATGTTCCTCTCGACATCGAGCGCGTCGGCGTCTTATTGATGTTGGCTACGCCGGTCGTTCGCGTGATGGTTGCCTGCTTCCTGTTTTTCCGCGAAAAAGACTGGAAGTACGGATGGATCTCTCTGGGCCTGCTGATGATCCTCCTGCTGGGATCCGTCTTCGGCCTCGGCGAACACTAAAGGGATCACGTGGGGCCTCTAGCCCGGATTATTCAGGAGGATCGCTGTTTTGAAAGGGCGCGGCTTCCTGAATAATGCACGCTAGAAGATGTGCATCTTGATGCTCAGGTACTTCTTGGGGTTTTCGCGGATCCCCTTCACCAGTTCGCGCGTCTCGATCAGCGCCTGGTTGGCGTTGTTATAGAGGGATTCGTCTTTGATCAGCTTGCCGACTGTACCCTGGCCGGCTTCGAGTTCCGTGGTCAGTTCGGAAAGCTTGGTGATGGTGGTGTCGAGCTTCTTGGCCAGTTCCTCATCCCTAGTCAGCTTGCCCAGCGTTCCCTTCCCTGCATTGATGTCTTCGGTCAGCTTCTTGATGTTGGAAATGGTGTCGTTGGCGTTGTTGTAGAGCGCAGGATCCTTCACGAACTTGCCGGCTGAGCCCTTGCCCTGCTGGATGTCGTCAATGACTGCATTCATCTTGTCGAGCGTGGCCAGGAACTTATCGTAGGCGTCGTTGCGGCTGATCAGCGCGCCCAGACTGCCCTGCCCGCTGCTCACCTGTTCCACGATCTTCTGAAACTCGGCCACGGTGACCGAGAACCGGTTATAGAGCGTTGGGTCGTAAATCAACTTGCCCAGCGATCCCTTGCCGCTCTCGGCAAAGGCCAGGATGCGGTCAGCGCGCTTCAACAGCGCGTCCATATTCTGCAGCGTGCCCTGGCTGGCGCGCACTACCTGGTTGAAATCCGGATGCACCTGCGTGGGCAGGATGTCTCCATTCCGCGCCTCCGAACCAACTGCCTGCGAGCTGTCAATATCGAGGTAGGTTTCGCCCAGCACGCCCGCGGTGTCGAGTGAGATCTCCGAATCCCGGCGCAGACCGTAGCTGTATTTTGTGCTCACCTTCATGATGACTTCTACGGGAGTGAGCTGCTTGTCCTTGTCGGGAACGATTCGGATCCTCGTCACGTTGCCGATGTCCACGCCGCTCAGGCGCACCGGAGCGCCCTCGCGCAAGCCTTGCGCGTTATCAAAAAATGCATGGATCGTGATGCGGGCAGTAAACAGCCCGGCCGTGTTCGACATCAGAAACAACAGAAACGCCAGCACGAGGCTGGCCACGATTACGGTGATCCCAACCCGGAGTTGCGACCACTTGAGCTGCTTCTGACTAGGCAACGGATTTCCTCAAAACGGCCGCGGCAACAGCTCGGAATCGAGTATATCTCTCGGCGGCACGCCCACGGCAGAATGATAACAAACCACAGCCAGCTCTAGGCCGCTTTTGTGCGCAGGACCGGCATCAGTCCCAGCGCCGTGAGATACGCGCCCGCTCCGCAAGCCAGCGTGGCCGTCAATCCGAACTGGATGGCAATCAGCATGGCCAGCACCGATCCCAGCACGCTGGCCGCCGCGTTCATGGCCCAGGCCCACTCCACAGCGTTGTTGGAGCCGTCTTGCCCGCCGCCAGACCCCGGGGCCGAAGCCGCGGCCAGCGCGCGCAAGCCCGTCGGGAATGGCATCCCCATGACGAAGCCCAGCGGGATCAGCAGCACGGCGCTCACCAGCAGCCGGTATCCAAAGGCCAGCCCGATCAGCCCGGCCAAGCGGCTGGGGAGGAAAAATACGTACACCAGAAGCGTCGCGATCACCAGCGCCAGCGGCAGCCAGCCCATTTCCGTGCGCGGCAGCCAGAGGCGCGAGAACAGGCTTCCGGCCCCGCTCGAAAGCAGCAAAAGAAAAATTACCACGGTGAGTGCGTATGTGGGATGTCCGAGGAACAACACGAAGCGCTGGATAAACGCGATCTCCACCAGAATGTAGCCCAGTCCCACCGCCACGAAATAAAGCAAGGGCAACGGCGACTGGCGCCTTCTTCTGGCTTTCAGCGCCAGGGGCAGAACCAGAAACGCCACTACCGCGCAGAGAGAAATGATGAGCACCACAAGCAGCACCAGCACCCCGAGGTTGACCTTCCAGTCGATTCCCGTGCGCAGGCCTTTCTCGCTGAGAATCTGACCCGCCTTCAGAGTGAAAAAGAAAAACGGAGCGTTGTCGCTGACCGGCGCCACGTTATAGGCGTAGCCGCGGGCAAAAGCGTAAGGATCGTTGCTGGCAATCAACTCCGAGAAAGGATTTTTCCCAGGCTGCGACGGCAGATAGAGCGGGGTAATGTTATCGTAGTCGTCCAGGTAGTTGCCGATCGTTTCTTCTTCCTCTTCGGTGAACGGCGTCTTCTTCGCCAGCACCACGACCGGGATGCCGTCTTCGTCAAGTTCTCCCTGCGACGCGACCATGAAATGCCGCGCCGGATTCGCCACTCCCAGCCGGTGCAGCGCTTCCATGGCGACCGCGACCACGCGCAGCGCCTCCCGGGGATGGCGGAATTCCCAGCGCGTGATGGCGATCATGCCATCCGGCTTGAGATGCTCGAAATATTCGCGGAATGCCTCGACCGTGTACAGACTGTTCTCGCTGAGGGCAAACGCGCCCGCCGCCGTCGAAGCCCAGGTATCCACCAGCGTCATCTGCACCACATCATATTGCTGCGACGCCGACCGCAGGAACGACCTCCCGTCGCTGACGTGAATATGCACTTCGGGCCGCTCATAGAGATGCAGCGAGTAGTCGGCGTAACGCCCGCGCATGATGGTGGTGGCGATGATGGGATTGATTTCGATTCCGGTCACGTTCGGACTGCCGCTCGCCACCGCGCGCAGAACATCCACTCCGCCGCCCGGCCCGATGATGGCGAACTCTCCGTGCGGCCGCAGAGCATTAGCCAGGGCCGGCGGAGCGGACATGAGGTCGTATTCCCAATCCGTGCCTTTCCAGTGCGCCAGGTCCGCATTCATGATGTAAGTGTTGGCGTCGGCATCAATGACGATCGCCTTAGCCCATCCCTGCCGATCCACTTCCACGCGCGAGATCGCGTTCCAGCGCGCGAACTCCACCCACGCCGGATCGCGGAACATGCCCTTGGCATAGACCACGTCGATGAGACGCCCGGAATAATTCGCCCCGATCAGCGCCACCAGTGCCAGCGCCAGCAAAGCCGCATTCCGGCGCACAGCCCGCCCTTCGGCCCAGATCATTCCCGCAATGGCCAACGCCACGCCCGAAACCAGAATCGCATTCGGCCCGCCCAGCCAGTTCAGCACCGGCACGATCGCAAGACAGGCCAGCGCTCCGCCGCACAGGTCCGCGCCGTAGAGCCGCGCAATGCGATGCGTTTCGCGCGCAAACACCACTGAGAACAACAGCCCGGTCAGAAAGAAAGGCACAGCGGCGGCAAGATAGATCGCGGTCAGCCACAGGAAGTTTTTGGCGGAAACGGCCAGCGTGACTCGCCCATG
>Ga0209039_10002686_pt1 | contig 14749 bp, 14 predicted proteins | sample BogFormECP12_OM1_FD_188238 | JGI IMG/M metagenome (GOLD analysis project Ga0209039, IMG submission 188238) | Bog forest soil microbial communities from Calvert Island, British Columbia, Canada - ECP12_OM1 (SPAdes) (version 2) | ecosystem: Environmental > Aquatic > Freshwater > Wetlands > Bog ... | reverse complement strand
TATTATCCTCCCTCTCCCCCCGCCCGTCCAACCCCCCCGGGAACGCCAATCTCCCGATTGGCGGGTCAGAGACCACTAAAGTCGCCATTCAGGAGAATGGCGTGCCCAGAGGCAGACCGTGTAGCAAGCATGTAGCGCAGGGCGAGTCCGCGCTCTTTTCAGCCCGCCGCCTTCTGGCGGGAGCCCTGCGGCTTTTCTCTTGGGTCTATCTTGCTTTTTGTAGCGACCGATCTTCAGCCCGGTTCTTGGGGTCTTACCTGCCTTCACGCTGGTTCTTCGATTCAATTCTTGCGCTGCGGCAATCCAGAATGTCGGCGCGCCGACAAAATTTGCGTGTTTTTGCGTATGTGTGGAAATGACAGGACTTACGCGAAACCAGCTCGCATGTGTGAGAAGGATTAGAGGTTAGAGGCAAAAAAAAGGGTCCACGGTTGAAACATAAAAGTGGAAGGCTCGTGTGGGGGACGCCTCCTCCTTCCGTCGTCGCGTCTGCCCTGAGCGTTGTCGAAGGGAGCGAAGCCAAACACACGCCAATCCTGCTATTATGGGGGCATGGACTACGCCAAGATCATCACACTGGAACCGGGGAAACGCGGTGGCAAGCCCTGTATCCGCGGGCTGCGCATCACTGTGTACGATGTGCTGGAAAACCTAGCCAGCGGCATGAGCCATGAAGACATCTTGTGCGAATTCCCCTATCTAACCGAAGAAGATATCCGTGCCTGCCTGGCGTACGCTGCCGACCGCGAACGCAAACTGGAATTGCAAAAAGCGTGAAGCTCCTGTTTGACGAAAATTTGCCGCCGCGCCTGGCGGAGGTGCTGCAAGAGCAGTTTCCCGGGTCGGCTCAGGTGCATTCCTGCGGTCTGGGCAGCAAGGACGACGAATCCATCTGGGTGTATGCGAAGCACGAAGGCTTCACAATTGTCTCCAAGGACTCGGACTTTCAAGAACGAAGTGTTTTGCGCGGCAGCCCACCAAAAGTCATTTGGCTGCGCATTCCGAATTCATCTACGACGGAGATCTCGGCATTGCTTCGCGCTGCGATGCCCTTGATTCGAGAATTCATCGCGAATCCTACCGAGACGCTGTTGATCTTGAATCGCCGCTAGATCGGATCACACTCCAGAGAAAAACGTCCCACCATGTCAAAACCCGAAAGTGTAGGCCACCCAAATTCGTTTTCGGAAGTTAAGGCTCCGCCACCCGCCGGTTTGCCCTTGTAGTGGCCGACCTTCAGGTCGGTTCTTGGGTTCTCCAAATGTAGTGCAGGGCGAGTCCGCGCTCTTTTCAGCCCGCCGCCTTCTGGCGGGAGCCCTGCGGCTTCTCTTCGGTCGTTCCTCGCCGCTGTAGCGGCCACCTTCCAGGTGGCCATCCGGGGTATCTTGGAGTGCGGGAGCTTGCTCCCGCTTTTGCGACGCAATCCGTTGCTCGCAAACGATCCATGGGGCGTCATTGTTTCAGCCGTAAAACCGGCGGCGAGCCGCCGCACTCCAAGATGTCGGCGAGCCGACCGCAGCTCTTTTTTTCGCATGTGTTGCAAGGGAAAGAGTTGAGAAAAACGAGGTTTGCATGTGTGGGAACTGCAGCGGTTATAGGTGGTCTGGAATGAGACAGATGTGCATGTGTTGATGGCAGAGGGTTTGCAAGGGGGATTGCACAAGTGTTGAAAGTGGGAGGGTTGCACCGAGCATGCAAGACTCTTCCCGCCGGCACTCCCCAGCGCCGGAGGCATGCCTCTTGTGTCCGCCGTTTTCTGGAGGGCGCGCCAGAAATTAGCCCAGCGCGCAAGCGCTGGGTCCACGGTGCCCCCAAATCTCTTTCTCTTCCACCGGGTCGCCCCGCTCCGTTCCGTGCGGGGTAATTTCAACCGGCTTGGACGACTCCGCCCCCTCTCCCCGTCATTCAGCCTGCCCGCCGTAGGAGGGAGCGGAGTCTGCGGAGCGACGTACGGTTTTGCATCGCACGCTCTCGGTGCGATGAATCTCTCTTTCCTCTTTAGGACCGGCACTCCCCCAGCCCCGTAGGCGCGCCAGAAGTTAGCCCAGTGCGTAAGCGCTGGGTGCCGGGTGCCCCCCAAACTCTTTCCTCTCCCGGAGATTTCAACCGGCCTGGACGCCTCTTCCTGCCGACGTGACTTAACAAGCCTGCCGCCACGAAAAGACAACTCTCTCAGGGAATGACCTCGCCATACATCAAGATGCTGGGTCCTTGCTTGGATGAGTCGAGCTCGTAATATTCGATCTTCGAGTCTTTGAATTGGCTCTTCGGACCTCGCAGCGTCAAGATCGCGTAGTTATGGAAATACCATCCGTCAGAGTTAACGCCCAATTTCATCACGCCGGTTCCTCGATTCTGTTGTTGCGGTGCACCAATCAAAAATGTCGGCGCGCCGACAGAAAACATGTGTTTTTGCGTATGTGTGGAAATGATTGGACTTCCGCAAATCCAGCTCGTACGTGTGAGAAGGATTGGAGTTAGTGGCGAAAAAGAGTTCACGATTGAAAGTCAAAAGTGGAAAGCTCGTGTAAGTGCCCGGCGGTCGGCGCTCGTGGTTACTAAGTAGCTCTATTACACAGGTCGCTAGCAATTGATGCGTAGACTTTCCTCGGCAGGAGTATGCTCGTTCTGTAAAGCTTGGGAGGCCAGCCATGTCCAATATCTTCTCTACTGTTGCCCAGCAGCTTGACAAGACCCCACTTTCCGAGGAACTCAAGACCGCTGGCGCTGCCCTCTCAGCACTGGTCGAAGGCGATGCTTACGTCGGCGAGGTCTATTCAATAGGTTACAACGAAGCGCTGGTACAGATTCACGACTTCAACAGGCAGCAGGTTGGTGGAATCCCGGCACTGTCGTTCTTGGTTGCCACGCGGATTGTCCCTGGAGTCATTCCCGACGTACGGAAGGAAGACTCGTCGATTCTCTTGTTGCGTGTTCTGGATCACGCAGACCTTCCAAACTCTCAGGAGGCTCTGCGCGTCCGCGTTGAAAACGCACAGCGCGTCAGTGGCGAGTTGGACAAAACATTCGACCATCGAGACGTCATGGACCCAACAACTAACAATCTGCTCGGCTATGCCGGTGTGCGATGCAGGGTAATTGGGACCTACTACTCGGACAGGCTCGCCTCTGAGGGTGAATCAAAATTTGATGTTGTCTTCGGATCGGACCTAAGCAATTACTACCCGAATAGGGGACTTAAAGTCTTTAAGGCTCGCGGCGAGGTCCTCGGTCGAATCATGAATTACCGCGACCCGAGGCTCCGCAATCCAGAGGACAAGGATCGCCTCGTCAGGGTGGGAGAAGTAAGGTATGCCTCCACCAACCGCCCATTCCAACAGATTTCGGGGGTACCGGTCAGCTTGACGCCAACTGACCTGTTGGCGCAGAAGACAGCCCTCTTCGGAATGACGCGCACAGGCAAATCGAACACGACGAAAATCATTTTGAAGTCAGTGTTCGCACTGCGCTGGAACAGCAACGCGCTGCGAGTTGGACAGATTGTATTCGACCCAAACGGCGAATATGCGAATGAGAACACCCAAGATCAGGACAATAGCCGCAATCCCAACGCCATCAAGAACGTGTGGGCATGCGCGCCGGCGGAGCAACAAGATCAATTTCGGCAGGACGTAATAACCTACGGCATTTTGCCGCACCCAAACGACCCTGGCCGCCATCTGATGCTCCTTAACTTTCACATGGACGCCAATCTTCAGATCGGCAAACAGATTATCGACACAGCGCTGCAAAATGACTCGTCTAAGTACGTTGCCAACTTCAGGGACGTGACCCTCGAACCCCCGGATGATCCAAGTGACAGATCCGCTATGACGCGGCACAATCGACGCGTCCTGGCTTACCGGGCGCTTCTTTTCAAAGCGGGCCTCCATCCTCCCGGGAATCTCCAGCCGCACACACATGGACTGTTTAACAAGAATCTTCTGGACGCCATGCGCAACGGAGTGGGAGATGACCCCGCGGCCTATTCGAATTGCGCCACAATTCTGGCCAAGGCCAATCCTACATGGGCCGAGCTTGATTATGCGTGTAGGACGCTGCGCGATTTTGTGATGGATAAGGGCTCGGGCTTTTCCACGTTTGACCAGGACTACATCCAGACAAGTAGCTCAGGCTCGTGGGCTGACGATGATTTGCGAAAAATTCTCGAGATGTTTCATTACGCGAATGGGTCACGACTCATTGGTCGAGTAAAAGAACAGCATACGCATACTACGGGCGCGGACTACGCTGACGAGATTTGCGAACACCTAGCTGCTGGCCGTCTTGTGATTGTTGACCAGTCTAGCGGCGATCCAGAATTGAACAAAGCATCAGCCGATCGAGTGCTGCGACGGATATTCGAGAGCAATCGGGCTCGGTTTCGCACTGCTCAATTGCCTCCAGAGATTCTTGTCTATGTCGAGGAAGCACATAATCTGTTGCCATCGTCGGCGGAGCTCGATCTAAAGGACATCTGGGTGCGCACGGCGAAAGAGGGTGCCAAGTATCGAATTGGCGTGATTTACGCAACCCAGGAAGTCAGCTCCATTCAGCGCAACATTTTGCGAAATACCGCAAATTGGTTCATCGGGCATTTAAACAATACGGATGAGACCAAAGAACTGAGAAAGTTTTACGACTTTGCTGATTTTGAAAGCAGCATTCTAAAGGCACAGGACAAGGGTTTTATTCGTGTCAAGACCCTCTCGAACCCATACGTCGTGCCGGTGCAGATAGAAAAGTTCTCAATAACTTCCGGGGCCTCGTGATGCCGTACGAAGGAGAGTTTGCAGGATACAGGCCGCTGCAACGCATCGCTGAAACTGAGCGTGTGAAGAACCTACTGCGGAAATCGCAAGTGTGTTCTCCGAGCACTGCCGGCGTTGCATCTCTCGTTCCCAAAGCGCCCCCGGAAACTCCCGTTCCTCTCCCCTCGTTCGCAATCGCGATTGATGGTAGCTGGGCCGAAGTCGACGTGCGAAATGGCTATCCCGGCGCGAAGGTTGGATATTGCACGGTTGCTAGCGTTCTACTCGACCTCTCAAAAATCGAGGAATTGGATGCCTTTCGTCCGGTCGACCCGCGGGAATTCAGAAAAACAGAAGAAGCATCAACCCTCGATGCCGCCATGCCCGGTTGCAACGTCGTTACGCGGACTCACACTTCCGCATTTGATTCTTTCCGAGAAGCTCTATATGAGAATTTCCATGATGTGATTGTCGATCCTGAGGACGGAAAGTCGCTCCTTGACACCTATGAAGAACTTATGGCGGCACGACACGGTGCTCAGATAGCTTGTCCATTTTCTGTTCAATCTGGATGCGATAAGCACATCTCAGTTGGGGCAGGTATCCGACCGTGTGAATGTGAGCATCACCGCCCAATTTATTCGACCGACGCCCTTCGCATTCACGAACGCTTCCATGACAACACCACCAACGGTGAAGCATTTGGGGAAATGGTTCAGGTCTGGGAGCGCGTGCTCTTGCTCCACCTGCTTCGCTGGTTCGAACGGAGGAATGTTCTCGGCCGTGTCTCCAGGATCGCGTTCCTTGTGGATGGCCCTCTTGCGATGTTCGGCCACCCGGCATGGCTTAGCCCCCTGATCAAGGCGGAGCTAAAAAGATTGAACAAACAGGCTGCACAGCACACGAATGGCGATGTGTTAATCATCGGTGTCGAAAAGACAGGAGCATTTGTCAGCCATTTTGAAGAGATTGATAAGACGGCGTCGGGCGAGCCTTATTTTCCGAATCGTTCTTACGCCCTGCTGACAGATCAATACATCAAGCAACGGATTATATTCTCTGTCAGCGACAAGCCTTATGGCGCGGACACTTATTTTGGCCGAAAGTTCTTCTACAAGACAAAGTCAGGAGCGCGCATAGTAGCAACACTGCCGATTCTGGACGATGCACAAGACGACATCTCGAAAGACGATGTATCCCGCTACCCGAGTTTTGGACGGATATGCAATCTTCTTGATAAGCTCGTTTCATCCAGGTTCCCGAATGCAGTTGGCCCAATTGTCACTGCACATTCTCACGCAGCAATTCCTCTGACATTGGGTACCAAGGTCCTTGAGCAGCTGGCTCGTGCCTTGATGAAGAGCGACTGACGCGATGAGTAACTCATGTGGACGATTTAGCACTGCTGCGGGGCGATGGGCTGGAGTAGGCCCCTACTATGCGATGTTCCCCTCTGCCTTCTGTGACAGGGTAATACAGAGCTACTCTTCTAGAGGCGACACCATTCTTGATCCGTTTGCGGGGCGGGGGACGGCGCTGTACAGTGCGGCGACAGCAGGAAGACACGCTTTAGGTATCGAACTCAATCCCGTTGGCTGGGTTTATTGTCGGACGAAGCTATCGCCGGCCGATAAGGACCAAGTCGAGGAAAGAATTCTGCAGCTTCAAAGTGCGGCACCCCGCTATTCAAGAACGGCGCGAGAATTGCCTTCATTTTTCCGGCACTGTTTTAGTTCTGAAGTCAGGCGGTTCTTGCTGTCCGCGAGGGATTTGCTGAACTGGCGACAGAACAGCACAGATCGTACAGTCATGGCCTTTTTGCTTATTCATCTGCACGGTAAGGTGTCGGACTCATTTTCAAATCAGATGAGGCAAACCAAAGCGATGTCGCCAAATTACGCGATTGCTTGGTGGAAGAAACGAGATCTCAAACCTCCTCAGATCGACCCGGTTGGGTTTCTCTCTAAGAAGCTGAAGTGGCGATACGCCAAAGGCATGCCGAAGGCAACAGGAAGTAGGGCCTACCTCGGGGACAGCGTGGATATTCTGCCGAGGATGATGGGAAATCTAAGTCGGCTCGATCTGCGCCGGCCTTCCCTGCTGCTCACATCCCCCCCATATGTAGGCATTACGAATTATCACTATGACCAGTGGTTGCGCCTCTGGCTGTTAGGAGGCCCCCCCACGGATCGGCGAACGAACAACTTCTACAATGGGAAGCACCGCAGCAAGTTTGTGAATCGTGTCACTTACGCGCAATTGCTGTCGGACGTCTTTGAGCGAGCTGCTTGCTTAATGAGATCTGATGCTGTTGTCTACGTCAGAACGGATCACCGCCAGCCCACACTTGGAATCACAAAGAAGACCCTCACAAAAGCGTTCCCGAATCACTCATTGAAGGAGGTGAGACGCCCTGCAAAGGGAGAGACGCAGACTAGATTGTTCGGTAACACCGATCCTCGCCTGGGCGAAGTCGACCTGCTAATGATCCCTTAGCCCATGAAACTCACCGTCACCCCTGCCTGGTACCAGTTTCGGAACTAGTACCCACTAAATAATAATAGACAAACGGTAAATAATGTGGTACCATGCGTCGTGAATACTCGGCACCACCCCGCCCCTGCCTCGCAATTCTCCTCCAAACCCACTCTCCACACCTATCTTCGCAAGAGTAGCAAAACAAAGACTTTATATCTTCCTTTGTTTTCACACTCTTACGCACTCCTGCGCCCGTATCCCCTTTGTTTTGACATTCTTCACAAAAACACCGGGGGTGGGCATTGCAACCACTTTTCACCCCATGTTTTTCACGTTGCCCACTTTGGTTTCTCCACACCCGGGGGTTCCAACCGCCTGAAGGTCTCTGCTCCGAACTGTAAACTGTCAACTGGGGACTGTAAACTCTCATCCCGCCATCCACGTCCCATCTCCGCTACAATATCCCTCAGAGTCAGGGGAACCCCATGAACTACCGCCGCTTTGGCCGCACCGGCTGGCACGTCAGTGAAATTGGGTATGGCATGTGGGGCTTGGCCGGCTGGACCGGTTCCGACGACGCGGAAACACTCGCTTCGCTGCATCGCGCGATCGAGCTCGGCTGCAATTTTTTTGACACTGCGTGGGCTTACGGCGATGGCAAGAGCGAGCAGATCCTTTCCAAGGTGATCGCGCACTACAAGAATAATTCCAGCGTTGGCGGGCCAGACAAGCATCTCTATGTGGCCACGAAGATTCCTCCCAAAAACGGCAAATGGCCCAGTCGCCGCGAATTCACCCTTGATGATTGCTATCCTCCCGCTTATGTCGAAGAGTACATCGAGAAAAGCCTCAAGAATCTTGGCGTCGCGACGATCGACCTCATGCAGTTCCACACCTGGGAAGACCGCTGGTTGAACGACGAGCGCCTGCCGCGTTCGATTGAAAACATGAAAAAGAGCGGCAAGGTGCGCGCGTGCGGAATCAGCGCCAACCGCTGGGAGCCCTGCAACGCGATTCGCGCGGTTTTGGAAGGCTACGCCGACGCGGTGCAGACCATTTACAATATTTTCGACCAGAACCCGGAGGACGCCCTCTTTCCCATTTGCCGCATGAAAAATGCTGCCGTGATTGCTCGTGTGCCGCTCGATGAAGGTACGTTGACCGGCACGCTCACGCTGGACTCCAAGTGGCCTGCCGGCGATTGGCGCAACTCCTATTTTGTGCCGGAAAACCTGAAATCCAGCGTGGCCCACGCGGAGGCGCTGCGCCCGCTGATTCCCGCGGGCTCCACGATGGCGGAGCTCGCGCTGCGCTTCATCCTGACGAATCCCGATGTGAGTACCATGATCCCGGGCATGCGCAAACTGAAGAATGTGGAAGCCAATTGTGCGGCGAGCGTTGCAGGATCGCTGCCCGCCGATTTGCTGAAGAAACTTCGTGCGCATCGTTGGGACCGCAACCCCACTTCGTGGTCGCAGTGAAAGAGAAAGAGCCATGAGCCGAGGCGTTAAAGTTCAGATCTTCGGACAGAGCTACACGATCATGGGCGACCTGGACGAAGCCTATGTGCAGCAGCTCGCCGCCTACGTGGACGCGAAGATGCAAGCCATTACCGGGATGACTTCGACGGTGGACACGCAGAAAGCGGCGGTGCTTGCCGCGCTCGCCATCGCCGACGAATTGCACAGTAGCCGCAAGGAAAAGGGCGAACGCGAAGAATTGCTGAAAGAACAGGCCGAGCGCTGCCTAACGCTGGTCGAGCGCGCTCTGAAACAAACGGAATGATCACCCTGGCTTGTGTAGCGCAGGGAGAGTCTGCGAGCCCTGCGGCTTTTTTCTTGGGTTCTTTTTGCCGTTGCAGGGGCGGTCTTTTGCTAGCTGGCCCGCAAGGAAGCGCCGAGATTCTTCTCCAGCGCATTCACGATGAGGGACGAGTATTCAGTAATCTGCGCTTCGGTCAACGTAGCTTCGCGGCTCTGGAACGTGACGCGCACCAGCAGCGAGTACTTTCCCGCCGGCACATTTTTCCCGCGGAACAGATCGGCCGCCGCGATGGATGTCACTTCCGGAATGCCCAGCGCATCAATCGCTTTCTTCACTTCGGCGAAGGTCTTGCCATCGTCGAGGAATAGAGAAAAATCGCGTTCAACGCCGGGGAAACGCGGCAACGGTTCGTAGCGCCGGTGGTTCTTCACCCCGTAGAACATGCAATAGACCGGCCCGAGATCGAGTTCGGCAAGAAACACATCCTGCCGGAATTTGAATTTGTCGGCCACGCGCTTCGCCAGCAATCCCGCGGCGCCAATCGCCTGATTGCCTTCGGAACCCAAGCGCAGCGTGCCGCGTTTCGCTGCGGTCAGCCACTCCGGGCCGCCATCGTCCCAGCGAAAGCCTCCGGAAAGCGAGCCAATGGCGTCGAGATCACCCTTCAAATCGGCGAAATTGTATTCGCGCAAAGGATCGTACAAACCCTGTTCGCGGGCCGCGCCAGTGGCGCCGACGGTGAGGATGCGCGTCTCCACGGGCTTACCGTCCACCAGGCGATACTGCCTCCCGATCTCAAATAACCGCACGTTGCGCTGCCCGTGATTCAAGTTCCACTCGATGGCACCGGCCATGGTGACGAGGCCGGTAGACTTCAGCACCCCTGCTTCTTCCGAAAGCGGATTCGCAAGCTTGGCCACCTGCACATCCGGCGAACGGAACAAATCGTTGCGCTCCTCCGCCACGTGCGGAATGGTAATGATTTCGTGATAGCCGAGCCCGATCAATCGCTCGCGCAGGCGGGTTTCCGCTTCGTAGTGCGGCAAACGCGCCGCCGCGATGCGGGCGGCGGGCAAACGCGGCGGAAAATTGTACAGACCATGGATGCGCGCGACTTCTTCCACCAGATCAATCTCGCGCTCCACGTCCGCGCGCCAGGAAGGCTGCGTGCATTCCCAAGCCGCCAGCAGCGAATTCGCCGTGCCGCGGTTGTCATCCACGCGCATTGGGGTGAAGCCAAGCGCGCCGAGAATTGCCTCGATGTCCTTGTCGGGAACGTCCGCGCCCATCACGCGCAGGAATTCCGCGCGCGTCAGTGTGATTTTTTTCGCCGCGCGCTTCCCCGGATACACATCCACAACTCCGGAGAGCAATTCGCCGCCGGCAAGCTGCAAGATCAATTCCGCGCAACGCCGCGAAGCCATTTCCGCCATTTCCGGATCGGCGCCACGGCCGAAGCGCGTGCTGGCCTCGGTGTGGAGTTTCAAGAACCGTGTCGCCCGGCGAATGGCAATGGGATCAAACCAGGCGCACTCAATCAAAACATTCTTCGTGGAAAACGAAATTTCCGTTTCGCCGCCGCCCATGATGCCGCCAATGCCCACGGCGCGTGCGCCATCCGCGTCGCACACCAGGGGAATTCCGGGGTCCAATGTGCGCTCAATACCATCAAGCGTTTTCAACTTTTCACCGGCTTTCGCACGCCGCACCACGATGCTGCGATTCCGCAACAAGTCGTAATCGAAAGTGTGCAGTGGATGGCCCAGTTCCAGCATCACGAAATTGGAGATGTCCACAACGTTGTTGATGCTGGCTACGCTCGCGGCTTCCAGGCGGTTCTTCAGCCAGGCTGGCGAAGGTTGGATCTTCACGCCGCGCACCACGCGCGCAGTGAAGCGCCCGCAAAGTTCCGGCGCCTCGATCTTCACGGTGACGGCATCGCAGGCCTTCGCCGAAACGCTTTCCGCCGGCTTGGGCGCAACCGGCTTCAGCGGCAACCGGTAAATTGCGGAAATTTCCCGCGCGATGCCAAGCATGCCCAGGCAATCAGGCCGGTTGGAAGTGACCTCCGCATCAATCACGGCGCCGTGCGCGCCGTTTTCGATGTTCGCGATGTTGGTGCCAGCCAGCGCCAGGCGTGAGGCAATCTCTTCCGCCGGGGCGGTCACGTCCACAAATTCTCTCAACCAGTTGTAAGCGACTTTCATGCGCTAGTTCCTGTCGAACTGCCCGAAATAAACTCGTGTGAAGTAATCCATGCGAATGCGGCCATCCTGTTGATTGGCGGAGAACAGGCGCTGCAACGCCGCCATCATGGGCGCGAAATTGGGATGGCCTTCTTTGGGCGCGTAGGAACTGCTCAGCAATCGTCCGCATAGCCCTTGCCAATCGAAAACTTGGTGATTGGGCAAATCTCGCGAGCCCAGGCGGCTGTCGTTTAGGAATTCCCGAATCGTCTGCGCTTCAGGGTAGGCATTGCGCACGCTGACATAGTCCGTGGCGAAACGTCTCAGCAGGTTCTCGTATTCGCGCGAAAACGGCGTTTCGTCCAACCGGCGGGCATTCCAGGCAATCACCACCCAGCCGCCGGCTTTCAAGATGCGCTGGAATTCCGCGCGCGTGGCGGCAGGCTTAAACCAATGGAACGCCTGGCCGGCCACAACGAATTCAACGCTGTGTGCCGCAAGCGTTGTGGCTTCCGCGGCGCCATTCACACTTTGGAAATTCGCATATTGTTGCAGGAACGCTTCGCCGGCAGCGCGCATTTCGGGATTGGGTTCCACGCCGAACACGCAATTGCCGTAATCGAGAAAGAGCTTGGTGAGCAACCCGGTGCCGGAGCCGATATCGGCGATGACGTGCTCGGGCCGCAAGCCGCACTCGTCACGGAGCAACTGCGCCACGCCGGACGGGTAGCTCGGACGGTAGCGCGCATAATCCGCGACGCGATTCGAGAAGCGCTGTTTGGCGTCGGCAAAGGTCATTGCAAGTTATCAGTACTCAGTTTTCAGTTATCCGTAAGAACTGCCCAAACCCGCGAACGAATAGCGTCTCCAATCCTTAGGGAAATTGGCGCAGGAAGCGCACGTCGTTCTGGAAGAATGCCTGAATGTCGTCAATGCCGTACTTGAGCATGGCCAGGCGGTCGATGCCGATGCCAAACGCAAAGCCACTCACCTTTTTCGGGTCGTAATTCACGAAGCCATAGACGGCGGGGTCCACCATGCCCGCGCCAAAAAGTTCAATCCAGCCTGAGCCTTTGCATTTGCCGCAAGTGCCACCGGATTTGGCCGTGCCGCTGCCGCCGCAAAACACGCAGGAAACGTCGAATTCCACGGAAGGTTCGGTAAACGGAAAATAGCTGGGACGGAAACGCGTTGTCACGCTTTCGCCAAAGAACTGCTTCACAAAATAATCGATGGTGCCCGTGAAATCGCAGAAAGTAATGTCCGAATCCACGGCCAGCCCTTCGATCTGATGGAACATGAACGAGTGGGTCGCGTCGGGATTGTCGCGGCGATAGACCTTCCCCGGCACGATCACGCGCACGGGCGGTTGGCGCTTTTCCATGGTGCGAATCTGTACCGGCGAAGTGTGCGTGCGCAGCAGCAGCGGACTGGCCGCGCCCTTGGGCAACTCCAGGTAGAACGTGTCCATGTCGTCGCGCACCGGATGGAACTCCGGAATGTTGAGCGCCTCGAAGTTGTAGTAGGGCGTTTCAATCTCCGGGCCCTCGACGACGGAGAAGCCGATGGAAACGAAAATGTCCTCAATTTCCTGGAAGACCTGGCGAATCAGGTGATGCGTGCCGATGGGGCGAATCACGCCGGGAAGCGAGAGATCAATGCGATCCTTGGGGCTCGCTGCTGTTGCCGCAAGAGACTCCACGTCCCTTTTGCGCGTTTCGAGCGTGGACTCCACGTGCGCTTTCAGCTTATTGAGTTCCTGGCCCACCGCACGCTTGAGTTCCGGAGTCGCCGGCTTCAGCCAATTGTCGGTGATGAGGGTGAGGACCCCGGACTTTCTCCCTGTCCAGGCCTGCTTGAGAATTTCCCAATTTGCGGGATCGAGCGGCTTCGCCGCCTGCTGGTCAAAGCGCGCGCGTACTTCCGTGAAGAGCTGCGCCACTTCGTCCGGTGAAGCCGCGCCAAGTTCAGCGAGAGTCTTACCTGTAGGATTATCGACGGTTGGCATTGTCGCCAGATAGATTACACCGTAGGGGCACGATATATCGCGCCCCTACGGAAGAAAACTCGGCGTCGCAGAATACTGGAGCCACGACGCCTGCAAAAGAGAAGAGAGATTCCTCACTCCGCGGACTCCGTTCGGAATGACGGGTCATCCTGTCGCTCACATCTTGCCGAGAAGGGGCGCAGCGTGCTGCGCCCCTACAAATGACGGAGCGCCTTGCTACGCTTTTTTCGCGGCGGGCTTGGGCGCGAAGGCCTTGGCCTTTTCCACGAGTTGTGTGAACCCTGCGGCGTCCTTCACCGCGATGTCTGCCAGAACCTTGCGGTCCAGCGTCACGCCCGCGGCTTTCAAACCGTGGATGAGCTGGCCGTAAGTGATGCCGTTCAGGCGGGCAGCCGCGCCGACGCGCTGAATCCACAACCGGCGGTACTGCCGCTTCTTGACGCGGCGATCGCGCTTGGCATATCGATCAGCGCGATTGGCCGCTTCCTGAGCGGACTGGTAGAGCTTGCTCTTGGTCAGGAAGAAGCCCTTGGTTCTCCTGAGATACTTCTTACGCCGAGCCCGGCGCTTTGTGCCGCGTTTTACGCGTGGCATGGGTTTTCTCCTTCATCTTTCAGGGAAACAAAACAGGTTGCGGCGAAACGCAGCGAAGCGCTTCACGCAACGGGTTTGTTTCCAGTGGGATTCGTTGGCCGGGCGAACCCGGCAACGATCAGCGCCGGCCCTGAAGACCAGCGCCACGACCCCGCAGCGCGGGATCTAACGGCCGGCAGGCACCCGTGTAGCGCTGCCTGGCACGTTGTTGCGAAACGTTCGCTTCGCAATCTCGATGTGCGTGGCGCAGCGTGCTGCGCCGCCACGAATACTTACGCCCCGTAGGGCAGCATCTGCCGCACGGCGGCCACGTCGGTCTTATCCACCTTCGTGAGCTTCTTCAGCTTGCGCATGCGCTTGGCGGCCTTGGTGCCGAGCAGGTGGCGCTTGCCGGAGTGCATGCGAATGACCTTGCCGTTCGCGGTAATTTTGAAGCGCTTGTGCGCGCCGCGATGCGTCTTCAATTTCATTTTGGGCTTCAGCGAATTGCGTGGCATTGCTTTGAATCCTCTCCCTGCATGATGCGGGCCATGAAATACCAGCCCCTGCATCTGGAATTTCCTGCCGAAGTGCGTTCGGCGAAAACAACCAATCCCGTGTAATGCCGCTAAGCGTTCTGCTGCGCTGGCGTTGTGCTGCGCGTTGGCACAGCCGCGCCTTTTTTCGGCGCCAGCAATGCCACCAGGACGTTTCCTTCCATGCGCGGCATCGTCTCGATCTGGCAGTGCTCGCCGATTTCGCCCAGGAGCCGGGTCATCTTGGCGCGTCCCACTTCCTGGTGCGCCATTTCACGGCCACGATGAAAAATCATGGCGCGAACTTTGTGGCCGTCCCCCAGGAACCGGATAATCTGATTCTTGCGCACCTGGTAATCGTGTTCCGCGGTTGCCGGGCGAAACTTCACTTCCTTCAACTGCGAGCCGCGGCTGCTCTTGCGCTGCTCGTGGGCCTTTTTGCTCTGCTGGTAG
>Ga0209039_10002685_pt1 | contig 14761 bp, 15 predicted proteins | sample BogFormECP12_OM1_FD_188238 | JGI IMG/M metagenome (GOLD analysis project Ga0209039, IMG submission 188238) | Bog forest soil microbial communities from Calvert Island, British Columbia, Canada - ECP12_OM1 (SPAdes) (version 2) | ecosystem: Environmental > Aquatic > Freshwater > Wetlands > Bog ... | reverse complement strand
CGAGCGCGCTCGCCGAGCGGTTAGGGAACGACTTCGTGCTGGGCCACACGCTCGCAGTGCTGTGTGCGACGGAGAACCGGCAGGCGCAGTCGACGGGCAAGTCCGACCCCGCCCTGGTCGCGGACGCCATCGCCCACGGGGAACGAAGTCTCGAGGTGCTGGCCAAGCTTCCCCCCTCGGACTCGCTCGTGCTCGCAAACACGTACCTCTCGGAAGCGTACGCGGATCGGCACGACCATGTCAAGGCAAGCAAGTACTACGAGACGGCAATTGGACTTGTCGAGCGACTTCAACTGCCGTGGCTGAAAGAGAAGATCCTAGCTGAGCTCAGGCCGAAGGTCTTCCCAGCGACGTAAGGCTGGACGTCCGCGCCAACGAGACCCCCCGGAACGTCGCCGGGGGATCGGCTATCCAGGGACTTTGCCCTAGATCGCCTATTGCTGGTCGTGCGGCATCGGGGGAACGATGGGCATGTAGCCGTGCATTTTTCCGGAGGCACCTCCAACTCCCCCCGGGAAATGTGGGTATATAATCGCCCCGGATTTCTACCGTGAAAACAGGTTCGGATATACCGTCCGCATGGATACGCGCTAGTGCGTATCAGAATAAGTTTCCTGTTGGAGTTGGACGACCGCTCTATGGGCCGGGTGGCACCCTCGATCTATTCGCGGTGCCAAGGCAATTTACTATCGGTGGATGACACGAAGGTCATCCCCGCCGCCCCGATCCAGATCCACGGTTGTTGGGTGCTTGAGTGTCCCCGTTCTTTCGAGAAACCCGGCTCGTTGTCCCGGTCGGACCTCAAGTTCCCGAAACGGCACGCCGGCTTGTAATGGTTTCGCCGCGTTCCGATCGTGCGAGGGCTACCGGCGCACGCGGCGGATCCGCACTTGGTCTTCGGTCCAGTCGAACCGGAGGCGCGGGCGACCCTGCCAGCGCTTTCGCCGGTCCCACAGGGCTCCCGCGAGCAGAGGCAGACCGATCGAGGCGTCGACATGGGCCATCGCCCGAGTGGCCGTGCGTGAGATCTTCCCCCAGGACTGGGCCTCGTCGAGGGTGCTCCCCGAGAGCCCTCCCCAGTGGGGGACGTCGGTCGTCAGCTGGAGGGCGTAGAAGTGCCCCTCGCCCTCCCGGCCGAAAGCGTAGTTCGCCATCACGATGCCGTCGTTGATCCAGTTCTTCGGCGTTCCCCCGCCGATGTAGGCCACCGCGGTCCGAGGGGACTGGGAGAGGATCTGGACGAGCTCGTAGTTGTCCCGGACGGCGTCCAGGATGAACCTTTCCGACCGACCCCGGTTGGCCTGGTAGTGCAGGGTGAGACCGATCCCGATCGAGCTATCGATCAGCGCGGGGGAGAACACGGGCACCCCCCGTCGAGCGGCGGTGGCGAGGATGGAGTTCGGGTCGGGAAAGCGTGACCCCAGGAATCCGAGGAACTCCCGGGACGACGCCGGTCGACGGGGGAACTCCTCGGTGATCCGTCCAATCACCCGATCGGTCTCCTCGAACTTGAGCTCGTCCACGTACGTGTCGTAAATCCGGTCGAGGTAGAGGTCGCGCAGACGGACATCGTCGGCGGTGGGACTTCCCATCCAATGCCGGCCCCCGACGGATTGGTAGAGGTCCTGGTACAGCACGGCCCCCGTGGACACGACCACGTCGACCAGGCCCCACTCGACCAGGTCCCGCAGCACTTTTCGGAGGCCCGCGGCGATCAGCGGCCCAGCGAGGCCCAGAAAGATCGTCGGGCGTTTCGGGTCCCGGAGCGCGTTCTCCCAGACTTCGAGGCAACGGCCGAGGTTCCGGGCTTGGATCGAGGACGATTGGAATTGCTCGAGCAGGCCGCCCACCCCGCCGGGACGGGTGACGTCCACGGCCTGGACCGGTCGTTTGAGGTACTCGCGTCGGCGCTTGGCCATCGAGGGCGGCACGGGCGCCCGAACCGGGTCCGCGCCTTAAACGCTCGCTCCCCCGACACCGGTCGCGAACGCCCCCTTTCTGGGAGAGGGTTAAATCCTATGGATAGGGATACGAAGTGAGGGTACCGGGTGCCTGTCACGCCTTCACCGATACTCCGCGCTGTCCAGGGTCTTGCGGAGTACTCGGGTCGCACCATTGCCATTGCGGGGCCGCCCGCGAGCGGGAAGTCCGCCATCCTGGAGGAGCTCAAGGGGCTGCTGAAAGCCCAGGGGGCCCGGATCGTGGAGCTCCAGGGGAGCTACCGCGGACGTTCGGTTCCTTACGGCGGGCTCACGGGGCTCCGACCCGATGCGGTGCCCGTCCCGCTCGTCCCGACCGCGGACGAGGGCGCCGCCGCGGACGGGGGCACGGCCGAGGACGAGACCCTCCCGCTGGGAACGGTTCCGGTCATCCCGTACTACTCGGAGCGCCTTCCCCGAAGCCGCCGCAGCCGCGGGGAGCGTGCTCGGTCATCCTTCCTGGGGCAGCCCATCCGCGGTCGGTCGGCCAACGAGGGTAACCCGGGTGCCTATTGGCGCGAACTTTTGCCCGAGTTCCGCGGCGAGAAGCGTCACGCTGTGGCGATCCTGATCGAGGACGGTGCGCTGTTCGATGCCGAGAGTCGCGAGTTCATCTCTTCGCTCTCCCAGCGAGCGCGGCTCCGACCCCTCCTCCTCGCGGTCACCCTCGACACGACCGTGCCGGGATTCATCCCGTGGGAACAGGCGTTCCTCGGCCGTGGCGACATCGACTGGGTCCGGCTTTCTACGAGCGCTCCCGACCCGCGCGAAGCCCACCGTCTGAAGGCGATCTGGGACGACCTTCCCTCCGTCACGCAGCGCATTGCCGGGTACGTCGCTCTCCTCGGGGGCACCACGGGCGAGGTCGTGCTGTCCCGGGTCGCCCGACTGAACTTCCCCCAGCTCGCCGAGGCGCTCCTTCCGGCCACCGGGGTCGGACTGATCAAGGTCCAGGAGGGCAAGGTGACGATCCCCCACATCGTCTGGATCTCGCTCACGGCCGACCAGTTGCCGGAAGTCCAGCGGAAGGAGATGCATCTCGACATCGCGAACGCGCTCTCGGCCCTTTCGCACGAACCGAACTTCGCCCGAAGGGTGGAGGTCGCGCGCCACTACCTCGCGTGGTACCCCGGTCCGATGGCCCTCCGCCACCTGCTCGAGGCAGCCGAGCTGGGCCTCGAGTTCTCCGCCTACGACACGGCCGAAGAGCTGCTGTCCGAATCGATCGGCTGTCTTGGGACCCTTCCTCCCGCCGAGCGCAACCCGCTCGAGCCGGAGCTACGGCTCCTCCATGCGGAGGCGCTCTTCGCGGCCGGCCGGCCCGCCGAAGCGGAGGCGGAGTTCCGGGAGGGGATCGACCGCGCGCTGCAGGCGAACGTTCCAGGCCCGACGCTTGCGGAGTGGGTCGAACCCCTGGTCCTCGCGATGCGGATTGTTGGCCCACGACCTTCGCTCTCCACCACGTTGATGGAACTCGCCGAACGATGTCACGATGCGGACATCGTCGAAGTGGAGGTCCTCCTCGAGGCGATGATCGCGGAGTTCCACTACGAACGCAACCAGCGCGACGAGGCCCGCGAGGAATCGCATCGGGCCGCGCGTCTCGCGCGAAAGCTGCCGGACGGGCACCTCCAGGCCGTCGCGCTGCTGGCCGTGGGAATGTCGCGGGTCGAGGGGACGGTGGAGGAGCAGGAGCTCGCCGCGAAGTTCCTGCGGGCGGCCCGGACGCTTCTCGGACGGGCCCGCCGATGGGAGCTCGACTATCTCGCGGAGGACGTGGAAGCCCGACTCCTCGAGGCGCGGGGCGACAGCACCCGGTCGAAGGAGCTGCGCGAGCGCAGCCTGCCCGGGGTGCAGCGCGCGAAGCTCCCGGCGATCGAGCTCTACCATCACCTCGGCATCGTGGAGATCCTGCTCGACCGCGGGACGCTCAAGGGGGTCGACGCGGCCCTCTCGAGGGCGCGGACCATCACCGAGAGCCTCCATCTGATCCCACCCTCCCCCGGCCTCCTTCGGCTGTGGATGCTGGAAGGGCGTTACCACGCCCTCAATGACGCGGTGGGCGAGGCGCGCGACCGTTGGGAAGCGATCGCGGACGAACCCGGGGGGGATTCGATCCCCCGGCTTCGGACCGAAGCCGTGATCCGGCTTGCCCTTTCCGCCTTCGCCCAGCGAAGGTCGGAGGACGCCGCCGAGCTCATGCGGCAGCTCGAAACGCCCGAACTGCGCGAAGCACTTCCGGCCGGTGCCGAGAAGTGGATCGGGGACCTCGAACGACGTGCCCCGCAGAGCGACCACGGCGGGTCGGTGCTCCCGCCCATGGCACGGGGCCTAGAGCGGACGGAGAAGCCCGAGCGTGGGGAACACGGACGGCACTAGCCCGTATGCGATCGTCACCGCCCCCACGATGAGGAGGACGGACACCACCACTTTGTGGAGTAGCCGCGGCTCGAGGCGGGCACCGAGGTGGGCCCCCAGGTAGCAGTTCCACGCCGCCACGAGCGCGAGTGCGAGGGCTCCCGCGGTCAACACGATGAGCCACCCGAAGTCGGTCACGAAGACGATCTGGAAGATCATCGTGGTGTCCCCGAGCTCGAGCAGGAAGATCGTCACGAAGGCGGCCACCATGGCGGAGTGGGGGGTGCGGGGCGGCCGGTTAGGGTCGTCGGCTTCCGGGTGGAAGTAGAGCCACAGAGCGTACCCGATCAGGAAGAGACCTCCCGCGACCCGGAGAAGCCCGATACGACTCGGACCGAGCAGGTCGGACAGCGCTGAACCGATGGTCACGGAGATCGCGCTCGTGACGACGAAGGCCCCGGCCCCCCCGACCCACGTACGGAACGGGTGGGAGCGCGCGGCCAGCGCGATGAGCGCGAAGCTCGTTCGATCGAATACCTCCAGCACCGCGATGACGACGAAAACGACGGCGAAACCTGTGAGCCACCCGAGGTCCACGCGCGCCGCCCCCGGCTCAGGCGAGATGATTGAGGAAGCTTTCCACGCGCCGGTCGCAGTAGGCGCACGTGAGGATCACTGGACGCCGTTCCGTGACCTCGAACTCGCTCTCGACCGGCTCGGGCTGGTTCGTGATGCAGTTCGGATTGGGGCACCGCAGGATGCCGACGATGCGGTCCGGAAGGTCGACCGACCGCTTCTCCTGCACCTTGAAGTCGCGGATGATCGAGATCGTCGCCTGGGGGGTGATGAGGGCGATGGCGTTCACCTTACGGGGCGAGAGCTCCATGTTCTCGACCTTCACGATGTCCTTCCAGCCGAGCTTCCCCGAACGGACCCGGATCGCGACGCTGACGGTTGAATCCTTGTCGAGCGACTGAACGTTGATGATCCGCAACACGTCGAGGGCGAGGCCGCTCGCGATGTGGTCGATGACCGTGCCGTTCTTGATCGGGGTGATCTTGAGCTCCCGGACCATCGCCTATCCCCCCCTCTTGGCCGCGCCTAGAACCGCATTGAGGAGCGCCATGCGGACCGGCACGGCGAGGAACGCCTGGCGGAAATAGGCCGCGTGCGGAGTGTCGTCGACCTCGGGCGCGATCTCACCGGCCCGGGGGAGCGGATGCATGACGATGAGGCGAGGCTTCGCATCGCGCAGCACGCTCGCATCGATCCGGTAGGATCCGGCCACCTTGCGGTACTCCGACTCGTCCGGGAACCGTTCCTTCTGGATCCGAGTGACGTAGAGGACGTCCGACTCGCGGACGGCCTTGTGGAGGTCTGGTTCGGTGGAGACCTTCCCGCCCATGTGCTCGAGACGCTCGAGCACCTCGTCCGGAAGACCTAGGCTCGGGGGGGAGGACAGAACGATCTCGCTTCCGAACAGGGCGAGGGCATGCGCGAGCGAGTGGACCGTACGACCATACTTGAGGTCCCCAAGCAGGACGACCCTGAGGCCGGTGAGGGTGTCGAACGCCTCCTGCATCGTGGCGAGATCAAGGAGCGTCTGCGTGGGATGCTGTCCGGCTCCGTCCCCCGCGTTGATCACCGGACGGTCCGAAGCGCGCGCCGCGAGCCGAGCCGACCCCTCGTTCGGATGGCGAATGACGATCGCCTCCGCGTAGCCCGAGAGCATCCGTATGGTGTCGTAGAGGCTCTCGCCCTTGCGCATCGAGGATGCGGCGGCGTCGGCGATCGTGATGCAACTCCCGCCCAAGCGCTGGACGGCGGACTCGAACGAGAGACGCGTCCGCGTCGAGGGCTCAAAGAACGCCATGGCGACGATCTGGTCCTCGAGGGGGTGCATCGCCTTCTTGCCCTCGGCGAACGGGACCATCTTGCGGGCCGAGGTCAGGATCTCCTCGATCTCCTCCCGAGAAAGGTCCCGGATGGAGATCACGTCGCGGCCGTGAAGCGACATCCGGTGCGTGAGAGGGACCTACGGTTTAAGACATTCTCCCGGGGCAGCCGTACGCTTCTGCGGTCCGAAGGAACGGACGCTCGCGAGGAAACCTCCGAGCCGGGCTGCCGTCAGCGAACCACGAGCACCGGGCAGTGGGCCGAGTTGACCAGCCCTGAGGACACGCTCCCGAGAATCAGTCGTCGGCCCGGGGTCAGCCCTCGCGATCCCACCACGACGAGGTCGTGGGGATTCCGGGACAGGTAATCCAACAACGAGTCGAGTACCTCGCCGTGCAGCGTCACGGGCTCCGCGACCCGGGCGCCTAGCGTGAGAGCCTGCGCCCGCATTTCCTCGAGAAGCGTCACCAAGGTCTTCCCGTCCGCGCTGATCGGAACCAGCGACTCGAGTCGGGCTACCTCCTCGCGAGGGGCCGTGGGCCGGACCATCGCTATCGTCAGCGCGGACTGGAACCGACCGGCGAGCTCGCTCGCCACCTGGACGGCCCTTCGTGAGTGGACCGAACCGTCGAAGCCGACCAGGATTCGCTCGAACATCGGGTCCCGGTACCCTCAGGGCTGGCCATGACTTTAGAACCTGCCCTCGGGAGCGATTCCTCGAGTTCCGCTTGCGGGTCCTCGGGTCACCCTATTTTTCGAACTACCGCCTTTTCGAAGTCTGCCATCGCCGAAAGGCTCCGATAGCGAGCAGCGCGCCGCCGAAACCTGCAAAGATCGCGGTCTCGAAGAGGCCGACCACGGGATAGGTCGACCAGAGCGGGAAAAAGAATACGAGGAGCACCGCCGCGGAGAGCAGCGCTCCACCGATCGTGACGAGGAGCTCCCAGGGAAGGACGATTCGCTTCCCTCCGAGCAGCCAGAACCTCAACATCGCTTCGCACCCCTTCGGCCCTCAGCCGATGATTCGCTTCGGCGATGACTCAGAGGAAAACACCCCGGCGATTGCTCGCCGGGGCGGCCAGGTCGTGGTAGTAAGCCCCGTTCTGTTTCAGGCAGCATTCGACTGCGCGCTCTCCTCGACGGTCGCGGAAACGCTTCATCCCGTCCGTCAGGGCTTGCTCCCGGGGAGTCGGCCGTTTCACCATATCCCGATGGACCCTCCAACGCAACGCCTTCACCGTCCCACCGGACTGTGTCGTTTCTGCTCCGGAGCTCAGACTCTCGCCTGTCGGGCTCCCGCCCGACCCCGTGTTTCCCGGAGCGGGGACTTTCCTCAGCGGTCGGCTGTTGCCAGCACGTCCCACCGTCAGCTGCCCTCCACCTCCTGGCCTAGGAACGACTCGTCCTGAAGGGAAAAAGGCTCCGATAGGGCGAAGTCCCTGTGCTCCGCGGTCTCGAGAGCGGGACGTGCCTTCTTCCGGAATGCCAATGAGAGGGGAGGGGCAAGGCGAAGACCGAATAACCCGCAGGGGGTCCCGTAACCGATGGCTGGCTCCCCGCTCCCGTCCGGCGGCCGCACTGCGAAGAAGGGGACTCGCGGCCCCAGCCTGATGCCGTGCCTTCTCCTCCGTAAGGGACAGGTCTGCCTGCCGGGCCCCGACGGGCCCTTGCCGGCGGTTTCTCCGGAAGGACAACCTTTCGACCCGTTCGACGTGGTGGACCGGCTCGCCCAGGATCACTCCATTCTGTACGTGGTTGACCTGGACGGGATCGAGCATGCGGACCCCCAGCTCGACTACCTGCAGGAGCTCTCTCGGGAGGTCTCGCTATGGGTCGATGGCGGCGTTCGGACCGCCGAACAGGCGATCGACATCCTCATCACGGGGGCACGCCGAGCCGTTCTTTCGAGCGCGTACCTTCACGGCCCCCGACAGCTGAAACGCGCGTGGCGACTTTCGACCGAGCTCGTGTTCGAGATGGAGCTGGATGCTGGGGGCCGGCTCGTTCTGGCCGACCCGAGCTGGGGAACGGAGGACCCCGCCGAGTTGGCCCGCATTGTCCGCGAGGCGGGACCGGACCATCTGATCATGTCTCCCCGAGAGACCGAACCCAACTGGGAGCTGGTCTCCCGTGTCGCGGAGGGGGGACCCACCTGGGTGGACGGGTCGTTCGACCCTCGGGATGCCTCCCGACTCGCGGCGACGCATGCAACCGGGGGAATCTTCCATATCGACGAGCTCCTCCGACACTGGGGCGATCCCTCGAGATCGAGCTCGGGACCTACAACTGAAGACTCCTCGACGCGCGATGATGAAAACTAGAACCAGCTGACCTGTGATGAGTAATGGGCGGGCTGAGCGCACGAGGAGAGCTGGCCATTGTCCTGGGGCGACGAACGACCGAGCGTGCAGGCGGTTGGACCCGGCGCTCTACTTCCCGAATCGGTGGAGTCTCCGGAGGTTGGGGGCCGAGTCCGTCTGCCGATCGGAATCAGTACCCCATCGTGAGCTCTCCACGGAGTGGCTCACCGCGTGAAGCCACCGGACCCTGGATTCATATCGACTGAGACGCATCGCCGGCCGTGGCCCGCGGTCAATGGCCGATGGGCGTCGGCGCGTACACCGGCACAGATCAACCAGTGGTCCAGGCGGACGATGGGTGGGTCCGTCCACCTGAGGACAACCCATCGCCTTCGCGCCCGCCCGAGCCCAGCCACCGACGTCGAAACCTGGTCATGGTCCTGGCGATCGTGATCGCCGCGGCGCTCGTCGTGCTGGTCGTGGCTCCGCTGCCACACCCGTTCTCCCAACAATTCGAGGGCCGGTCCAGTCCAATGAGTCCACCGAGTGGCAGTCGAGTGTCGGGGTCGTGGGAGACCCTCGACGGTTCATCGGTCGGCTTCCTGATCATCCTGAACCTGACCTCGTACGAGCCGGTGTATTCGTCCTATGGACGCAGCGGCGCCTTCAGTTTCACGGCGACAGGTTCGCCGCTGATCTTCGAACAGTCCACGACCACGATGACAGTTTTCTCCCCGATTCTGGTATCGGGATATAGTTGGTACCCGCCGATCCTCTGAGGAATTCGCACCATAAGCCCGAAGTTTCCTCGGGAGTCCGGTTGGCCCAACGCTGATACCTCGCCCACCGCACCTTCCGGCGTGGTCGTCCCTACCGGGCCGCCCAATCCTTTTAGCTGAGGAACGGGTCGCTCGCCGCCCAGGTGCCCATGTTGGAAGCGCCCGCGATCCGAGTCCGTTTCCCGGACGGTACGGAGTTGACGCTTCCGGAGGGAACCCCCGCGGGGGAGGCGCTCGCCCGCTGGGACCCCGAGCAACGGAAGGTCGCCCTCGCCGCATCCTGGAACGGCGTACCGGCGGACCTCGCGTTTCACTTGACGTCGGGCGGCGACCTTGCACCGCTCACCTTCGAGGACCGAGCGGGAAGGGACGTCCTACAACACTCCTCGGCCCACTTGGTCGCGAAGGGCCTGGTCGAAGTGATCCCGGGGGCGCGCCCCACTCACGGGCCTCCCACGGAAGAGGGGTTCTTCTACGACTTCGATGTGCGTCCTCTGACGCCGGCCGACCTCGACGCGGTCCGTGCCGCCATGACTCGGGCGGTCCGAGCCCGGGAGCCGTTCGTTCGACGGGAACTGCCCCGGGCCGACGCCGAGAAGCTGTTCGCGGAGAACCCGCACAAGCTCCGGTACATCGCCGAGACCCCCGTGGGCGAGACGGTGTCGGTGTACGACACAGGAAGTTTCACCGACCTGTGTCGGGGTCCCCATGTCCCGGACACGGGTTGGCTCGAAGGCGTCCACATCCTCGGGTTCTCCGCGATCACCCAGGAGGACCCGAGCGCTCCCCCGATCCAGAGGATCCGGGGCGTCGGCTTCCCGACACGGGACCTGCTCGACCGGTACCTCAAGATGCGGGCCGAGGCGGAGGCCCGCGACCATCGGGCGCTCGGGACCAAGCTCGACCTGTTCTCCTTTGACGACGCCGCCCCGGGTTTCCCGTTCTGGCATCCCAACGGGATGATCATCATCCACGAGCTCGAAAAGTTCGTCCGGGAGCACCTCGACGAGGCCGGGTATTCGGAAATCCGGACCCCGTTAATGTTCGCCCAGTCGGTGTACGAGACGAGCGGACACTGGGACCACTACCGGGAGAACATCTTCCTCACCGAGGCGGAGGGACGCACCTTCGGCTGGAAGCCGATGAACTGCCCGGGCTCGATGCTGATCTTCCGCTCGCGGGCCCGAAGCTACCGTGAGCTCCCGATGCGGCTCGCCGAGTTCGCCCCGCTCCACCGAAACGAGGCGAGTGGCACCCTCCACGGTCTCACCCGTGTGCGAGAGTTCGTCCAGGACGATGCGCACATCTTCCTCACGGAGGAGCAAGTGGAGCCCGAGATCCGCACTCTCCTCGCCTGGATCGAGCGGGCCTTCCGAACGTTCCGCTTAGAGTGGAACGTCGAGCTGTCGACGCGCCCGGCCCAGTTCCTGGGCGAGAAGGAGACCTGGGACCGGGCCGAGGCGACCCTCGAGCAGGTCCTAAAATCGACCCACGCCAAGTACCGCGTCGCACCGGGCGAGGGCGCGTTCTACGGGCCGAAGATCGACATTCACATCCGCGACAGCCTCGGACGACCCTGGCAGACGGGGACGATCCAGCTCGACTACCAGCTTCCGCTGCGGTTCGACCTCGAGTACCAAGGACCGGACGGGCAGCTCCATCGACCGGTGGTCGTGCACCGGACGATCCTCGGCTCGTGGGAGCGCTTCCTCGGCGTGGTGCTCGAGCACGTCGCCGGCCGGTTGCCGCCGTGGCTCGCCCCGATGCAGGCGCGCGTGCTCCCGGTCACCGACCGTCACGCCGCAGCCGCCCAGGGGCTCGTAGAGGAATTGACCGCGGCTGACGTGCGCGCGGAGGTTCCCGGGACCGAGGACTCGCTCGCAAAGCGGGTACGGAACGCTGAGGTCGACCGAGTACCATGGGTGATCGTGATGGGGGACAAGGAGATCGCCGAAGGAACCGTCACCCTACGGGTCCGGGGGTCGAAAGAGACACGGTCGTTCTCGCGTGCGGAGTTCCTCGCGTACGTTTCGGACCGGATCCGCCGACGCGAATTCGACCCGTAGGACTACGGCGAGTGGGACCGGCGGGAGCGCCGGGCTTCGATACGGGCGTCCAGGTACATCGTCTCGAGCTCCGCCGAGCCGACCTGATGCTCGTTGCGAAGGTGCTCGCGCATGCGAACGAGCTCGACGGGGTGCCCGCAGACCTTGCAAAGGACACGGGAGCGTCGCATCTCCGCGTCCCGGGCGCTCGTCGATTGCACGGTAAGGCCACGACCCGCGAAGGATAAAGAACCGCCCGTTGGGCCACGGAACCGGGGCAGGCGATTGTGGCGGGCAAGGTTTAATTACGAATTCCCTTGAACCGCCTCGGATTTCGAGGCAAACTCATGGATTTGTCAACCGGTCAACTCGAGCTGCTGATCCTGGTCGCCGCTCTGGTCGGTCTTGCCTACGCCGGCCTCCAGACGCTCCTTGTCCTTCGCGAGGACGAAGGAACGGACCGCATGCGAGAGATCGCGGCGGCGATCCGGGAGGGCGCCCTCGCCTTCCTTCGCCGTGAGTACACGTTCGTTTTCGCGGCGGCCGCGGTCCTCGCGGTCATCATCGCCTTCGCCTTCGGGATCACGGGCGACGGGGCCCGCCTCTCGGTCGGGTTCATCTTCGGAGTCGGGGGGAGCGCGCTCGCCGGCGCCGTCGGAATGGTCGTCAGTATCCGAGCCAACGTCCGGACCGCCGCCCACGCCATGAAGGGCGACCTGGGCGCGACCATGCGCTACGCCTTCCGGGGCGGGAGCGTCACGGGAATGTCGGTCGCGAGCCTCGCCCTTCTCGAGCTCATCGGGTTCTATTGGGTCTTCAACGGGAACGTCCTCGACATGGTCGGGGTCCTGTTCGGCGCCTCGCTCATGAGCCTGTTCGCGCGGGTCGGCGGCGGGATCTACACGAAGGGCGCGGACGTCGGGACCGACCTCGTGGGAAAGGTGGAGGCCGGTATCCCCGAGGACGACCCGAGGAACCCCGGTGTCATCGCCGACAATGTGGGCGACAACGTCGGGGACTGCGCCGGCATGGCGGCCGACCTGTTCGAAACGTACGTGGTGACGGCCCTCGCCGCGATGCTCCTCGCCTACCTGATCCAGCTCACCGGGGCCTCGACGCTCCTCACCGTGTTCCCGAACGCTGTGCTGTTCCCGCTGCTCGTGTGCGCCTGGGCGATCGTCTCGACGATCGTCGGGACGTTCTTCGTTCGGATGCGGGCGGGGGGAACCATCATGGGGGCCCTCTACCAGGGCCTCGGGGCCACCACCGCGGTGGGCCTGGCCGGCCTCTATCTTCTCGACTACTACTTCATGGGTGGCAATCTCGGGATCTTCGTCGCGACCGCCGTTGGCCTCATCGTGATGATCCTCATCGTCGTGATCACCGACTATTACACCAGCACCAAGTACCGCTCCGTCCGCAAGATCGCCGAGGCCTCGCAGGCCGGCGCCGGCCCCACGGTCATCAGCGGGCTCTCGGTCGGGCTGGAGTCGACCTGGCTCCCCGCGATGGTGCTCGTCGGAGGGACCCTGATCGCCTACGCGTCGGTCGGCTGGTACAACGGCTTCACCTCCAGCCACGGTCCGGACAGCTACTTCGGCCTCTACGGGATCGGCCTCGCCGCGGCGAGCATGCTCTCGGTCACGGGGATGATCATCTCGATCGACGCCTTCGGGCCGATCACCGACAACGCTGGCGGCATTGCCGAGATGGCGCAGCTCCCTGAGGCCGCCCGTGCCATCACGGACCCGCTGGACGCGGTCGGCAACACCACCAAGGCGATCACGAAGGGGTACGCCATCGGGTCGGCGGTTCTGGCCGCCCTCGCCCTGTTCGCGGCCTACACGTTCGCGGCGGCGAAGGACTGGGGGCAACCGTGGGGCTCGTTCACGAGCCTGCTCACCCTCTCGACCCCCGTCGTCCTCGCCGGACTCGTCATCGGCGCCGCCCTGCCCTTCCTGTTCACTTCGTTCCTGATGAACGCGGTAGGCGTGGCGGCGGAGAAGATGGTCTTCGAGATCCGCCGGCAGTTCCGCGAGATCCCGGGCCTACTCCTGGGTACCGCGAAACCCGACTACGGCAAGTGCGTCGACATCGTGACCCTGACCGCGCTTCAACAGCTCACGGTGCCGGCCCTCATCGCCGTCGTCACCCCGCTCGCGGTCGGTTTCTTGCTGGGCCCGATCGCGCTCGCGGGCCTTCTGCTGGGAACGATTGTCTCGGGGTTCCCCCTCGCGCTCACCATGACCACGGGCGGCGCCGCGTGGGACAACGGCAAGAAGTACATCGAGAGCGGTCACTTCGGAGGCAAGCGCTCGGAAGCCCACAAGGCCGCGATCGTGGGCGACACCGTGGGCGACGCGACGAAGGACACCGCGGGCCCGGCCATCAACCCGCTCATCAAGGTCGTGAACACGATCTCGATCCTGTTCATCGCGCTGATCGTCGCGCATTCGGTGATTGGGATCTAGAACCGGGACGACCCATCCCACGGACCGTGAGGTTGATTAGGCGGCCTGCCTTCGTCCGGTCCGGAGCCATCATGTGCGACACGTGCGGCTGTAAGACCAAGAAGAAGCCGTAGGACCGCCCTCGCGTCCCGGGGAACGCCCGGGAGCGTGCTGGGTCGACTCGGTACGGCCAAGCGTGGCCGGGCTGAAGACCGGTCTTGGCGGTTCGCGTGCCCGTTGACACGCGGACGCCCTTAATGCGCGCTGGTCGATTCGATTCAGGCGTAATGGCTCAGGCTGGAACGCTCCTTCTTCGAGGCGTCGCTCTGGCCCCCACGTTCCTCACGACGCCGCTCTTTTTCGCACTCTTCCTCGGTGACCCAGACGAACTCGAGGTCCTCGGGGTGGTCGTGCGAGATGAACGCGCCGGCCTCGAAGGCGCTCGACAGGAGCTCCTCGAGGTTGTCCGCCTCGCTTCCCTCGAGCCGTCCCGCCGTCCTCCAGAACCAGTCGGGGGCCTTCCCCGAGGCCTGCAGGTACTCGGTGATCAAGTCGTAGATCGACGTCCGCTCGTCGGCCATTCGAACATGGAGATGGCGGTCCTTTTCGGTCGACGCGGGAGCGTCGGAAGCGGTCATCGCCGGACCAACGGCCGGCCCGCTATAACGCCTCGGCCCGGCGCTCGGAGGCGACCGCCTCTTCAAGAGCTGACGCGCTTTGGGGAAGTTCGTGTACGCCCCGGACCGCAGCACCGGTAGCTCGCCTCCCGCCCCCGGGGGCCGCGATGGTGGCCGCAACGCTCGCTACGCGTACCTCGTGGGACGCCTTCGCAACCGCCAGATAACGATGGAGGAGGCGACGGAACTGTTCACGCTCATGCAATCGATGATCCAGACCAGCGAGGCGGCTCGGATCGCGTTGATGCGGACCCCCCCACCCTCCTTTGCCCCCGCC
>Ga0209039_10002683_pt1 | contig 14777 bp, 12 predicted proteins | sample BogFormECP12_OM1_FD_188238 | JGI IMG/M metagenome (GOLD analysis project Ga0209039, IMG submission 188238) | Bog forest soil microbial communities from Calvert Island, British Columbia, Canada - ECP12_OM1 (SPAdes) (version 2) | ecosystem: Environmental > Aquatic > Freshwater > Wetlands > Bog ... | reverse complement strand
AATCGCTGGAGGCTGCACTCTGGCATTGACTACCATACTCCTTTGGAGTATGAAAGAAGAGGGGACTGAAGCAGTGTACACTTTCTCGGGGGAAGATCAGAGCTCGGTATTATCTGAAACTGATCGATCCGCTATGCAGGAATAAGTCGTATCACCAGATGACGGCTAATTTGGCGAAATTCTTCCTTTTAGAAATAAATATCGGATCACTAATCTAAGATCCTGGACTAATTGGTATGGTCGCCATTGTCAAAGTCGATTGCGAACAGGATTATCCGAGGCCTCCCTTCGATCCTTCGTCGAACTATCCGGAAATGAGTCGGCTTCCATATCAACATGAATTATCTGTGGAGGTAAACCACATCTATGAGGGCGTCCGGGCAACTCTTCACAGGCTGGGATTTGACGACGAAAATTATGGCACTCCTGATTGGAATCCTTTGAAAGAGCTGGTTTCCGACCAAGACAAGGTGCTCATAAAGCCAAATTTGGTTTCGCACGAAAAGAAGGAACTCGTAGGATCGAATGTACTCGTAACACATGCATCGCTCATTCGACCCATAATTGATTATGTGCTTCTTGCACGGCAGAATAACGTGCAAATAATTATTGCAGATGTGCCGCTCCAGGACGCTAATTTTGAAATAATGGTTGCCGGCAACGGACTTCAAGAACTACTCAGTTTCTACAGAAATCGAGGAGTAACAATCGCACTGCTTGACTTGAGACAAACAGTAGTTTTTACTGACAAACATGGGTTTTTCACGAGCAAGAAAAAGCTCGCCGGTGACCCCAGCGGATATGCTGTAGTCGATCTGAGTCAGAAGAGTGAGCTGGTGCCAATTGTCAAATCCAGATCTTCTAGGTTTTCTGTCGATTTTTACGATTGCCTGGACGCCCAGAGTCATCACACGAAGGATATCAATGAGTATTGCATCGGTAAGACAATTCTGGAGGCCGATGTTGTCATTAACGTTCCCAAGATGAAGACACACCTCAAGGCCGGCGTCACACTTTCCATGAAAAATCTGATTGGAATTAGCGGAGATAAAAGTTGGCTGCCCCATTACAGAATCGGTTCGCCCCGGAAGGGAGGAGATGAGCATCCCGGGAGTGTTGTTGCCACGATTCACGGCGGCTTTACAAGGCGTTTTCAGGGAAAAAGTAAACTAGTGTGGACTATCGGATGGGCGGTATGGCAGCTAGTAAAGAAGACGATGGGGTTTTTCAATATTGCTCAAAGCCGTCGAACAGTTGGGGGAGCATGGCAAAGTAATGATACGCTGTGGCGAACCATTCTTGACCTCAACGCAATTTTGTTCTATGCCAATAAAAGCGGTATCATGTCGAACAACCTACAGAGAAAATACCTTTCGATCGTAGACGGCATTATCGCTGGGGAAGGATCAGGACCTCTGAGGCCCATGCGGCGAAATGCGGGTCTCATCGTGGCCGGCAAAGATCCGGTCGAGGTTGATCTTGTGTCGTGCCGTCTCATGGATCTGGATTGGCAGAAGATACCTCAAATTCGGGAGGCTATTGGCAAGAAATATTTCAAATTTACGAGCTTAGACTCACTGGCATATGATTTCTCCAAGAATGTTCAAACAGACGCTCACATCCTAGATAAACTCCGAGATGGAAGCGTGATTGTCAAATTCCAAGAGCCGTATGGCTGGCGTATCGGGATCCAGAGATGATTCTTCTTGTAACAGAAAGTGTAGAAATCAATTGCACTCGGTAGCTTCTCTTGGTTATGAGGCACAACAGGGTAGCTCTGATCCCATATTGAGCCTAAGGTCGTCTGATGGAATTGATGCAAAAATGTTATTCTCCAAAGATGAACGAATCCGAATAGCGTCCTGGGGAGATACCAGCACGTGGCGCGTTGCTTTCGAGTCTCCTTGAAGTGGCCGGTTTAAAGATGATTGGCTTTCAGGGTACAGACTAGAAAAATAGGAAATTCACCATTGCAGATAAGAAAGTAGACCATTGCAAACAAAACTCGAACAGGAAAGGATCATGGCAATTTCCTCTGAAACTCATGGTCCTGCACGAATGGATAAATGGGCAAATATGAAAGTTCTTGTGACCTGTCCTGAGCTTCAAAAGCTGGGTGGTGTTGCAAATTACTTTCGGGTGCTCCGCAGGCATTTTCCACCTAATGTAGAATATTTCATAATAGGGCGTAAGGGAAACAAGGGAGGTCTTTTGCGAGACGTTTGGCGGTTGTTGAAGGACTACGCATGCTTCCTGCGGAAAACTAGAAACGGTAACTACGCCATCGTCCATCTAAATCCTTCCCTGCTGCCAAAATCACTCGTGCGCGATGCGATTTTCCTACTAATAGCTAAGAGTTACGATAAGAAAGTGATCGTTTTTTTTCGGGGATGGGACCCTAAATGGGAGCACATTATCCGCCGCTTTTTTTTAAGGTTTTTTCGCTTTATCTATTTTAGAGCAGATGCGTTCATTGTTCTTTTTTCAGAGTTTGGCATCAAACTAAAGGATATGGGTTGCCCGAGACCTATTCATCTTGAAACGACAGTTGCGGCCAATGTAATATTTGCTCAGGGTGTTGCGCATCTCGACAAGGAGAAGGAAGACGGCATAATTAATATCCTTTTCCTAACACGTATCGAGCGAACAAAGGGTGTGTACGAGGCTATAGAAGCTTACAGAATACTTAAATCATGCCGTCCTCAGGCGATGTTAACTCTCGCAGGTGACGGATCTGAAATGAAGCGAGTGCGTGCTTATATCACTGAAAAAAGAATTCCTGACGTACGACTCCTAGGGTATGTGGTCGGAAATTTGAAACAAAAAGCCTTCACAGACGGGGATATCTACATCTACCCAAGCTATTTTGGCGAAGGTATGCCAAACTCAGTGGTCGAAGCAATGTCATATGGACTGCCTATAGTCACAAGAGCTGTCGGTGGCATTCGCGATTTCTTCAGTAATGGTGAAATGGGTTTCATTACAGAAAGCCGTGACCCCGAGGCATTTGCTGAGATGCTGGAGCGTCTTGCTGCGGATATTAATCTAAGGCAAAAGATGGGAAGGTTTAATTATTCTTATGCGGAGGCACATTTCAAGGCGTCAAGGGTTGCTTTAAGAATCGGGAATATCTATAGAGAATTATTGCTATAGCAAAAGCAAAATAGTGCATCATCAACTCTATTTCTCAAAAGACTTTACCTAAAAAACAAGGATGAGCCACACATTTGAATGAATCAAGTGTGGCCACAATTTCTGGGATGCGCACCCTTTTGGGAAAGGGTTGGTAGGAGAGATTTGTGGCTTTTCTAATAGTTACGATAAACACCGCCTGCCATTCACATATTCCTCATATTCTCAGATATCTTAACGGGATTTACCATAGTTATTAGCCAAAAAATAATATTTTCACCGATCGTAGATACCCACCATTTCCTCCAGAGTGCCCTGCCAATGCTGAATACAATTGACCACTCCATCGCTTTGTCAAGTGGTTAGTAATTGTTGACATGATCGCACTGATTGAACGTTTCTGCTGCAGTGATAACCTGTCTACTTTTGACCCGTACGATATATGGAAGATGCCATTGGGTTTATCGGTCAAGAAACTCTTCAACAGAAGCCGGTTGTTGGGTATAGTGCCCGCAGCAGCGCTTACTCTCTTTGACACTTATTTAAACAACAGTATCCGTATCTCCTATGCTGCCCAGGAATATCCGATTGTGAGAGCCTTCGCGGCTTTGTCTCTTCTGACGCTGTACAAGACGACGGGCAACATACAGTACCTGAGTTTTTCTGAAAGACATCTCCAATGGCTTTCAGATCACCCCTGCACTGGTAATAGAGGTTACGGTTGGGGCATTGGGTTCACTAACGCCGTTAGCAGAGACATCGTCTATGACAGAAATACCCCGTATACAACTATGACGCCATATGCTCTCGAAGCCTTCGTTGAACATGCCCGTTTGTCTGGTGATAGAGAGTTCCTGCCTATAATTGTGGGCGTATACCATTTTTTTGAAGAGGAGATCAGGGTCATGGAGGAGACTGACGATTACCTCGCCACTTCTTACGGTCCACTGCGGGATCGCATTGTGACCAACGCAGTTTCTTATACAATGTTCTGCTATGCCTTACTCCTCCAGTATGTATCCGAGGACAAGAAAGAAGCAGCTAAGAAAAAGATCCGGAAGCTTTATGCATACATAAGGAGGAACCAAAACAAGGACGGCTCCTGGTTCTACTCACCGCAAGGCAGCTCCTTTATAGACTGTTTCCATTCATGTATCGTCCTGAAGAACCTCATCAAGACAGATCGCCTGACACCACTCCCAGGATGCTCTTCTGTTGTGGAGGTGGGATACGCATATCTCAAAGATAACCTTCTTGATAAAAAATGCTACCTCTTCCGACGCTTCTCCGTGAAGAATAAACCTTCGATCGTACTGTTCGACCTTTATGATAATGCAGAAATATTAAACCTTGCTTGCCTCTTCGGTGACTGGCCGGTCGCGACCAAACTTTCTGAATCCATCCAGCGGCATTTTATTAAGGGAATGGATATATATTCGCAGATTGTAAAACCCGGAATCTTGCGGAATAAAAACATGTTGAGGTGGGCAGTGATGCCATACCTAAATGCAGTTTCGCAAATGATGTTACGTGATAAGAACGACTCTTGAAGTATCCAGTTGCTTTCTCACAAGGTTATCTAGTTGATAGCTAAATAATCGTGCGTTAGACCGGAGCACATTATGTGTGGGATTCTGGGTACGATAAATATGGATTTTGACGATACGGTGCTTAGCCTTGTCCAACGCAGGGGGCCTGACGGCGCGGGCATTGTCCGATTGTCCTCCGGATACCAAAGGATTACACTTGGCCACAGGAGGCTCGCGATCGTTGAGCTCTCGCCTGCGGGCGATCAGCCGATGCGAACCGAAGACGGAGCTTGCTCAATCATTTATAACGGCGAGGTTTACAATCATCAAACGCTCCGATCAGAACTTGGAACTACGTCGTTCAAAGGGCATTCCGATACAGAGACAGTCCTAAGATATCTTCAGCAATACGGTATTCAAGGGGTGCAAAAGTTCAACGGCATCTTTGCTTTTGGGTTTGTTGATGAAACAAAAGGTAAGCTTTACCTCGCAAGAGATCCTTTCGGAGTCAAGCCACTCTATTACATTCACAGGAATGGAACCTTCGTTTTCGCATCCGAAATCAAGCCGATCCTTCGTCTGGTGCCCGATAGTCTCGACCTGGCTAATCTGGCCGAAGTCCTGCGGCTACGGTATTGCCCTTCTCCGGACACGCTCTTCTCGAACCTCAGGAAAGTCCGCCCCGGACATATCCTCGAGGTCGACCTCTCCAAGCCAGATCTCACCGTGAAAGAGTACCCCTTTCTGGCTCTGCCTCTCAAAACCAACTGTACTCCTTTTTCGGAGGCAGTCGAGCGATACGGAGAACTCTTCGAGGCAGCCATCGAACGGCAACTCATGTCGGACATCGAGGTAGGTATCCTCCTGAGCGGTGGGATCGATTCGGCCCTGGTCGCCGCTTATGCCCAAAAGCACTCCCCCTGTCGCATGAAGGCCTTCACGGTTGGTTTCAAGGAACGAGATGGGAGCGCCGATGAGATCCAGGACGCAGAGGCAACGGCTCGTATCCTCGGTCTCGACCACGATATCGTTCGGATCGGCTTCGAGGACTTCCTATCTTCAATTAGGAAATGTGTGCAAATCGTCGAAGAACCACTCGCTACGACCTCCATGATCCCCATGTACGCCCTGTCGGAATTAGCAGCAGGCCATGTGAAGGTAGTTCTGTCGGGTCAAGGCGCAGATGAGTCCCTTGGCGGATATGGGCGATATCAGGGCGAGCTGTATCGGCGATTCTTCCCTGGATTTCTTTCGAAGATGATACTTCCCATAATGACCTTTGCTGGAATAAAAGACGATCAGATCATTAGAGGATTACAGGCGTTTGGTGTTACGGACATTATCAAAAGATTTATGAGCGTCTACGCCGTATTTGACGACGAGAGCATAGCGGCCTTGACCGGCCTTAAGGACAATCTTTCGGAAGAAAAGCTCCGGTACTTCTATGACCTTCTTGGGTGCGCGAACCTCACGCATACCGCTGCACAGATGATGGCCCTCGATCTGAGGCTCAACCTCCCGGATGACCTACTCCTCTACACAGACAAGATCACCATGCACCATTCTCTTGAGTGCAGAGTTCCGATGCTTGACCTCGACCTCGTGGGATTCATTACCTCACTCCCTTGCAGCTACAGGGCGCGTCTTCACCGAAAGAAAATTATCCATAAAGCGTTCGCCCGGAAGGTTTTACCCCCCGCCATAATACACAGAAAGAAGAAGGGATTCCGATCCCCGACTGACCTTTGGTTCAGGAAAAGCACCGCCCTCCGTGACCTGCTCCTTTCACCTGGGTCACGTTTTTCATCATACTTTGATCTAAAGGCGGTCGATAGAGTCATTACTGAACACGAGAAGGGTTACGATAGGGAACGGCAGATATTTCTCCTTCTTGGCATCAACTATTGGATGGAAGAATATGCATAATAATTGGACAGTCGACGTTTCGCAGGAGCGGTGGGAGGAAGGGTGGTGCAAATGCAACCGGATCGGCTGAGGATTCTTGATCTGCAGGTCGACCAGGTCGACATGGAGAAGGCTGTCGCCCAGGTGGAGGCAATGCTGCGCACCTCCGATGGGCCGCACTCCATCTTTGCCGTCAACCCGGAAAAAAACTTTTCGCTCCCGAAAGATTCGACAATCCGAGAGGCATTCGAGTCCGCAGATCTGCTCATCCCAGATGGTATTTCGATCGTTCTCAGCGCTCGGCTGCTTCATGGCGCCAAGGTCTCCAGAGTGCCTGGTGTCGATCTCATGCATCGGATCTGCGAGATGGCTGCGCGGCTTAAACTGGGGGTCTTCATTTACGGGGCGCCCGAAGAGGTCAACCGGAAGGCCGCGGAGCGGCTGAAAATAGCTTATCCGGGTCTCGATATCGTGGGGCGATCGCATGGCTACCTCAGAGAAGAGACGATGGGCGAACTTGTTGACCGGATAAATCTCTCAGGAGCGGAAATTCTGTTCCTAGCCCTTGGGTCCCCGAAACAGGAAGAGTGGTACGCTGCACACTGCAGGGAACTATACAACATAAAGATATGCCAGGGGATAGGCGGAACACTGGATACCATTGCAGGCAATGTGCGGCGGGCGCCGCGGATATGGCAGCGCTGTAATGTTGAATGGCTTTATCGCCTTCTACAGAATCCGAGCAGGATAAAGCGCCAGAAGGTGCTCCCATTATTCGCCCTTAAGGTGCTTTTTCTGAAATTACACACGATTGTTGGGAGATAGCCCATTTGAAGGTACTCCTCGTGGCCGGTGCGCGGCCAAACTTCATGAAAGTGGCCCCGATCTTCAGAGAGTCTAGGAAGCACCCTCACGTGGTGTGCGAGCTGGTGCACACGGGTCAGCACTATGATTACGAAATGTCGGGAACCTTTCTCGAAGACCTGGAGCTCCCGAGACCTGATTTTTTGCTGGGTGCGGGTTCCGGCAGTCACGCTGTTCAAACAGCGAAGATCATGACCGCCTTTGAGGAGGTCTGCCTCGCAGAACAGCCGTACCTCGTGATAGTGGTTGGGGACGTGAACTCAACTATGGCCTGCAGTATCGTTGCCAAGAAGCTGTCGGTGAGGGTCGCACACGTGGAAGCGGGCTTGCGGAGCTTTGACCTTTCTATGCCGGAAGAGGTCAACCGCATTGTTACTGATTCGATTTCGGACTTTTTCTTCGTGACCGAGGAGAGCGCAGTCCAAAATCTATTAACGGAGGGAAGGCCTGAGAATAGGATTTTCCTTGTAGGCCATGTCATGATTGATAACCTGCTCTACCAAGCACGACAGCTTGAGAACGGAAAAGTCGATGTGAGGGAGCTTTCTGTGTATTCCTTGAAACAGTCAGCCAGTCCGTACGTATTCGTTACCCTTCATAGGCCGTCTAATGTGGATAATCGTGACGTCTTCGAGGGGATAGCGGATGGGCTAAACGAAATCGCTCGGACGAGGCGGATTTTCTTCCCCGTCCATCCAAGGACAAAGCAGAGGATTGAGGACTTCAACATAGCGTTTGTGGGAAACGTGACCTTGTTGCCGCCGCTCAACTTCAAAGAGTCTCTATTTCTCTGGAAGGACGCAGAGGCCGTTCTTACGGATAGCGGGGGGCTGCAGGAGGAAACGACCGCCCTTGGAGTGCCCTGCGTGACAATCAGAGAAAATACCGAGAGGCCCGTAACAGTGGAGATGGGAACGAACGTACTCGGCGGCACAACCAGGGAATCGATTCTTCAAGCGTACCTTGAAAGCATGGAAAAAGTTAGCCGAGCTTCGGTGCCTCCCTATTGGGACGGCAGGGCATCTGAAAGGATCTGGGACGTACTGACGAGGTTCGAGGGATAACCTGGAGCCAACGTGTTAGGAATATACGAGAGGAATGTTGTCATAAGCGCTAACTTATCATTTGTAAGGCAACATGCTTTTCCCAAAGATTCGGTTTGTCACACACGTATGCGAGGCGGTTCTCGTAACTGCATTGAGATGCCAAGGCCAAGATGCATAGATACCGGACACTGAAACATTTCTTTTACCTGATCTCATTCTTCATCTGCTTTGCCGTAATCGAATCCCTTACTGCAGTCTTGAGGATCCTGATGCATTGTCGGTGTTTTCGACAGCGTGGCAATCTTGATGCCTCACACTATACTCCGGTCTCTACTGACGATCATCTGAACGGCATCCCGCATCAAACATAACGGTTACGTACCAATTGGGCCGGTGCTTTTCGCAATCATGTAACTGATGGCTCCTCAATGTCACAACGTACGGCTACTAATTGTGATCGGTGGTTTATGCGCAGCATGACAGGAAGTAAATAACTCCTATGTGAGGCTATCATGACCACGGTTCTAGCCACGTTCTTCATCGCCTTCCTCGTCTCTCTTGGAGGAACTCCCCTGGCCGGGAAACTCGGGACACTGATCGGCGCTGTTGACACGCCCGACCAGAGAAAGGTGCATCAGGTCAAAACCCCCAGGAGTGGCGGTCTTGTCGTATTTGCCGGCTTTGCTTTGGCTGTTTGTCTTAGCAAGTTTCTGGGGACCCAGGTGTCCGAGCTTTTTGTATGGAACGCAAGAAGCATCACTTTCTTTGCCGGCGCGATCGTTGTGTTTGGCGTGGGGTTTGTGGATGACATCCACCGTCTCAGTCCCAAGGTAAAACTCCTCTTTCAAGTGATGGCTGCTACGATCGCCTTCGGGGGCGGACTACGTATAGACACCTATTATTTCACGAGGATACCTGTAGACTCCGTCATCATCAATTACTGCCTTACCGTCTTCTGGTTTGTCCTCCTCATCAATGCGATAAACCTGATTGATGGCCTTGACGGTCTTGCGGCTGGTATCACTTTTTTCGTTTGCGTAATTCTCACCATCCTCCTTATCTGGCAACACCAGTACTTCTCGGCAATGCTTTTTGCTTCCCTTGGCGGCGCCGTACTCGGTTTTCTTCGCTATAACTTCAACCCTGCCTCCGTATTCATGGGAGATGGCGGAAGCTATTTTCTGGGATACGCCATCGCAGGCCTTGCCATTATGAGTTCCGTAAAAGCGGAAACTGGCACGGTGGTACTGATCCCACTGCTCGCGGCGGGTGTTCCGATATTTGACGCTATTCTCTCTCCCGTTCGTCGCTTTATCGTGGGCAAGAAGCTCTTCCAGCCTGACAAAAGCCATGTCCACCACAAACTCATAGCGATGGGCTTCACGACGAGAAAGGCAGTGCTGCTGATCTACGCTATTTCTCTTGTCCTCTGTCTCTTTGGCGTTGCAATGGTCAACCTTCATGACAGAAGGGCCGCCTTCTTTCTCATAGTCGTGGGTTTCGCGGCAGCGGTATTTACCCGCAAACTGGGCTACCTCGAGTACTTGGCCCTTGATAAGCTCATCGGCTGGTTTAAAGACATTACGGACGTCGCTGGATTTAGTCACAGCAGGCGAAGCTTTCTCGGGCTGCAGATTGAGATCGGACGGTCACATACTATGGAAGAGCTATGGTCCAACGTGTGTCATGCCCTTGAGTTTCTACGGTTCGACAAAGCCGACCTCTACCTCGGGCCATCGGCTACAAGTGATCGGACAGATACAGAACTCTATGACAGCGCGGAGTCGCGGGTTGGAGGAACTGAGCCCCAGCGGAAAGCCGGCGGTGCCCCCGCAGCACACAACCCAGGCCGAAGCGGAGAACCGGTCCTTCACTGGGCGAGGGAACAGTACAAGGAAGGTATGCAAAAGGAGTGCATGCTCAAAATCGAGCTTCCCCTGATCAACGGGTCGCCAGAAGCGGTTAAGACATTCTGCCTTGTTAAGGACCTAGGAAAGGGACAGATGGATGCCTTCACCTTGAGGAGGATCGAACAGCTTAGGCAAGCCGTGGTTGGGGCCCTCGATCGGATCGACAACAAAGAGGGGGGTCTGAATTGGCCTGTCGCTGAGCTTGCCGGGAGGGTGCGCATCCGCGAAGCGTCGAACGGATGGCGGATCCATTTATCTCGGAACACTCTTGCGTCAAAATAAGTGAGACGTGTCAATTACGAACGTCGACTTGGGCGGTTACGGCCGGTCCTAATCACCTGATATCAAGGAATCATTGCAGAAATAGTCATTTGGGCTTAAAAAGGCATCATAACCGACGAAAGTATAACCGCACACCTACATTCTCAGGTCTCTCTTGAAATGCGAAAGTCGGGGTGGTACTGAATACAAGGCAGGCTCGCTCTTTGTCCCCGAAATGGCTATCGCCGAATCGGGAAAAGACAAGGAGCGACCATAGTCGAACATAAAGGGGAGGTGCAGCATGACAGCTTCGGTTTTGGATGGTAAAAGGATTTTGGCAGTGGATGATGAGCCGGACGTATTGACTGTGCTGGAAGGGGGGATCAAGGATTCTTGTCCTAACTGCCAGTTTGACAAGGCGAGCACCTATGAGCGAGGGGCTGAGCTAATTAACGGGAATACGTACGACCTCGCGATTCTTGACATCATGGGCGTGCGAGGATTTGAGCTTCTCGACCTCGCAGTAAAAAGGAAGTTCAGGGTAGCTATGCTCACAGCCCATGACCTCACCTCCGAGGCATTGAAAAGGTCGCACGATAGAGGGGCGCGGGCCTACCTCCCAAAAGATAAGCTCGGCGAGATCGTGCCCTTTCTGGAAGACACACTACAATATGATTTCAAGTCCGGATGGAGCCGGCTGCTCGACAAGCTTGACGCCTATTTCGCGGCCACCTTGACGGATTGGGTGCGCTTCGCGGACTAAAGGACGTTGCCCTTCATAGCTGGCGGTGAGAAGACAAGGCTCGGCCATATTGCGCGCGGACGTTGTTCAGTGCGCGCCATTTAATAGTTCTGATTGAGGCAGACATGAAAATTACCTTTTACGGCACAAGAGGTTCAATACCAGTGGCAGATTCTGATTATGTGGGGTTCGGAGGTAACACACCATGCATCCTCATGAGCTTTAAGAATGGGCGTATTGGCATCCTTGACGCAGGTACTGGGATACGGAAACTCGGCCATGATTTTGCCGCACGTTCAGTCAAACAATACGATAATATTTTTATTGCGTTGTCACACACACACTGGGACCATATACAAGGATTTCCATTTTTCGTACCGGCCTATGATCCAAGAAGGCACTTTACCATCTCGATTTACCGCGAAGGGGGAAACCAAAATAACCTTGAAAGTATTTTTGCGAACCAGATGCAGCGTGATTATTTTCCCGTATCTCTCGACAGGCTAGGAGCCCGGTTGCTTTTCTGGCAGACAGACGTGAATAATTTTAAAACGCCAAGCGGGGTTAGCATTACGGCTTCAAAGCACACGCACCCCGGGGATGCTTACGGTTACCGTATTACAGAAGGAGAAGCAACGCTTGTCTATTGTACGGATATAGAACATCCTAAAGGCATAGACCCTAAGGTGGTGGCTTTCGCACGAAACGCAGATCTTCTCGTGCATGATGCCCAGTACACACCTCGGGAGTTAAAGAGTAAAAAAGGGTGGGGCCACAGCAGCTGGGAGCAAGCCGTAGAGGTTGCTGTGCGGGCCGGCGTAAAGAGGCTGGCTCTTTTTCATCACGATCCCGAGCACAATGATGCCTTTCTCCAAAAAATGGAGAAGGAATCCCAGAGAATGTTTCCGGGCGCTTTTCTCGCACGGGAAGGCTTGGAAATCGAAATTTAGAATGGCTGCTTTATTTAACTGCTGCGACACGAGAAGAGATCGGCCAGAAGCATCGTGATACGAGGTGAACGTAAACAATGAATAGCTCTGATGAACTTGGGAAAAGGGGCGTCGGCCGGAGAACCGAACCGTTGCTTTCAAAAGAAAGAATCGATCAGCAGCGACGGCTCCTCCATGTGGGGCAGCTTATCACTTCGGAAATGAATCTCGATTCACTTTTCCCGCTCATCATGGAACAATCGAACCGTATCATGAAGACCGAAAGGAGCTCCGTTTTCCTTTATGACGCCAAGTCGCACGAGCTCTGGTCATTGGCTGCAACCGACATCCAACGGAATGAGGTACGCATTTCGACGAGCTACGGGATCGGCGGATGGGTTTTTCAGAACCAGAGGCCCGCGATGGTGAACGATTGCTATAGTGATCCCAGGTTCAATCCGGAGGTGGATAAGAAAACCGGCTTTCATACGAAGAACCTTCTATGCGTCCCCTTGATCAACAGGAAAAGGGAATGCATCGGTACGCTTCAGGTGCTCAACAAGCATGAAGGCGATTTCAATGACAAGGACCTGGAATTACTAATCTCAATGTCCCATTATGTTACGATCGCTCTCGAGAACTCGATGCTTTACGAAGAATTGAAATCCATGAACAAGGCCAAAGAGAGGATGATCGACCATCTTTCTCACGAAATGAAAACCCCCCTCGCCCTTATTTCCGCGACGGCGAACAGAATCTCGAAAAACCTGCATCAGGCGCCGATCGACGGCATCGAGATGAGCCTTATCGTTCTGCAGAGGAATGTCGAGCGCCTTCTGCGGCTGCAAAAGGTGACTACCGATATCCTGAAGCAGAAATCTGCGGAGGAGAAAGCGTACATAATCAAACTTGTCCAGGACGCCCTCAACCTCTTAGAATACGAGACCGAGATGCACAAGGGACGGAAGAGGGAAATACTGGAGCGTATTCGCCGTCACCTGGAACTGATTTATGGAACAGGGGAGGGGAAAAAAGAAACGATCGCAATACCAGCATTTCTCGACTCCCTGTGCCGGCGCGCGTCACAGGCAATGGGTCCGAGAGAAATACGTATCACACAAAACGTCGAAAAGGGATTGGCCGTTTTCATGCACAGGGACGTCCTGGAGAAGGTCTGCTCGGGCATTCTGAGAAACGCGATTGAAAACACGCCAGACGGGGGGCAAGTCGAAGTCTCTGCGCGGCGCGACGGTAAAAAGGTCCTCACGCAGTTCTGTGATTATGGGGTAGGCATTACGCCTGAGAACCAGAAACTTATTTTCACCGGTTTTTTTCATACATTGGACACGAACTACTATGCTTCCAAAGAACCTTACCAATTTAACGCAGGTGGTACGGGCGCCGATCTTCTGCGGGCAAAGGTATTCTCCAAGCGCTTCGGCTTCAGGATTGATTTCGAGAGCACCCGGTGCACGTATATTCCGGGGGATACGGCGGTCTGTCCCGGCAACATCTCCACCTGCCATTTCGTGAAGGGCAGCGCAGAGTGCGCCGCGACAGGAGGGACAGTCTTCTCGCTAACGCTCCCTGTGATAGCGACCAGGACGGTACTCCCCAAAAAGATCGACAGGTGAGCGAGCCAGTAGCTTGTCTTTTTAAAACAGTTTAGTTTATCCCCTACCAAGGAGCATCCGGTAGGGGATTTTTTTACTTAACGCGTGAGAGACACTACGAACAGCCAATACAGCAAACCGCCAGCCCCGCGCACCCATCGTCATGGAACGGAGACCCGATCAGGCTCTTTCATAGCGGGTGTGAGGATTTGAAGAGCGATCATATCGCCGCTGTCGAGAATCTTCGCGGCATGGACCGTATTCATCGGGATGAAGATAACATCACCCGGTCCGTAGTCCCGTGTCTTTCCGTTCATGGTCATCTCTATCTTGCCTTCAATCACGTACAGTGTTTCCGTATGTGCCTTGTGTAAATGTGCCTTTACATCGAGACCACGTGCAAATCTCGCCACATTCATCGTGGTCGTGTCGTCTTCGGCCACCTTTATTGCCTGGCTCTGCTCTCCGGCCTTCATCGGGTTCACTTTGAGAATCTCGGCGTAATTAACGAGTGCTGGGCCCGAAGGATCAGCTGCACGAGCAAGACCGAAAAAGACAAAGAGCAGAAGTGCTAGTATTGCGTATAAAATTATGGTTCTTCTTGGTCTCATAATCCTACCTCCAGATTTAGGAATTTGTGACAGCAATCATACCATAGCCAACTTCCTTGGGTAGTGCTATTACCGTGACAGCGGATGCCGTCACTCTCAGAACGATACCGAATGCTCAATTCAGCCGGATTGGAGGGCATCTCCAATCTTATGCTCTTTTTGTCGAGGGCCATGGTATATCCCCTATACAGGCCATGAGGACCAAGGTGAATTCCCCAGTAGCGGGGCCAAGGTA
>Ga0209039_10002682_pt1 | contig 14780 bp, 13 predicted proteins | sample BogFormECP12_OM1_FD_188238 | JGI IMG/M metagenome (GOLD analysis project Ga0209039, IMG submission 188238) | Bog forest soil microbial communities from Calvert Island, British Columbia, Canada - ECP12_OM1 (SPAdes) (version 2) | ecosystem: Environmental > Aquatic > Freshwater > Wetlands > Bog ... | reverse complement strand
CCCCCTCGCCGCCGGTTTCTCAGATTACGCCGCCGTCCTAGGAAATAGCGCCACTGACATCCAGGTAAGTTCCCCTGTCCTTCTTCTGAAAACAATCGATTGCGTATTCGCGCGAGCGCAAGCCGCAGATTCTTGCGGGGCGTTTACGCCCAAGCTCCCCAGTCGATTTCATTTTAGGGCGATAGATTGCCAGGCCTTTCCGTGAAGGGCTTGGTCGAACGTGACGAGCGTGAGGTCTGAAGCGGATGCAAAGGCAGCAAGGTATGAATCAGCCCAATCCTTGGGGGCTGGACGTCGCAAGCGCGAGATCTCCCGGAAGGCCGGTTCGAGCGCCGACGGCTCCGGCAGGAACGATACGCGCCCATCTTCAAACCAACGGTCGTAAGCATTCCAAGCCTCAGGCTGAGTGAGCACCTCGACCTTGCCCATGACCGCCTCAGTGGTCAACAGGCGCAGTAGTCCCAGTTGGGTGACACGGCAGAAGAAAAGTTGCGCGTCAGGCGGTAATAACTCAAACCAAGTTTTTTGCGATCTGATGGTGCACGTGGCCCTCGTAGGTCAACGCCACCCAGACGTTTACATCAGGGAAAAGGAATGATCTCGTAGAGGCTGGCATTGTCTAGCCTGACTGCCCCCGGCTGTCTTGATGGCACGATGGGCAACCTGATTTTTCCGCGCCGAGCCCGTTCACGCCCGCGCAGCTCGCTCTGCACCCCTTGAAGGATCAGTTCCTTTACGGAGCGCCCTTCGCTTGCCGCCCTGGCCTTAAGTTGGCGGTAGAGAGGGTTTGGGATGTCGACGGTCGTTCGCATGGAAACATTCTGCCATATTTATGGCTGAATTGGAAGCACCCCATGGTTCTGCCAGGGCCATAAACAAATCGTAGTCTAAGTATCAATCTGCGCCCGCTGGAGCTTGTCGCTGTAATCGACGTATATGGATTTCCACTCGGAGTAGAAATCGAGGGCGGTGGCGGCTTCGCGGTGGCCGTTGCCGGTCTGTTTGGTTCCACCGAAGGGCAAGTGGGTTTCCGCGCCGATGGTGGGGGCGTTCACGTAGAAAATGCCGGTTTCCATTTCTCGCATCGCTCTAAATGCATTATTAACGTTACGTGTATAGATTGATGAAGAAAGGCCGTAGACGACGCCGTTGCCGATTTCAATGGCTTGCTCCAGGCTATCGCAGGGGATGACGGCGACGACGGGGCCGAAAATTTCCTCCTGGGCGATGCGCATTTTGGGGTCGCACTCGCCGAAAATGGTGGGGGCATAGAACCAGCCCTGGTCGTAGTCGCTGCCGGTAAGCCGCTGGCCACCGCACAGGAGCTTGGCGCGTTCGTTGTTCCCCACCTCGACGTAGGATTCCACGGTCTGCCGCTGAGCTTCGTTGATGAGCGGCCCCACTTGCACCGTCGGATCGAGGCCGTTGCCGACCTTCAGGTTGCGGGCGCGTGCCACGAAGCGGTCGACGAAATCCTTGTAAACGCCTTTCTGCACCACCACGCGGCTGGAGGCCGTGCAGCGCTGGCCGGTGGTCCCGAAGCCACCCCAAAGAGCGCCCTCCACGGCGAGGTCCAGATTGGCGTCTTCCAGCACCATGATGACGTTCTTGCCGCCCATTTCCAGGCAACAATGTTTGAAGCTGGCGGAGCAGGCTTGTGAAACCTTGCGGCCGATTTCCGTCGACCCCGTGAAGGAAACCGCGCGCACATCGTCGTGCCTTATCAAGTGGCTGCCCACATCGCTGCCCGCCCCCGTCACCAGATTCACCACCCCGCGCGGCAGGCCGGCCTCCTCCAGAACCTGCACGAGGTTGTAAGCGGAAAGCGGCGTGTCAGTGGCGGGTTTCAGAACCATAGTATTGCCGCAGATCAGCGCCGGCATGATTTTCCATGAGGGAATGGCCATGGGGAAATTCCACGGTGTGATCAGGCCGCATAAACCGAGGGGACTGCGCGCCGTCATGCAGAACTTGTTCGGAAGTTCGGAAGTGGTGGTCTGCCCGAACAGCCGCCGCCCCTCGCCGGCCATGTAAAAGGTCATGTCGATGGCTTCCTGCACGTCGCCGCGCGTTTCCTCCAGCACTTTGCCCATCTCGCGTGTCATGGCTTCAGCAAAGTTCTCTTTATTTTGTTGTAACAACGCAGCGGCGCGATAGAGAATTTCCCCGCGCTTGGGAGGCGGAGTATTCTTCCACGATTTGTACGCCTCTTTGGCCGCATCGATGGCGGCGTCCACGTCCTCGGGTCCGGATTTTTGGAACAATCCAATGAGCTCATTGCGGTTGGCAGGATTCACATCCTCAAACGTCCTGCCGCTGGCCGATCCCACCCACTGACCATCGATAAAGTTCGTATAGATTCTTGGTGGAGTCATAATAGGAGTGCTCCTGGCGCTCCCCGCGGCTCATGCCCCAATCGCGCGAGCGAAGTTTGCCCAATCGTTCGGCGAAGACGATTGAATATAACAAACCACCTCCGGGAAGGGAAGCGACGGTTCCGGTGGGGGCAGGGTCGCGCCAAAATCCCGGGCGTAGCATACCTCCAGAGCTATGGATATATCACCCACGAAGGGACCCCTCACCCACCGCCTTGCGGTCCCCCCTCTCCCCCCGGGAGAGGGCTGTGGTTTTGATATCTATCCCTCTCCCTTGGGGAGAGGGGGGACCGCAAGGCGGTGGGTGAGGGGTCCTTCTCAACCGCTGTTGGACTTTGATGGAACCCTGCAAGTGGGGGCTGTCCTTTTTCATATGTAGCGCCGGCTTCCAGCCGGCATTGAGCCGCCAAGATGGCGGCGCTACGACCAAAATAGTACAGCACCGCCAGGTGCTCGACCATTGGGCGGTGCATACCGTTCAACCTTGTAACTCCATTTATTTTCATCATTCTATACACAGAAGAATTATAAGTAGCTTGTTTTTCAATAACATATTCTCAGAACCAAAAACTGACATTTTTTCTACGTTTGTTTTCAATAACTTATTCTGACTTACCTTCATTTTTAGGTCCCCTTTTTTTAGACCCACGGTCCCCCTCATGCCGGTTAACTTATTTAATGTCAATGACTTGGCAATTTAAGCGGGTCATCGTGAAAATCGCTAACTGCCTTTATTATCATCAACATATTCACAGGAAATCTTTGATTCGTTGTTTTCCACCGGTTCATTTCCAATCGCAGCCTTCTTGAAAGCCTCCATCTTCCGATCATGGCGTTTAAGCTTCAGCAGCAGGTTGGTGATCCGCCGCATTTCCCGAAAGTAAGATTCTTGCATTCTCCGCATGAGCAGCGCGCTGGGGTAGATGGGCGCGATTTCGGCGGCGCGCTCGTAAGGCGACGGACCCTTCACGGACTCCTTCAGGAGGTCCTTGCGCCGCGCCTCGCAAATCTCCCTCTGCCGCCTGAGGATGTTCTCCAGTAGCTGGCGCGGGCGCTCCCGCGCCTCCCATTCCGACGGGGTGATATAGGGATAGCGCTTATCGTTTTGCTCGGCTTGCGCAGCGCCGGCCTGCGGAGCCTGGGCGGAGGTGAGCGAAGGGTCGGGTTGTGCCGGGCTGAAGTGCGGCGTTGCCTCCGCGGCGGCAGCGCCGGGATCCTCCCGGCAACCCTCTGGCTGGCTGGAATCCGACGCCAGGTACGCTGGGGTAGGGAAGTAGGGAGTCATACCGATACCAAAGATCTCCTTGGCCTGGGCGACCATCCGGCGAGCGCTCTCCATGGGATCAAGCCCGTCCTCGCCCGTGCCCGGCGGCTGAAGCTGATAGAAGAGGGCGAGGGCAATTTCCCCCATGTCCTGCAACTCTCCTTCCTGGTGCAGGTTCTTCATCTTCTCGAGGTCCTCAGGAGTGGTGACGTACTGCTCGCGCGCGACCGATGCGACGAGCCGCCGCAACCTTTCCGCCGTCATCTTGAGGCGCATCATCCGCACGTGCAGCCGTTCCTCGCGGCCGACGTTCACCGCCTGGGCCTGGCGCACGGCGTAACCTTCCTGCGTCCGGTCGGCGCGTTCGTGGAGCCACGTGCAGCGCGCCAGGCGGATCACCAGTCCTTCCTGCGCGGCATCGGTGGGCTGGTAGGTCTCCCAAAGTCCTTCCACCAGTTCCTGGTAACGGGCCGGATCTTCGCCCAGGGCGCGCATCGCCACCTCCTCCGCCGGCGCGTAGAATCCATGACGCAGGTGGGCGGCGCGGATGCGCTCCCGTCCCTCGACGGTTGCCGGACCGTGGGAAAGCTTCTGGTTCTGGCGAATCGAAGCCCGTCGCTTCTCCGTCATTCGGCGTTTTTTCATGAGCGACATAAAAACCTCCCAAGGGCAGTGGGGGAGTGGCGAGTGGCGAGCAATCGACGCGCAGCGCTCGTCCACGGCCCACGGCCTTCTGTTCTATGATTTGCGCTGTGACCCTATGAATAGGTCCGCGGTCTTGCGAGTCGGCCAGCGGGTGCCGGCCCCCTATATCAGGGTATCATGATTATCCTGATTGTCAAGTCCTAAATGATGAAATAATCAAAAAACTATGACTGAAGACAAAACGTCATGCAAGCTGTCTAGACAAATAATCGGGACAAATTCGCTGGATAAATTCGCTAGGCAAATTAACTGGACATACTGAAGTCGGTCTCCTCGTTTTTTATTAGAGATGTCAGGCGGCGCAGTGCGCACTCTCTGCCGGCGTTGGGATGAATGCTTACTTGACCACCACCAACTGCTCTACAACCGAAGCGGGAAACCTCACCGGACACACTTGCGCAAACGGGCCATTTTTGTCCCCAACGAGAACCTGCAGAACAGTGGAGAACATCACCGTGTACTTCCCAGGCTGATCAAATTTGTATGCATCTTCGAAGAGGAATTTCTGTTCGAAGTGCTCGCCTGGCTTGAGGACGACCGTGGGGATTTCGGAGGCAACGTCCCACGTATACGTCGAGGCTGAAATGGTGGAATGACTCAGTTTTTCGGCCGGGTAGAAGGTCATGTTGTAGGAGGAAGGGTTTTCACGGATTGCTCCCACGCTGATCTCTGCTCCATCCGCCCCTCTTTCGGGAAAGCGGATGGTGTAGAGCGAATTGTTCTGAACGCGCAGGGCGACAGGCACCGAGGTGCCCATCTTGATCGTCCCGGCGCGTTCAAACCGGAATTCCGTCCGGATCTGACCGAAGATTTCGTTCTCATCGACGAACAATTCTACCGGCTTGGTTTTATGTTTTGAACATTCCCAGACCAGCACATACTTCCCTGCCTGAATCCTGTCGCCGAGCCCCATTCCCCCTCCGGAAAAAGTAGCTCCCCGGATTCGGTCTGGCGCTGGGCCAACAGTTTGCGTCTCGGCGGAGCCATCAGGTTTGGTGATAAAAAGGGTGCAAGGACTATTTATGACCTCCTCAGGGAGGGGACGGCCGTTCGTCGAACGCACGCCGACCCAGAAGCGCACTGTCTCCCCCAGGAGATACTTGGGTTTCTCAAGGCGGAGCGTAACCACATAGCCCGGATCTGCGTCCTGCGTCCAAACTTGCCACGGCGTGAACAGCAAGAACGGGGAGCTCAACATAAGCGACAACCTTGCAAGTTTCCCACAAGGTATCCAACGGGACTTCATCACGGACCTCTCGTAGAGGTAAGTTTACTCCTGATCCAGATACTCGTCTTCGTTTTCACTGGAGTGTTCCGAATCGCGCGAAGTGATGCGATCACAATGGACGGCACGCATCCCGATCTGGAGCCGCCTAATGAGCGATCGCCGCTGCCGCACTCCAAAGCTTCGCACCGAATGCCGGCAGGGGATGGTTCTTCCGCAGCATGCCTGGCTCTTAAAGTCACGCTTCCGGAGCGTAACCGGGGGCTTCCCCTTTAGCTGAAACCGCCTATTTTTTCCGCGGGTGGATTAGAGGGTTATCAGCTTAGCCAAACCATTCGGACCCCTCTGAACCCCGCGAGCCGTCCGCGATTTGATGAGCAACCCTTAACAAAGAGATGCTCCACATTGCGGCTTCTTGTCCGATCACTACCACCGGTAGTAGGTCTATGAATGTTAGGATCAATAGGTTGTATGTCCAGATAAAAAAATATTTACGAAGATAGTACCTAAGTAATCTAGACGTATTTTAGGGAAGAGTGCTAAATTCGCAAGCGTCGGTTGATTTCCAGCCGGGGATTCTCGCCACCGGCTGGTGGGATGTGGAAAATGAAAGGCGCTTCGGCTTTTAACATTCTTCGGTTTTTCAGCCTTTTCCTCGACACCTCGTGGAAGCCGGCACGTCCTTCACCATACCTTGCCTCGCCTTCCTTCCCCCACCCGAGAGTCGAAGCCATCCAGCCAAGTTGGAGTTCGGGTCCGCAAGGGAAATCCCCGACGGGCCATTCATTCTCAGAAGAACCTCATTTCAAGTTTATAACACTCTTCATTTTGGAGATATCTCACATGTTAAGCAAGGCACTACGACAACAAGTTTTCAAGACTGCAAACCTTCTGGCCATCATTTTCGCATTTGCCGTTTCCGCGTTGACAGGGGCGGGCGCCGTGCCGGCCAAGGTGTCACTCACGTCGCTGAGTTTCGGCAACGTGCATCAGAGGACCGCGAGCACCGCGAAGACCATTACGTTTTACAACGAGGAGGCCGTGCCGCTGACCATCACCAGTATTGCTACCGGCAATACTGACTTTACGGAGACCAATACTTGCGGTCAGAGCCTTGCCGCGAAGAGCAACTGCACCATCACCGTCACGTTTACACCCAGCCTCGTTGGGGCGGAAACGGGCACGCTCAGCGTAACCGACGCCGCCTCCAACAGCCCGCAGACGGCGACGTTGACAGGGACGGGCACGGCACAGGTAAAGATCTCCCCTGCCTCCTTGACGTTCGCCGCGCAGACCGCGGGGACCACCAGCGCCACCAAAAACGTGACGGTGACCAATAACCTCTCGACGGCGTTGACGATCTTCATCAGGTTCGCGGGCGCCAATCCGGGTGACTTTTCGCAGACCAACACGTGTGGCAGTAAGGTTGCCGCCGGGGGCACTTGCACGATTTCTACGAAGTTCGAACCCTCCGCCAGTGGGACTCGTACGGCTGCACTCAGTGTCGCGGACAGTGCCGGCGGCAGCCTCAATCCGGTGAGCCTTTCTGGGACCGGCATGGCGCCCGTCGTCACCCTCTCCCCCGCCAACCTTTCCTTTGCGAACCAATATGTCGGCACGACCAGTGCGGCGCAGACCCTCACCCTGACCAACACCGGGACCGCCTCTTTGACCAAGACCAGCATTGCGATCACGGGTTCCAATGCCAGCGAGTTTGCCAAGACCAGTACTTGCGGGAGTTCCGTGGCGGCGGGCGCCAACTGCACCCTCACTTTGACCTTTACTCCTTCCGCCACTGGGAACCGCGCCGCTTCGCTGAGTATCTCGGATAATGCGACGGGCAGCCCACAACTCGTCTCGCTTTCCGGCACCGGGACATCGCTGCTGCTTAGTGTTAGCCCCACCAGCGCCAGTTTCGGCAATGTGGTGCCCAACTCCACCGCTTCGCTGCCCTTAGTTCTCACCAACACCGGGACGGGCAGCGTGACCATTTCCCAGGCCACCGTGACGGGAACAGGGTTCGCCATCAATAACCTCTCGCTGCCGCTCACCTTGTCAGCCGGCCAGTACACGAGTTTCAATGTCACCTTCGCCCCAAGCGGGACAGGAAGTGCCTCGGGCAGGGTTTCGATAGTGAGTAATACCCCCAACTCGCCCACCGGGGTAAACTTGTCCGGGACCGGAACGGATAGCGCACCGCAGCCCTCCGCATGCGTCGGCAGTGAGATAACCCAGACCCCGGTGGATGTGACCTCGCTGCTCAGTAGCGTCGCCCCGGGTATAACCGTGACCCAACTGACTGATAACAGCGGGGCCAGTTGGAACACCTACGCTGATATTCCTGCCTTCAGCTCCCCCACCAATGCCATAACCTACAACTACGGAGCTAATCCCAATGCCGTGGCCACCGCGGCCCTGGATGGCACGGCGGCTCAGGTGATCTCCGGCAACGCGCAGGGCACCCAGGTCCAGGTCACGATGGACGGCCAGTTCGCCTACTACCAGGGGCAGAACCCCAAGCAGAGTGCGGATATTTACGCCGTACCCCTCACGGCGTCCGGCGACTGCCAACCAGTTCGCCTGAGTCAACTGAACATGAAATTCGTCGCGCCGGCGCAGGCTCTGATCATCTCAACTTCCAGCCTCGATCCCGCCACCGGACACAACGTGGTGGCATTCTCCGAGGGCACGATTCTGCACCGCGTCCTCGATGATGGGACCGCCCTGCCCGACCTTACCCTGCCCGACCCCGAGAATACCGACGTCTTCCACCGTATGCGCCTCAACCCGGTTTTCCCCAACATCCTCTGGTACAAACGGGATGACCCAGCCCCCAACCCCAACGGAAAGGCCCAGACGGAGATTTGGGTTATAGACCTCAATAACCCGGACACGGTCTACAGCCTCTCGGGAAGCACGGGCCCGAAAAGCGCCGCGATCGACCACGCCTCTTGGTCGAACGATGGGACGAAACTCGGTTATATCTATAATGGCTACTGGTGGATTGCGAACGTGCTGAACGCCGATGGAACCTTCAATTTCAACGCCCGTGGAGCTTTCACGCTCACCCGAGTTGGGCCGTCTGCCTCCAGTGGCTTCACCGTGGATTTCTGCACGCTCTCCCCGGATAGCTCGGTCTACGTCTGTGCGGAAAGCTACCAGGCAATCTACCTGATGTCGCTGGATGGCACCCAGACCAAGTTCCTGGCCAGTCCCGATTCCAACTCATCGGAGGCAATCTACAACGGCATCCCCAAGCCGCGTTTCCTGGATATGCAGCACATTATGTTCTCGAGCGACCGCACCGGCGCTCCCCAAGTCTACGTCATCACGGGGTTCACCACGACCTTCCCCTAGGGTGCGCGGTTTTTGGTTTCAGCATCGGCGCCTTTAAGGGCGCCGAGGATGCCTGGGAAGCCACCATTCGGGAAGAACGGTGGGGACGTGGGTCTTTCTAAAGATGGGCGCCCACTCGGGTCGAAACTCCGTGATGATGTTAACAATCGCTACGCTTCCCAGTCCTCGCAACGCGCGGCGCCCGGCATGCGTGGCATCGTTATATCCATCCGGGAGAATGCCCATTCCGACGAAGCCGCCGGCCGCCGCGCCCGCGAAGTTGGAAAACGCAAACATGTTGTGTCCGGAATCGGTTTTATCGACAAAGGTAAAGGCAAGGGAATGAAATATGCGCATAAAGTTGTTCTTGCTGCCGGACGGAACGTAGCGAGGATCTTCATGTAAGGCCACCTGAGCCAGGAACTGCCCCGCTCGACCCGAGGCGCTCGTCGCGATTAGTTCTCCATACCATCTCTCAAAGGCTCCCCCACCGTCCTTCCATCCGCGCGGATAACGGCGCGGCGGATTCAGCATGTCGAAACCCGCTCCGAATGCGGGAAGAATGAAATTTTGCGGACCAAAAGCTTGGTGGATGTAGAGATGAAACTTGTCTTCCGGCGTGAGGCGGACATGGCTTATGGCCGGAGGCAGAATGGCGATAACGCCGGAATGACTCTCACGCGGAGCTAGCGCTTGCTCCGACAACGAAGGGGTCTGCGGATTATGAGGCGGCGCTGAAGTCTGTGGCTCCGGAGCATCCGGTAGAGTTTCGGCGGCGCCAGTGTCCATCGAAGCACTCTTGGCACCGTTCATATTATTTGCCACAGAGATTTCGCGAAGCTCCCTTTGGTCAGACAGCAAACGCCACTCAACGTCCTGCGCGAGCAGGAGTTTTGCACAAATCAGCAGGAGCCCGGCGGCGAACACCCTGCGGCCGGTCTTTCCAGTGCCCGGTGATTCTGCTTTCCGGGTGCATATTTCCGTAAGAGCCCCTCGCTGCGGAAATGCCCGAGATCGAATTCCATCGTTCCAAGCCATTCCCTGTCCGAGCATGAAACCATTCTATCCCAATTCCTAATGGGTCATTCCGGGGCGTGGGGCGCCCGTCGCCGCTTACCGGAATGTCACACCAATGCGAAAAGCAACGAAACTGAACTGACTAAGATTTGGGAACGATGCCCAGAGGATGCGGCCGCCGTGGCCGTTGTACCGAACGTCGAAGCGCGCGCCGATATGCTTCGACGCGAAGAGGTCGACGCCACCGCCGACGTTGAAGCCGTTTGTTTTGTTGCCGCCAGGGGTGTCCGTGTCTTGCCCGAAAAAAATGGTGTAACCGCCTTCCACAAGCGGCGCGTAGCCCTGCATCTTTTTGCGGAAGACGTGATAGGACAAGTCGGCTGAGCCCAACCCAATCCAGTTAAGATTGCCGTTGGCCGAAGTATTCCAGCCTGCGGTGGCAAGTTCCGCTCCCACGCCCAGACCGCTCTTGTCGATGTACTCCCCCCCGAACCCGCTGTTTGGGCCCATTTGATGCGACCCAGCGCCGATGAATAGATACCCCAGACCCTGAGACTCTTGATCTGTGTTCTGTGCCCACACTGATGCCGGCGCCACGAGGAGCAAAGCTACCGTCGCGATGAGTGTTCGCATATTTCACCCCAAACGTAAATTTTCCTTCGGTATGCGCCTTGGCCGAACGCGGTTCGGCCCCATCGGTTCTTGCACACACGTATCCCCGATTGGCACGGCCCCGGTCCTGGCTAGCACCAAGCGAAAGGCCATGGCCAACGCAATAACGATGTTGTTGCGTGATGCGTAATAAGCTGGCGCCTGCCGAGCATTAAGTCGGCATATGCCGGGCTAAGGCTCGGCGCTACTACGGCGCGTGAGCATGCGGGCGGCCCAGGAGATGGCGCAGAAGAATGAGGGCCAGACCGCTTACCGCGAGCAGGGTCACGCCCGACCAGACGTAGAACAGAAAGCTGGGCGAACCGGAGTAAACCAGAGCGTTCAGCAACGTGATGTAGCCGCGTGGTGAAACCCCGGGGAGCATCGGAAAGTCATGGAGAAAGTCACGAAGGTCGCTGGTCTGGGCCCGGTCACCGCTCAGGATGGCGCTTTGGAAAATATACCAGTAAGGGCGGTAGGTCAGGTAGAGCGTGACGGAGGAGAACAACAAGCCCAGCGCGCTGGTCAAGACGACCAGCGTTGCCACGGGCCTGGCGAGCTCCGCCGGCGGTCGCGCGCTCCGAAGGCTGCCGGCGATCAGGATCGACGTGGCAAGCACCACAAGCCCGGAGAAAATGAGGATCATGAGCCCCGAAATCTCTACCACCGCGGCGTTCCGCCTGGAGATATCCGGCCCGAAGGCCGATTCCCCGGGGAACCCTGCGTGCACTCCCTCGAGGGGGTCGAACTTTGCCGCGAGGTAGGCGAAGAGCGCGGCTTCCGACTGATTACCTTCCTTCTGGGAAGACGCCTGGAGCTGCCTGTAGGCCATGGCTTGGAGGCTGGTGCCCATCCAGTGTTCGAGGCCGGTGCGTCCCTGGGAGTCGATCAACTGGCCAAAGCGCGCCACGGTCCAGTATTTGTCACGCCCACCCTTCCGATCACCGCTGGCTTCGAGATCTTCCCCCGAGTGAAGAAGCGATTTGGCAAACCGCTCGGAATTCTGGAAAGCATGGATAGGAAGGTCGATCCACACTCGGGACTCCACCTCATACGGGTCGTAGAAGCCGTAACAAGGTATGACCCGGCGATTGAGTTGCGCGACCCGATCAAGATAATCATCGAATTTTGGAGACTGGAACGCCGCCGCCATGGCGTTCTGCCACGCGCGCTCTTGTTCTTGAGTCGGCGGCGACCACCAACCGCGGTGAACATTCGCCTGCTCAATGGACTCCGCCGCGATCAAGTGAAGAAGGGCATTCTGGGGATCCCATCGCTCGAGCTTCTCGACCCACGGTTGGGTTTCTGAAAGTCCAGGGTTGCGCATGGCGACGGCGGCGTAGACCCAAAGGAGCTTCGGGTCGAGGCGGACGGCTTCCTCCGCCAAGCGCGCGCTTTCGCGGGGATCTTGGAACCGCACGGCACAGAAGGCCAGCCCCTCGGGATCATGGAGCATATCCGCGCGCTTGGCGAGGGCCTCAAAGCCCGGCTGAAAACTCCTGGAGGCTAACTGATACATATGAAACCAGGGCCTCAGCGCAACCCCGAACGCCTGCCGAAAGGGCGGGGCAGCGAAGAACAGAATTGCCGCCAGCACGCACGCGCCGCCAATGGCTAAGGCCGCCTTGCGCAAGGGGGCACTCTTGGCGAAAAGCCCTCCGTCAGGAACCATATCCTGCCCGCCGCGGCCGGGGAGGAGAAGGGATGCCAGGGCGTACTTCACCATGACACCCGCTCCACCGAGCGCCCACATGGCGGCCGCCCATTGGCCTTCCACGTGGTTCAGTTCGCCCGCCATCGCCCGGCCCCACTCGCGCGTGTCGGGCGGGGCGAGGCGAATCGCGGATTCCAGGAGTACGGTGGCAGCTTGACGGAGATGCGTTTCCAGCATCATTTTCACCCACTACAGAAGGCGGGTTGCCGCACCATCGAGCGCGGGCGCGCTTCGGCCAGTTTGGCCCTAGCCAATTCCAATCCATTCGGCGTCAACCGGTATGTGTGACGCGGCGGCACACCGTCTTCCGTCGCCACCCAGCAAGCTTCCAGCAACCTGTACTTTTCCAGGCGTATGAGAATGGGATAGAGCGTCCCGGACTTCAATCCGGTTTCGCGGCTCAGTTCATAACCGTAGAGCCAGTCGGTGGAGCGCTCCAGGAACCTTTCCAGCACGAGGAGAGTCTCCGGAGATATGCGAGGAGTTTTCATGGAACAAGTCTACATATATAGATTGGCGTTGTCAAGCCCTTTTTTTACCTCCGTTTTTCACCTCGTGTCGATTGGATATGGGGGGCTTTCCGTCGGCGTCAGCGAATGGCAGGATGAGCCGCCAGATGGCGAGGATGTCAAATGCCCTCGGCGCTGTACATGGGAAGAGTGGCTCCTATGAAGCGAACTCCTACGCGGTAGAATTCATCGTCTTCTTTGACGCTGCCGACTACGGTGGCTTCGGTGAAAAAATCGGTTGCTCCCTCATCGGGCCGCGTCGGACCGAGCCCGGGGATGACGACGGTGAGGTTGGCAAAGATGGCCAATTCGTGTCTGGTGAGAAAGGAAAGGCCGCGCCGGCTTACTTCCAGGGCGGTGGTGGAATCGTCGTACTCCTGGCCCGAGGCGTCCAGCCCTCGCACCCGGATGGGGATGGCCGCTTCTACCCGGCGCTGACTCCGTTGGTTTTCGTTGGAGGGCTCCGTCAAAGTCGCTTGATCCTTTCAGGAAGTGATTGCCGCTTCTGTCCTGTCCGGGTTGACGGCGAGCGAGGCGAAGAACGCGTCCACGCGGTCGAGCACCTCGCCGGTTTGGCGCGCGCTTTGAACTTGCCGCCGTAACTCCGTTCCGTTGTGCACCCCGTGGGTAAACCAGCTTGCAAATTGCTTCATCTTGCCGATGGCGCCGGGAATTTCCTCGGCGACGAGCATGGAGTAGTAGGTGCGAATCAACTCGTAGCGGTCGGAGTCAGACGGCTCGCGGTACGTTCCGGCGGCGAAGAATTCGGCAAGCTGTCGGAAGATCCAGGGATTGGAAGCGGCCGCGCGCCCGATCATCACCGCGTCGCAGCCGGTCTGTTCGTGCAGCGCCAGGGCGTCCTGGGGTTTAAACACGTCGCCGTTGCCGATCACAGGAATGCGCACGGCTTGCTTGACCTGCTGAATGATTTCCCAATTCGCCCGGCCGCTGAAGCCTTGCACGCGGGTGCGTGGATGGATGGCCAAAGCTTCCGCGCCGCAGTCCTCCGCCAGGCGCGCCACTTGCAAGGCCACAATTTCCTCGTCGCTCCAGCCGGAACGGAGTTTAATGGTCAAGGGAATCTTCACGGCAGCACGCAGGGCGCGCAGGATTTTTTCCAGCAACGGAAGGTCGCGCAGCAGTCCTGAGCCGCCACACTTCACCACCTTCTTGGCGGGGCAACCGAGGTTTAAGTCCACCAGGTCAAATCCCAGGTCTTCGATTTGGCGCGCGGCTTCCGCCAGGTGCGCCGGGTCAGCGCCGAAAATCTGCGCGCTGATGGGCCGCTCTTCCTCCTTGTAATGCAGATAGCGTCGCGCGCGGAAATTCTGGCGGATCATGCCCTCACTGGAAACAAACTCCGTCATGATCAGCCCGCAACCGCCCAGGCGCTTGATAAAGCAGCGGAAAACCGTGTCGGTGATGCCCGCCATGGGCGCCAGGATGTGCGCCGGCCGGATGGCTACGTCGCGAATGTGAAGGTCTCGAAATACCATGCGTTAGGGCACCACCAAGCCTTCAGCTTTGGCCAATTTTCCTTGGCTTATGTCGAACGTGTGGAGCGCCCTCGCTCTCGGGCGATATGTTCTGCTCCGGTCACCTTGACGGGCGTGTCCTTGTAAATCCCTCTGAGGCGGGCGAGAAAGCCTGGGAGCCGCGGGGGAAGGGCACGCGGGGATGCAATGAGCTTGGCAATGATCCTTTTGCGCTTCGTGATCAGAATCTCCTCACGCCCGTCGAGCAGGCTCTCGACTTCCCGGAAACGATAACGTAAATCTCGCACCGTGGCTTTTCTCATGTGATGCATTGTAGCATCACATCAGCGCTTTCAGGAAGACGCCGGCGGACCGGTAGGGACTCACTTTGGTGGAGGCAGACGCATGAGGAGTCAGACACCCCCCGCAGAGCGGGTGGCTTGATGAGTGGGGCCGCCTCAAAGGCGGTCACCCATTAGTTTAGGCGTCGCGCTGAAGCGCGCCTTGGT
>Ga0209039_10002681_pt1 | contig 14786 bp, 15 predicted proteins | sample BogFormECP12_OM1_FD_188238 | JGI IMG/M metagenome (GOLD analysis project Ga0209039, IMG submission 188238) | Bog forest soil microbial communities from Calvert Island, British Columbia, Canada - ECP12_OM1 (SPAdes) (version 2) | ecosystem: Environmental > Aquatic > Freshwater > Wetlands > Bog ... | reverse complement strand
GGAGCAAAGGATCTACGTCAGAACGCACAATTGCCCGCATTCACGGTTTCGGTAGAATCTGGCAAGAAACACTCAACCTGCCATCAACGTACATAATTGAGGTTATATCCGAAAGATACGACAGGATGACCGAGGAGGAACAGGAAAAAACCATTATCCACGAACTGCTACATATCCCTAAGGGCTTCACAGGAGGATTTCGCCCGCACAAGGGGTACATCAATAATGAAATCGTGGAAAACCTGCACAGAGCATTTAAGGAACAAAGGAAAAGCAGAAAGGTCAATGCCGCGGAACATTGAACACATTGTCGAGCGCGAGCTCGAGACAACAGGGGTTCTATGAGGTAGAAGGAAGCAAATCGTCATGAAGTATCGAATGAAAAACCTTACACATAATGGAATCTACGTTCCTGTCTACGAGTCGGTGGGTCTTTCAGTGAAGGTGAACGGTCAAGTAATGAAGCTCAGCCCCAGGACGGAACAGATGGCCGTCGCTTGGGCCAGGAAGAAGCTATCTGTGACGGCTCCTCCAGACAAACTGTTCTACCGAAACTTTATTCAGGACTTTCTAGAAGCACTGAGCGAAGAGAACCCTTCGCAAACTTCTCTCAAAGACTTCGCTGCGAATTATGTTAAGAAATTCGAGGAAAACGATGGTTCATGGGTTGTCGATGGAAAGCTTAGAGACGACCCTGAAGTCGATTTCTCCATGATCACAGAATATGTCCTCAGCGAACAGCAGAAGAAAGTCGGCATGACAAAAGAGGAAAAGAAGAAGGTTGCCTCGGAAAGAAAGGTCCGAAGGGAAGCCTTGAAGCAAAAGTATGGATACGCCGTTGTTGACGACAAGAAGCTCGAGGTTGCAAACTGGACAGCCGAGCCCTCTTGCATCTTTGCTGGAAGGGGAGATCATCCCAAAAGAGGGAAATGGAAGCAGGGACCAGCTGAGCGAGATATTATTCTAAATCTTTCCGACAAGAGCTCCGTTCAAACCTCAACTTGGAAAAGCTTCACTTGGGAACCTGAAAAAATGTACATTGCAAAGTGGGAAGACAAGCTCTCCGGAAAAGTAAAGTATGTTTGGTTCTCAGACTCTGCATTCCTGAAACAGAAAGCTGAGAAAGAAAAATTCAAAAAAGCTGAAAAACTCGACAAGGAGATTTCGAAGGTAAACGAGCACATAATAAAGAACCTCGAATCTTCAGAAATCGACAGAAGGAAGCTCGCCACGGCGTGCTGGCTCATTCTCGAGGTCAACATGAGAGTTGGAGACGAAAAAGACCCCGACGAAGCGGACACGGTCGGGGCAATAACATTGAGACCAGAACACATCAAAATCGAAGGAAACATATTGAACTTCGATTTCCTTGGTAAAGACTGTGTGAGATGGGAAAAACAGATAGAAGCCCGTCCCGCAGTCGTAAGGAATATTCAAGAACTCTCCAAACAGACCGCAGGATATTTGTTTGAGGGAATAGACTCCAGAAAAGTCTCCCGATTTCTGTCCGAAAAAATGGAGGGCCTCACTGCGAAAGTCTTTCGAACATGGAAATGCACACAAACCGTCCGAACAAGTCTAGAAACCTGTACAGTGAGGAAAGAAAACCCTGACTACGAAAAACAGTACTGCGCCAAAATTGCCAACCTTGAGGCAGCAAAAATAGCCAACCACAAACGGAAGATTCCACCGAATTTTGATGAAAGATTGAAGAAGAAAGAAACCAGAGTGAAGGAGCTTGAATTGAAGCTCAAGCTGAAGGAGAAGGAGGGCAAAAAAACAGAAGCGACCAGCAGAAGTCTGGAAAAAACGAAGCTCGACTTGAAACTCACCAGGGAGACACGCGAATACAACCTAGGGACTTCTCTCAAATCGTACATTAACCCCAGGGTCTACGTCAAATGGGCCAATAACGTGAATTTTTCCCTAGACAAACTGTACCCTTTGACCTTGCGGAAAAAGTTCACTTGGGCGTTACGTCCAGAAACTGAACAGCGATAGAACTCCATTAGTTATCCTTCTCTTTGAGTCCAGCTAGTACAAATAAGAATTCTAGATAAATAATGTTGAAAAACGTCGGGTACAACTTTACTCCTCGATACGCATGTACACTAACACGGGACTAGATTACCCAAAAATAGTATCGACCTACAGGCAACGCTATGATAGAATGGCTGAATCCTCATATATGCTCGATTTCAAAGCATATACCCGCTCTATTCTAGGCGATCCTATAGATAGTCTTAATTGGGAGCAGCTTTTGGCATGGGAGCATCGACACCTCACTTACACCAAAGGCGACCTCCCGAAGCCCAGAGCTGAAATGCCTATTGACATTATCAAACAAGCCAAGGGTCGATGTGGCGAGTTCGCACTCCTCTATAACGGTCTCCTGATTGCCAACAACAACGATTGCCGTTTGATTCTAGATTGTTCAAAACTGCGAGACGAATCGAAGACATCAGCTGGAGATCACGTGTGGAACGAGGTGAAACAGAATGATCAGTGGGTGCACATCGACCCCACAGAGGGGAGAATCAACCAGCCATTAATGTATGTCAATGACTGGAACAAAGACGTTAATCTCGTATTCGCCATTGCAAGAAAAGAGATACTAGATGTCACAGGCACTTATAGAATGAGAGCCAAAAATATGGTTTGAAACGTGCTGAGAATATAAGACAATCTTACTGGCCTCTAGTGGACGGGCCGGGATTTGAACCCGGGACCTCCACGATGCCAACGTGGCGATCATGCCAGGCTGATCTACCCGCCCAAACCTTCTTGCTCCTTAGAAGAGAACTCTCGGTAAGAAGGCTTAAGCTTGTTTTTATTGCTTGCGATTTATCCCGCTCCAAAATAGAGCATCAGCCCCAATGAACGCATGAAATCTGATGCATATTACCCGCAATCCTCACTGAATCATTCATCAAAGGTACGAACTAGACAATGCTCAATCATTCCGCGCTCAACGCCGAAACTTGCGCTTCTGCCTTCATTTGTTTTCTTCTCTAGACTGAAGATGGTCTGCCATTCTCGAGAAGGTTATGGGTTGATAATGATTCTTGTAGTTTAGATCTACCAAGAAGCCTTCGATGCCTTCCAAGTTCATGTATGCCTTCATTTTGGAACTTGCAGCATTTTTGACTTCCCTCATATATGTAGCATATTCACCGTAGTCTCTGTGGAATGAAATTGATACAAGTGTTTACCCATTCCCATTCCGTCCATGACTAGTAGAAAGGGCCTGCGTGTTTGGTCGTTCAGTTCACGTGATGCTTTCTGCAAATTTTCAAGTTCTTGACCGTGGATTGGTTTCAACCTGAACATGGTGATCGCCATAAGGTTATAACCCAATTTACGGAAGTCAGGAATCATCGTGTACTCCTTTATGATCCCTTCTTTCTCCATTCTGTTTATGGATCTGCTTACAGTGGGCTGGGAAATTCCTAGTGCCTTTGCAAGCTCTCTGTCACTTCTTCTACTGTTTCTCAGGAGTTCTGAAATCAGCGGACATCAACTTCCTTCAGCATCGTGCGTTCCCGCCAAGAACATACATATTCGTTTTTTAACGCTAAAAGGTTATTGGTTTTTGTTTCAATATGTTCAAAAAAAGGGGCGAAAAAGTATTTTTGCAATCCGGCGGACGAAAAAGAGAAAATTGAGCCTGAACAGTCGGAAGCTTTTTTCTGCGCTTGGCTCATCATTTCCTCCTAGAGCAATGCCTTGAATCATGCACGAGGCAACAACAAGTTCCGTAAACACATCTTTTGAGCATACGTCTTCTAGGAAGGATTGAATTGTTTTCGCTTTTTCAGCCTGCTTTCTAACAGAGTCAACCAACCAAAGGAAGTAGTTGTGGTGTACTGTCCTTTGGCCTAAGAGTTAAGTTTGGGGACTCGACCTACATGCATGAAGGTTGAATGAGATGGGTGAGCTGGTGTTCATCGGACTTGGGCTTCACGATAATGAAGGGATAAGTGTACGGGGGCTCGATAAGGTTAGGAACGCAGAAATAGTCTTTATTGAGCTTTATACAAGTCTAATGCCGGGTTTCTCATTGCAAAGATTTGAGAAAACGGTGGGAAAGAGGGTTACTCGGTTGTCAAGAGTTGAACTCGAAGACAGGAACGGAAGAGCACTTTTCGATGCTGCGAAGAAGTACAGAACGGTCTTGCTTGTTCCAGGTGATCCGATGATTGCGACGACGCATGTCTCCCTGCGGATTGAAGCCGAAAAACTCGGAATAGCAACTCGTATTGTGAATGGAGCCAGCGTACTGTCCGCAGTTATTGGAGTGTCTGGGCTTCATAACTATAAATTTGGAAAGAGTGTGACAATACCATTTCCTGACGAAACTCCTTCCGAAACACCATACAGGGTCATTTCGCAGAACAGGAGGTCAGGGCTTCATACCCTCTGCTTGCTCGACATTAACACGAGCGATGAAAAGTTCCTCAGCATACGTGACGCTCTCAAGGAGCTCTTGAGCATTGAAGAGAAACGGAAGAAAGGCATTGTTACACCGAACACTTTAGTTGTAGGCATAGCACGGGCGGGCGGTGACGATTCAGTTGTGAAGGGTGGATCAGTGAAGGAAATCCTGAATCACGATTTCGGAGGGCCTCCTCAGAGCCTAATCTTTCCAGGGAGACTCCATTTCATGGAGGCTGAAGCATTGATCGTTCTCGCTGGAGCCCCGAAAGACGTGGGGAAGGTGAGACAATGAGCGCAGGAAAGTTGGCTTCAAAGTACATCAGCTCAGCCGAAGATGTGCTTCGCAAATTGGAGATCACAGATACTCATGTAGCTATTGGCTTCTCTCGGGTTCAGGACATTTTTAGCATGGCAAGAGACTACTTGGAAGATGCAAAATATTACCTGGAGAAGAAGGAATTTGAGGTTAGCCTTACTTCGGTTGCTTATTGTGAAGGCTTGCTTGACGGAGCAAAAACGTTGGGTATTGTGAAATTTGAGTGGCCATCGAGAGAGGAAACAAAGAAAAGAGTAGTTCTAGCATCAGGAGTTTTCGACCTACTTCACTTGGGGCATGTTCGCTTTCTTGAAGAGGCAAAAAAAGCTGGCGGCTCGAACGCAGAATTAGTCGTGATAATCGCTCGGGATAGCACCGTTAAAAAGAGGAAAAATGAGAAGCCTGTCATGTCCGAAAAGCAGCGCTGCGCACTCGTAGCCTCGTTGAGAGTCGTCGACAAAGCCATTCTTGGTTACAAGAGATTCAACGTTGCAAAGGTCGTCGAGAGAATAAGCCCTGATGTCGTTGCATTCGGGCATGATCAAAGAGAGATGGAAGAAGCCGTAAGAAACTATGTGAATCTTCGCGGTCTAAATATAAAGGTTGTCAGAATAGAGAAGTTCAGTTCTGATGAGCTTGACAGTTCCTCAGAAATCAAGCAAAGGATCATCAGCGATTATGAAAGATGAGAAACGATGCAACGGAATTCCAAAGAGTATATGCCCACTTTCATACTTGTCGCAGCAAATATCGGTGTCTACGCCTTTACTTCAATTCTAAGTGGAAGTCTGACTACGAGTAATCAAATTATTCTAGGCTTCGGACAAATAAACTCGGCAGTCTGGCAAGGCCAAATATGGAGACTCCTGACAGCGATGTTTATTCATGCAGACATTGCTCATATCGCAGGTAACATGCTCTTCCTCCTAATCTTCGGACTCAGAGCAGAAGACATGTTTGATATCAAAGAATACCTCTCAATCTATTTTCTCAGTGGGCTAGCTGGAGGATTGTTGACATTGGCACTTAGTTTTTCAAACGTTCCCTCAATAGGGGCCTCCGGCGCGATATTCGGAGTCATAGGAGCGACGCTGATATTCGCTAGACGCTCAATAGGACAATCGATATTCAGCGCATTAATTTTTGCGTTCTTTCTCTTCATAATCAACGTAGGGCCTGACGTGAACATCTTCGCACATCTCGGAGGCTTGGGTACTGGTCTCCTAATAGGATATTCATTAGCCGCTTTCCACCGTCCAAAATCACCCGTCAATCACAGATATAAATACCCCGACTCTTGGGGGAAAGCAGGATACTCAATTCAACCCCAAGTTCCCGAGCCATGGGTCATACCTGAATGGTGAATTTGATGGAAAATACCGCATTTTCTGAAACGCGTGCGAGGTATTTTGAGTGACAGAATACTTGATAGGAACTGGCGGCTGGGCCTACTTCAATGCCTCAGACAAACCTTCAATAAAAGCATATGCCCGTCTTTTCAATTTCGTCGAAGTCAACTACACATTCTACAACCATCCGAGCCATAGAATGGTTGAGAATTGGCGCAGAGTGGCGCCGAAAAACTTCACATTCACTGTGCGGTGCAACCAAGACCTTACTCATAGGATAGGCCTACGAGCTGTCGATGAGGCCTATGAGATTTTCGACAGAATGTTAGGCATCTGCAGGATTCTTGAAGCCCCGGTTTTGCATTTAGAGACCCCCCGCAGCTACGTTTTAGATAAGGCCAGCCTAGCAGAAGCGAGACAGTTCTTCTCAACGATTAATCCTAAAGGAGTCCGTCTCGCGTGGGAATTAAGAAATCTAATGACTAAAGAAGTCAGGAACCTAATGCAGGATTTTGGCATAATTCACAGCGTCGATCTATCAAGAGAGGGGCCAGCATGGGATTCAGACATGATCTATACGAGGTTGTTTGGAAAGGGAAAACACAACCGCTATCAGTTTATCGACGAGGAAATAGTTGAAATCGATCAGAGAATTGCTAAACTCCAAGCAAAGAAGATAATCGCAAGTTTCCACGGTCTTAGAATGAACACGGACGCTTTGAGGTTCAAACAATACAGAGAATCTGGAATCTTTTCTAACGTAACCCCATTCACGGGGGCTGATTCTGCGAGGTCGGTTCTCAGTGAGGATGCCAAGTTTCCGTCTGCGAAAGACGAGTTGATTGAGGATCAGGGCTGGAAAGTATTCGACTTGACCGCAAACAAAAGGGTTCACCTATCAGAATTGCTCTCCAGAATTCCGGAGAGAACCTACAAGAGTTTGGATGAGGTCATTAACACGTTTGAGGGTCGTGCGTGAGCGACAGCAATATTCTTCTCGGCACTTCAGGATGGAGCTATGAAGAGTGGGAAGGACCATTCTACCAAAAAGGAGAAAAAAGGAAGCTCAGAGCCTATTGCAGAGTTTTCCCCACTGTGGAAATTGACTCGACATGGTATCGGTACCCTGCAAAGGGAACAGTAATGGGGTGGCTGAAGTATTCACCATCAGGATTTGTATACACTGCAAAGATGCCTAAGCTCATCACCCACGAGAAGAAGCTGGGCCTGAAAGGAGACATAGACGATGATCTACAAGCTTTCTTCGAGGTAATGCGTCCCCTCCAGCTAGGTGGGAAGCTTGGCTGTCTCTTAATCCAACTTCCCCCAAGCTATGCCTACAACCTCGAAAATTTGGAGTCCTTCTTCCAGAAACTTGAACCGCAGTTCAGGTTCGCGATAGAGTTCAGAAACCTTTCATGGATGAAAAAGGATATCTGGCAACTCCTAACCAAGCACAAGGTTGCTTATGTCAATGTTGATGAACCGTTGTTGCCTCCTGATGTTCACTTAACTACCGATTTTACTTATTTCCGAGGGCATGGAAGAGGCACAAAACCATGGTTTGATTACAGATATTCCGAAGACGAGCTGAACCAATGGGTTCCAAAAGTGGAAATGATTTCCGGAAGAGTCGAGAAGGTTTTCGGATACTTCAACAATCATTTCCATGGATACGCTCCTGAAAATTGCCTGTATCTCATTCAGAGACTTGGTCTCCTGACAGACCAGCAAAAAAGAATCAAGGAAAGAGTTAATCTGAAACAAGCGGACCTAAACAGTTTTCTTGATCGCTAGGCTCTCCGTTCAAAATTGATGCGGGGCGAGCGCTATGATACAAATAGGTCAGTAATAGCGCGCGAATGAGATGAGGCCAACCTTTCTAGTATTCACTTTTGCTTCATGGGGCCGATTCTTATGGGAGCGTCAAAACTTCGACTTTCACCTTCTGTCCATCTTTCAATCCCAAGTGTCTCCTTAGGCAAACAGGAGCGATTATCTCCAGTATGGAGGAATCGTAGTGACTTCTCAGAGCTAGTATCAAGGCTCCCTTCACCTTGTTGTCGATTATCACGGGATAACATCTAACGGGACCGAACGTTCTGTCTTCACTTTTAAACCCTGCTATTTCGACACCTGGATACGCCTCAAGTTCGCTTCTGGCCTTGAGGTCATATTCAGTCACAAGTTTCAGATTAAGCGTGCCCGGATAAGGCACAAAACCCAGTTTCTCTATGAACTGGCTTCTGTAACCTTCTTTCGAAATATAGTATGCTCCTTCTCCGAATCCCGTGAACACAGTGCCTTCGAGTGTTACTGAAGGAGGATAAGCAGCCTCTATCAATATGCGCAGGGTTGAATAGAGCTTGTTTAGCTCTTTCAGCCCTGCACTAGAAATCTTTATTAGGCAACCTTCAGGTGTTACGTCCCTTTCAATCCAGCCCTTACCCTCAAGTTCTATCAGGTAGCGGGAAGCCGTTTGCTGTGAAGCGCCTAATTTCCCCGCCAAATACTCTGTCGAAATCCGCGCTGTCCTGCGATGGGCTCCCATTTCAGCGAGCTTCACTAACGTGAAAATATGCCTGAACGAGTCCTTCCCCGACATACAAGTGTCCGCCGACCCGACTTAATTGATTCAGTTATCTATTTAAGTCTCCAAAACTCAAAACATGGAGAGTTACAACATAGAATTAACCCGACAGACCGGTCGCTGACCGAACCGTGGATACCCGCCGAAGATAGAAATAACGCATCCGCTATCTAATTCTGAGACCTGTAGAGTCACTCGTCTTTCCGACCAGCTGCGCTCATCGCGACAACTGGGCTACAACAATTTTGACATTGAATTGAAAGTCTTGTTTGTTACCTTTATGTGGTAGTTTCTTCGTCCGCTGCTCGTTGTTGTAACGAAGAAATCCTTCTCTTCATCCAGTTGAGCTCCATACAACAGAGCCAAGATAGTTCGACAAACGTTGACTGTCGTCAAGCGTTCATCCCTCATTTGCTTCTCTATCTGCTCTTGCAGGACTCTGGGGTTAACAGTATATACCGCCTCGGAAAACTGCCCCTTCGTTGTGTATCGCACTTCCATTTCTCTCATTAAGTGAGAGACGATATCATAGTAGGGTGACTTACGCTCCTTTATGAGATGTATATAGTTTATGAGAGGAACCGGAATTTCTGACATCTTCTTCTCCTCCCCCAAATAACTAACAGTGTTCAACGCTTAAAAAGCTTAAGGAACAAGCATCCATAATTCCCTAAACATTCGAACAAATTGCCAAAGAAAAACGCTCAAATGAGACCTGATCCAGCGTGCACGTTTTCAAGAGAACCCAGCTGGCGGCGAACCCTAAAATCGGCCCATTAGAGTTGCCAAGTCTCACAATACCAAGATCGTTTTCCCAGAAATGCGCAAATAGAGATTTGCCCTGAGCCCCTTCGCATGAGAGAAGATTGTTCAAAGTGTTGAAAGGGTTCAAAATCTAATCGTGTTCAGATAAGCACAGCATCTCCAGCTTTGGTTCCTGCACAATCCCTCTTTCTTTAAAGTTCTATTCCACATGTGAAGCAGACGCAAATGTTACATTTGTGACAGTGAAAGCTTCTGCGCTCCATGCGTTTACCGCTTGTATCGCAGAGCTTTGTTAAGCAAGGGTCAGCCGCTGGCTTCGCTTTCTTGTTACTTAGCAACCCATTGAAAGGAGACAGACCCCGAATTTTACCAGTATCGCAAGAACCCAAAGGAAGACTTGAAAACACAACTTCCAATGAAGACAGAATCTCCAATAATTTCCTGCTCAGAAAAGGGCCTTCTACTACAAACTAAAAACCACAGAACAGAAACTTGCGAATCCTCGGTTGTTACGCGTGGCCTTCATAACGTTCCGACCTTGGTTTGGAACAATAGAACACCATAAGACCAAAGAGCATGCGGTATACAATGACTGTGGCAAACTATTCAGAAAAAGGCAGTGACACCATTTTAGTATGGTTCGGTAAAAAGCATAGGCAAATTAAACACGTTTAGATAATCCATACAGAATTCTTATTTGACGCTCTCTGATCAAAGTTGCAGCTCAAGGCGCCTTGCGATGGAACAGGCTTCAGCATTTGCTCCCTGCCATATTACAGGAGTGTTCCAGATATTCGATCAAGAAGCGGACGCTTTACGAGTAGGCTCCAAAGGCGCCGGAGTTTCATTGAATGTAGGGGCTACAACAACTGTAAAAGTCAAACGGGGCCCAAAACAACGGTTGAAGATTGGCATTAGAAATCAACGGGTGACTTCAACATTAGTCTCCAGGGAAGTTATGAAGATATTTCTTCAGAGATTCCCCTCAGTTAGCAATTATAACGTGGAAATTGAACATGAGATTGCCGCTCCCATAGGAGCGGGTTTCGGAACGAGTGGAGCAGCCGCGCTAAGCTTAGCTATTGCCTTGGGTGATGCCATGGACTTGGGAATGTCGAGAATTGAAGCTGCACAGATTGCGCATATCGCTGAGGTTAGGTGCAGAACAGGGCTAGGCACCGTTATAGCCGAGACATATGGTGGACTTGAAATCAGGGTTAAGCCAGGAGCCCCCGCCGTCGGAGAAATAGTCTGTGTTCCCGTCCCGGAGAACTTCGTTGTTGCCTGCCACGTTTTTGGGCCACTCCCAACGAGGAAGTTTCTTTCTGACCCCATTACCCGCTCACGAATAAACAGTCTTGGCGGCAAAACGTTAGAGTCATTAATTCAAGCTCCAACGATCGCTAATTTCATGAAGCTATCTCGCAAATTCGCAGAGCATGTCGGATTGATAACAGCGAACGTAAGGGCCATATTGGATAAGGCGGACAAGGCAGCCATAGTTTGCAGCATGCCCATGTTTGGAGATTGCGTATTCGCTATGATAGATGAAGACGGCATTGATGAAGTACTCCAAATTTTTCAGCAATACCAGACGGGTCGAACGATCATTTGCGGCGTGAATCAAGGGGGGGCGCAGCTTCTCAATTGATTCCAGTCAGAATTCCCTCTGATCACCCGCGGGCAGAATCCCTTCATGTAAGAGAAAAACTGGTGCAAGCATATTCGAATGGAATCGTTGCCACCTCTGGTCTCATTGCCCACGGCCGAGGAGAAGCCTTCGACTACATATTAGGTGAAAAAACAACGCGACCTGCGCGAAACGCGATAGAAGTGGCAGCTGCGATTCTGCTAACAGCCAACAGTCCAGTCATCTCCATTAACGGAAACACGGCGGCCCTTGCCGCGAAGGATATGGTAAGATTGGGCGCCATAACAGCTTCAAAGATTGAAATCAACCTTTTTTATAGATCATGGGAGAGGGAGCTTGCAGTAAAAAAGCTGCTCTTGAAAGCCGGTGCGCATGACGTTCTGGGAGTGGGAGCGAATGCATCTGCAAAAATCCCAGAATTAAGTAGCGAACGACGACGCGTTGACCCAAAGGGAATACTCTCGGCGGACGTCGTTTTGGTTCCTTTGGAAGATGGTGACAGAACAGAAGCACTTGTACGAATGAGCAAGAAGGTTATAGCCATAGATCTGAATCCTCTATCTCGAACCGCGCAAAAAGCGAATGTAACAATTGTTGACAACCTCGTACGATGTGCACCGTTGCTCACAAAGGTTGCTGCGAGCCTAAAGAAGAAGGGTCACCGAGAATGTGAAAAAATCGCGCACGATTTTGACAATGGAAGGAACCTGGCAGAATCCATCATCCTCATGAAGAATAATTTGTCTACGCTCGCTAAAGCAGAGCTTGCAGGCAGAAGGTAAGAAAGTGACCTTCACTCGAATTTTCATACTCGGGGCAGGGGCAATAGGAAGCATCATTGGCACGGCATTGTCAAAGGAAATCGATGTAACTCTAATAGGAAACAAGTCCCACGTTGACGTCGTGAACTCGCAAGGACTGACTATTTCAGGAGATATCAAAGGGACATTCCAAATCAACGCTGAAACCCATATTCGAAAAATACCTTCAGGGACGCTTATTTTTCTTTCAACGAAAGCCTATGACTCCGAAAAGGCCATAGCAGGAATCAATACGCTTCTGAGAAAAGAGACTGTCATTGTCGTTTTGCAAAATGGCTTAGGTAACGAGGTTGCTATCAGACGCATTGTGAATGGCAAATGCAAGGTCTTGAGGGCGGTAACGGGCATGGCGGCCGAATTTTTCAAAGCTGGACACGTACGATACTGGAAGGGTGAAACAGTAATAGAACGGGACCCCGCAGGGATAGATATAGCCCAAACAATGAATTCGTGTGGATTGGAAACCAGCGTCACGGAGCGCTTTAAAGAGAAGTTGTGGACCAAAGCTGCAGTTAATAGTGTCGTGAACCCTTTGACTGCCATTTTCAGAGTCAGAAATTGCGAAATAGTGGCAAAATCATTGGCTCCAGTGAGGCATCAAATCGTAAGAGAATGCATTGATGTGGGGCGGAAGGAAGGAGTAGTTCTTCAAGATCGTTTGGAGAAAAAAGTGGACAATGAGATAGGCAGTTACAAGAATTACTCTTCCATGTATCAAGACGTGATAAAAGGAAAGAAAACTGAAATTGATTTCCTTAACGGAAAAATAGTAGAGCTCGGGAGGAAAAACCACGTTCCAACCCCAGTTAACGAAACCATGTATAACCTCGTCAAATATCTGGAGGAAAAAAATGAGGTTTCAAGACATAATTAGGGAAAAAAAGGGAAAACAAAAAATCGTAATGCTAACTGCGTATGACTATCAAACAGCAAAGATACTTGATCAGACAGGTATTGATTTAATTCTTGTTGGCGACAGCTCCGGAATGGTGGTACAGGGATACAAAGACACGAGAAGCGTGACCATGGCAGACATGATATTTCACACGAAAGCTGTGGCACACGGGACTAGAAAGATTCCTATCATCGGAGATATGCCCATGAACAGCTGTGATGATGCGAAAAACTGCGTAGAAAACGCCAAACGGTTTCTAGAAGTCGGAGCTTGCGGCGTCAAAATCGAAGGGAGAAAAAGAGGAGCAATTAAAGCTCTCACGAAAGCTGGAATCCCCGTCATGGGTCACGTAGGTATGCTCCCGCAGACGGCCGAAACGTACCGCGTTAAAGGAAAGAAGCCAGCTGAAGCTCAACAGATTATTCAGGACTCCAAAGAGTTAGATGCCCTCGGGGTTTTCTCGATAGTGCTGGAATGTATCCCTGAAAGTTTGGCGAAGGCGATAACCGCATCCGTTAATGCACCGACGATTGGTATCGGTGCAGGCAAATACTGCGACGGCCAAGTTTTAGTAACAAATGACCTTCTTGGCTTCGATGAAAGCTTCAAGCCGAAATACGTAAAAAAATACGCCAACTTGAACGAGACAATAAAGCTCGCAGTGACTCACTTCATCAAGGAAGTCTCCGAAGGCGAATACCCGGACGAGGAGCACACGTACCACTAAGACCAAGCGGAGAGGAGGAGGAAATGGAAATCAACGGTCAACCAGACAAAACTCTTCTGAAAGAGCTTCAATCGAGACTCCAGGGAGACTTCACGTACAGCTCTGGAAGAATCATCGGATCTATGTGCACGCCTCCGCACGGTATGGCAAGGAAAGTCTACGTCAAGTTTCTCGAGAAGAATCTAGGAGATTCAGGGCTATTCCCAGCAGTGGCTGAATTGGAGACGGAAACTATCAAAATGCTGGGTTCACTACTCTCAAACCCAAACGCCTCAGGACATGTCGTCACGGGAGGAACCGAAGCGAACCTCCTCGCACTATGGGCCGCCAAGAAACTCGGAAAAAAACCGAGAGGTGAAGTAATAGTACCTGCCTCGGCCCACTTTTCCTTCGATAAAGTTGCAGATATACTTTCTATCAAGCTGGTCAAGGTTAAACTAAATGACCAATTTCAAGTCAACGTTGAATCTGTTAGGAAAGCTGTGAATCCGAGAACCATAGCTATTGTGGGTGTTGCGGGGACAACAGGACTAGGTGTGGTAGATCCGATAGACGAGCTGTCTGAAATTGCGCTAAACAAAAACCTTTACCTCCATGTGGACGGCGCATTCGGAGGTTTCGTCTTACCTTTCTTGAAGGAAATGGGATACCCAACACCGAATTTTGATTTTTCACTTCAGGGAGTGTCTTCAGTGACCGTGGATCCACATAAAATGGGCTTAGCAGCTATTCCTGCAGGCGGAATAATCTACAGAAACGAGAGCCTAAAGAAAGCTGTGTCTTGGGATGTCTCTTACCTGTCAGGCGGAGAGACCGAACAAGGTACCTTTGTGGGGACACGTTCAGGCGCGTCTGCCATTGCAGTTTGGGCAGTGATGAAGCATTTAGGACGAGAGGGGTACATTAGAGTGGTCAAAGAGTGTATGCATCTCACATTCAAACTTGCAGAGGAAATCCCGAAAATTCACGGCCTTGAAATCGTAACTAAACCCACGATGAACATCATTGGAGTACGAACTACCGATTTTGATATCAAAGAAGTTGCAGAGAAACTGAGACTCAGGAAATGGGCCGTGGCGCTCTTCCCAAAACACATAAGAATAGTTGTTATGCCTCACGTCAAAAAACAGCACATTGACGAACTGCTGCAAGACTTAAACGCAATCGTCAATGAATTAAGAGTATAAAGATTGGAGGACAATGTATTGGCACCACACCCATCGAAAAACATCATT
>Ga0209039_10002680_pt1 | contig 14786 bp, 13 predicted proteins | sample BogFormECP12_OM1_FD_188238 | JGI IMG/M metagenome (GOLD analysis project Ga0209039, IMG submission 188238) | Bog forest soil microbial communities from Calvert Island, British Columbia, Canada - ECP12_OM1 (SPAdes) (version 2) | ecosystem: Environmental > Aquatic > Freshwater > Wetlands > Bog ... | reverse complement strand
CCTTTATGTTCTCTTTGCTGCGACGTTCAAAATTACGCTTCAGTCCTCTTCTGACAGCCGCAATTGTCGGCGTCTGGGTGGTGCTGATCGGTGTAATCCTTGCGGACCGCTATCTCCCCGGCGGCGCCACGGATATCACGGAAGGTCTCCGGATTGCTCCTGCTGAAACAGATGATTGGTTCCTGATCCGGATCGGAGGCGCCTACTCCGGCTATGGTCGTTCCAGGCAATTCCGGCGGGACGATCAATGGACTTTGCGGGACGACCTGAGCATTTCCCTGAATCTGCAAGGTCAGATAAAGCCGATCCGCATCCTCACGGAGTCTAAGCTGGACGAGAACTTCCGACTGATTTCCTTTCGCTTGAAAGTATCATCAGGAATCATCTCTTTCGAGCAAAATGGCCACATGGAGGGGAGGGATCTCCTCATAGAGATACCGGCCTCCCAAGGAGGTGGTACCAAGCGGCTCAAGCTTTACGAAAGCCCCAGGATATCGAGGTCGCTTGGGTTACCTGTTCCCTTGACAGGTTTACAAGTGGGCGAAGAGATTCGCCTGCCGATCTTCGATCCTATGGACGGCAACAAGTGGGACGCGGTCATTAAAGTTCTGGAAAAGGCAGACCTGGAATTGGGGGGCAAGAAGGTGGAGGCTTGGCGGGTGCGTGCGTCTTTGCGCACCCTGGACCTGACCATGTGGATAGACGATGAGGGCCGCCTCTTGAAAGGACGCATGCCGTTAGGTATCACGGTCACGCGTTCAGACAAGGCTGAGATCATGAGAGAGATGCACGCGACGCGTGAGCTGCCCGACATGATTTCCCTCACGGCAGTCCCCCTGGAAGGTTCCATTCCGGAAAGAGATGACCTCAAGCTCGTGCGTCTTCAAATACAGGGCGGTAAGAATTGGCCGATCCCCAGCGACGACTTCCGTCAGAAGTTGGAGAACTCCGAGATCGTGATCACCAAGGAGGCTCTTCCGGAGAGTACATACACCCTCCCCTGCAAAGACCCGAAGATGGAGGAGTATCTGACTGCAACCAGGTTCATCCGGAGTGATAACGACGCGATAATTCAAAAGGCCAAAGAGATTGTGGGAGACGAAAAAGATCCCGTAAAGGCGGCGGTTCTCATCAACAAGTGGGTATTTAGCTATCTCAAGAAAGTACCGACCCCCTCGGTTCCGGATGCATACACCGTACTTCAGACAAAACAAGGGGACTGCAACGAGCACGCGGTTCTGGCGGTTGCCCTTGCGCGGTCAGTGGGGCTTCCCGCTCAAATTGCAGTGGGGCTGATCCATGCCGACGATGGTTTTTATTATCACGCCTGGGCTGCCTATTGGGCGGGCAAGAAATGGTTCACGGGGGATCCTCTTATGAACCGGCTCCCGGTGGGGCCTTCGTACGTCACCTTACTTTACGGAGATGTGGACAAACACGTGAACGTGATATCGTTTCTCGGGCAACTGAAGCTGAAGGTTTTGGAGGCTAATTAATGGGGCAAGTATGCGGCGAGGTGATTTGAAAGAAGATGATTCGTATTGAAAACCTGACAAAGAGGTTCGGCAAGACTTTGGCCGTGGACCGAATAGATCTGCACGTCCCACCCGGAGAAGTCATGGGGTTTCTCGGGCCGAACGGGGCGGGAAAGACCACAACGATTCGCATGCTTGCCGGACTTATGAAGCCTGACACGGGGACCATCATCCTCGGTGGTCACAACCTGGCGACGGAACCTGAGAAAGCGAAAGCAATCACGGGTTTTGTCCCTGACAGGCCATACCTTTACGAGAAGCTCACCGGTTGGGAGTTTCTTCAATTCAGTGCAGGAATCTACGGCGTGGATCCCGGGGACCTTGAGAGGCTCGGGACACAGTATCTCGAAATGTTCGAACTGCTCGACTGGAAGCATGAGCTTATCGAGGGTTACTCACACGGTATGAAGCAACGGCTCATCATCAGTGCCGCGCTGCTTCACCGTCCGAAGATTTTTATTATCGACGAACCAATGGTGGGATTGGATCCTAGAGGAGTTCGGTTGGTGAAGGACCTCTTTATGCAGATGGCTCGCAGCCGCGGGATGGCCGTATTCCTGTCAACACATACGCTTGCGGTGGCTGAAGAGATCTGCACGATGATCACAATTATTCACAAGGGGAAGATCATAGCATCCGACACGCCGGCCAATATAAAGAACACCATCGCAAGGACAAAGGGCAACCTGGAAAAGGCCTTCTTAAAACTCACCGGGCACGAGGAGACGGAAGGGCTAAGAGGAAGCCTGGGCATGGTCGAAATGCCCTCCGAATAGTCAAACAGGCGGCCTTTCGCGGTGGCAATTCTGTGCGGAATCAGTCCGGTCAACGCGATATGACTGGATTCATTTTGATCGTAGGCCACCGTACTTGTGGAAAAATAGTTTGATACCAACGCCCCCATAGCCAACAAGCTACAACGAATCATCAAAACCGGTGCGAGTGCTTCGCCGACTCGGAAGTGAAGCATCACAAGTGAAGCGGTCTATAGCTTGCGAGGGAACAAAAATTCTGTTACGCTTTAATATTCTATGAGGAATTTATAGGCCAACCTCTTGATATTTGAGCTTAATTCTTGAGGCCTCGTTAGAGGGGAGACATACCATGAAGAAATCGAGGACCGGCTTGGCGATCCTTCTCATTCTATTCCTGGTGGCAGGGTTTGTGGTAGTACTTGTGGCGGTCTCGCTTGTTTCGGACTCCGATAAAGAGACCTCGACCTGGACACAAGTATTTGAGTCCGGTAACAAAATTGGAGTCATCAACCTAGAGGGAACCATTACTTCTTCGGACGAGACACTCAAGCAATTACGGAAATACTCAAAAAAATCATCCGTTAAGGCTATCCTGATCCGCATTAACTCGCCTGGCGGAACGGTGGCACCCGCTCAGGAGATCTATAGAGAAATTGGCAAAATTAAGAAAAAGAAGCCGGTTGTCGTTTCCATGCAAACTGTGGCCGCCTCGGCCGCGTACTATATTTCCAGCAGCGCGAACAGTATAGTCTGTTCGCAGGGAACCATCACGGGAAGCATCGGGGTCATCATGATGCTGCCTGAAATACACAAGGTAATAGAAAAGATTGGCGTAAGCGTAAACATTATTAAAGCAGGTAAGTATAAGGATCTGGGAACTGGTGTGCGTCCTTTGAGCGACGACGAGAGAAATATCTTGGAGAGTTTTGCCGCGGAAGTTCACGAGCAATTCATTTCCGATGTGGCCGCGGGTCGCAAAGGGAAGATAGAGAAAGACAAACTCCACGAGATCGCGGACGGAAGGTTTTTCACCGGCGAAAAGGCAAAGGAGATGGGGTTGGTGGATACCATAGGCAACTTTTATGATGCTGTGAAGATCGCGGCAGACCTGGGCGGCATCAAGGCAGAGCCTGAACTGGTTTACCCAAAGAAGAAGTGGGAAAGTTACATGGATCTGTTTACGGAATCAGCCGCGGGAGCAATAGGCAGAGCCGCAGAGCAGACCCGCTCTATCCAGGTGAGCCCGCCGGCCGTACGTTAATGAGCAAGGAACGGACCTCTTTGCAAGTTCCGCTTGATCCTGAGAACAGTCGCGATTATGTTGAGTGCTTACTTTGAAAAAACGAAATTCATCCCACGCGTTGGGAGGGAGAAGATCGGATGGTGATTAACGAATCTCTCACCTTTGATGATGTAATCCTAAAACCCTGTTATTCGGAAATACTCCCCTCCGAGGTGGATGTTCCCACTCGACTGACCAGAGAAATCATGCTCACCATACCGCTGGTCAGCGCGGCCATGGACACCGTGACCGAATCCGAGATGGCTATCAGTCTGGCTCGGCAAGGCGGGATCGGGATTATCCATCGGAACCTCTCCATCAAGGATCAGGCAAGAGAAGTGGACCGGGTGAAACGCTCAGAATCAGGGATGATCGTGGATCCCATCACTATCAATCCCGATCAGAGAATCTCGGATGCCCTCCAGATTATGAAGAAATATCACATTTCGGGTGTTCCGGTTACCGTTAACGGCTATCTGAGCGGCATTCTAACAAATCGGGACCTCCGCTTTGTGGAAAACTTGGACCTCAGAGTCGAAGAAGTCATGACCCGTGATAATCTGGTCACGGTGGATGAAAAGATAGGCATCGAGGAATCCAAGGCTTTGCTGCACAAGCACCGGATCGAAAAACTTCTCGTTGTCGACAAAGACAACCGTCTCAAAGGTCTTATCACCATCAAGGACATACAGAAGGCTATAACCTTTCCCGATTCGGCAAAGGACCCGCTGGGCCGCCTACGTGTGGGCGCTGCAGTGGGAGTAGGCCCTGATCGCGAGGAACGAGTAGCGGCTCTTGTTAGGCGGGGGGTTGATGTGATTGTCGTTGACACTTCGCACGGCCACTCGAAAAACGTCATGGATACCATTCGTGACATAAAGCGGAACTTCAGCAACGCCCAGGTTGTCGGCGGCAATGTGGCCACGGCCGAGGCTGTCGAAGATCTCGTAAAAGCCGGTGTGGATGGAGTAAAGCTGGGAGTCGGCCCCGGTTCCATCTGCACAACGCGCATAGTTGCAGGGGTCGGCGTACCCCAGATAAGCGCTATCATGGAGTGTGCGAAGAAAGCCGAGGAACTCGGAGTGCCGCTCATAGCCGATGGAGGCATCAAATTTTCCGGCGACATCACCAAGGCATTGGCCGCGGGAGCGCATACCGTCATGATCGGAGGGCTGTTTGCAGGGACCGATGAAAGTCCCGGTGAGATGGTCCTTTATCAGGGGCGTTCGTACAAGTCTTACCGAGGCATGGGATCTCTCGAGGCCATGAGAGAAGGATCCCGTGATCGGTATGGGCAACATGAAGGGGTATCGGAAAACAAGCTGGTTCCGGAAGGAATAGTGGGGATGGTACCGGCAAAGGGACCTGTGGCCAATTCCGTAAATCAACTGATAGGTGGCCTCAAAGCGGGCATGGGGTACCTTGGAGCCCGCAATCTTGACGAACTTCGTGCGAAAGCCCATTTTATGAAAATTACGCCTGCGGGCCTCAAAGAATCTCACGTCCATGACGTGGTGATAACCAAGGAAGCCCCCAATTATCGTCTCGATTCGGGCTGGGTAGGAAACCTCCGTTGAAACTGGGGACTCTGACTGAGGTCTTCATGGGAATGTGCGGATTTGGAAAGTGGCTCCCGCCTCTGCGGGGGTCTTTGCTACTTCTTTGAACGCAAACAAGCATTACACGCAACAACTCTTCGAGAACTGTCTTCAGCGGCTTCTAATTTAGATGCCGTCGCTCAATGGGAATAAGAACGATGATTCGAGCACTGGTTTTCGGCGCCACCGGGTACACCGGCTTGGAGCTAATTCGCATACTTGCATCCCACCCCGACGCAGCCATCGTCGGCGGCAGCTCGCGGAATTGGGCGGGGAAAAAGGCGAGCGAAGCCCTTCCTTTCATCAGAGAAGAACAGGATTTCAGTCTCCGCTCCATTGAAGAGCTGAAGCTTGATCCGCAAGCGGACCTGGCCTTTCTTGCTCTTCCCCACGGGGAATCGGCCGGCCTAATCAGGCCGCTCCTGGACGCGGGTCTCAAAGTTGTGGACCTTTCCGCTGACGTGCGCCTCAGTAACCTGGAAACCTACGAAAAGTGGTATGGCCCTCACAAAGCGGCCGAGCTTCTGGGCCAGGCGGTTTACGGCCTCCCTGAGATCCACAGAGAAGCGATAAAAAAAGCCGCGCTCGTTGCTAATCCCGGATGTTACCCCACAACGGTCATCCTGGGGACCGCTCCCCTCTTCGGTCTCAGTGAAGTCGATACTACCTGCCCGGTGGTGGACTCTAAATCGGGGATCTCGGGGGCCGGCCGCGGGGCAAAGCTCAATACCAGCTTCTGCGAAGCCGGGGAAAGCTTTAAGCCATACGGTGTCCTCCGGCACAGGCATATACCTGAAATGGAGCAGGAGCTATCGAAATTGGCGGGTAGGAAGGTAAAGGTCAGATTCACTCCGCACCTGATCCCTGTGAGCCGGGGCATGGTGAGTACCATTTACTTGCCTCTGAGGGCGGATATTTCCGAGGGTAGTCTCCGAGAAGCATACCTGGATTATTACAAGTCAGAGCCATTCATAAGGGTTCTCCCCAAGGGGACTTTTCCGGACACCGCGCTGGTTCGTGGCTCTAACCAATGTCACATATCCGTGGACCTCGACGAACGCACCGGCTGGATTGTCGCGATTGCGGTTCTGGACAATCTCGTCAAGGGCGCATCCGGTGTGGCAGTCCAGAACATGAACCTTATGATGGGGCTGGACGAGACCGCCGGACTCACGGCTCTTACCATGTTTCCCTGAGCCGTCGGGGTCAGGGCTTCAACGTACGCGCCTACGGGGATCAAGAAGGAGAGGAGCATGTCGTCGGAAAGAAAAAGGGTTGGGGTAGACCTTGGATTGACGGACGACGAAAAGCAGGAACTTCGCCGGATCGCCAGAACTGTAATTGAGTCCAAAAGCCGCGGAAAGCCGATCCCTGCCTCTTCACCCACCACCGAAAAGCTCAAGGAAGGGCGAGGGGCTTTCGTGTGCATTTACAAACAGGGAATGCTGAGAGGCTGCATAGGGTCGCTCGAAGCTACCGACCCTCTGCACAAAACCGTCGAAGAAATGGCACAAGCTGCGGCTTTTCGCGATCCGCGGTTCACCCCCGTGAGTGAAGATGAACTCCCGTACCTTGATATGGAGATCTCTGTGCTCACCCCCCTAACGGAGATTCATGATTACGAAGAGATCGAAGTTGGGAAACACGGGATAATCATAAGGAGAGGTGGGCTATCGGGTCTGCTTCTCCCGCAAGTGGCATCGGAGAGGAATTGGGACCGAATTACGTTTTTGCAGGAGACGTGCAGGAAAGCGGGTTTGCCGAGGGATGCGTGGAAAGAAAAGGAGACGAAGGTTTATGTCTTCTCAGCCGATGTTTTCTGAGTCGGCCCCCGAAGAATCTCCCCCTGGCGGAAAGGCCGTTGCTCTACTGTCCGGCGGCCTGGATTCCGCGCTGGCCATTTACTTGGTAAAACGACAGGGCATAGATGTCGTTGGGGTTCATTTCACATCTTTCTTTTCTCCGTTAGACGCTGGCGACGAAAAGTCCCCGGTACGCAGGCTGGCCCGGCAGTTGAATATCCCTCTGCGGCTGTTTCCCAAAGGGAAAGATTTTCTCCAAATCATTCGCAATCCTCGGTACGGCCATGGGAAAAACCTTAACCCGTGCATAGACTGCCGCATTTACACTTTTGTCAAAGCCAAAAAGTTGATGGAAGAGATTGGGGCATCTTTTATCGTCACTGGAGAAGTGGTGGGGCAACGGCCCATGTCCCAACGCAGGAACGCTATGAGGCTCATAGAGAAACAGTCGGGATGCGACGGACTTGTGCTCAGGCCCCTTTCCGCTAAACTATTGCCTGAGACTCGAATGGAAGAAGCCGGATTTGTAGACCGGGAACAGCTCCTCGACGTTGCCGGGCGAGGGCGAAAGGTCCAACTCCGACTGGCCGCTGAGCTTGGTCTCTCCGGATACTCCGCCCCGGCGGGCGGCTGCCTGCTGACGGACAAACGATTTTCCAGCCGCGTTCGTGATCTGCTCGCCCACACGGACGAAGTGTCAGCGGCAGACCTTGAGTTGTTGCACATAGGGCGGCATCTAAGGATAAGGTCCGGCCTGAAGATAGTCATCGGCCGGAATGAAGCCGAAAACCAACGCATTGAACCACTGGCTGCCGTAGGTTCCCTGTTCTCTCCCGTGAATTTTCCCGGCCCGCTGGTCCTGGCAGTGGGGCGTGTTGAACCCGACGACGAGGCCCTTATCGGGAGTGTGCTCCGTAGATATGCCAAAGAATCGTCCAGAGGGGAGTGGATAGCCGTGCAGGCCGACAAGGGCGAAGAGCGCCGCATTCGTGTTGTAGTCCAGGCCGGCCAAGATTGGATATCGGATCACGTGATCTAAGGAGAGCGTTGTGAATTGCCCCCATTGCCGTCGCGATTTTGTCCCCGTGGAGGGACAAAGATTTTGCTCGTGGTGTGGAGCGCCCCTGGAGACGCCGGGCGGCGTTCACTACGAGGACCGCGCAGAACAAGGTCCCACACGCGAGCATCCTCCGTCTTTGCCTTCTGAAGCCATCTCCTCGCGAAAAGCCGAATATTGCCCCTGGGAGGATCAGGAACATCTCGGCTTCGTACAAGGAATTTCTCAGACTGTCCGACAGAGCCTTTTTTCACCAAAGGACTTTTTTGCCGGGCTTCCCCGCCGCGGTGGGCTTCTGAACCCTCTTTTTTATGCTCTAATTGTCGGCACTGTGGGGAGCATGGTGGGTTACCTATGGTCTTTTGCGTTCGGCAACTCGCTTATGTCAACGATGTCTCTGTCAAAAGGGGGGGCGATTGCTCTGGCCTTTCTCATTCCTATACTCGTGTTCATGGGCCTTGTCGTGGCGGCTGTGCTGCTGCACGTTTCGCTCTTCCTGATCGGCGGGGCTAACGAAGACTTCGAGGCCACGTTCAGAGTCGTCTGCTATTCCGCCGCTCCTGACCTGTTCGGCGTGTTGCCGATCATTGGTGGCTTTATCGGGCTGATATGGAAAATCTACATCACTGTAGTGGGAATCCGAGAGGTGCACGGCATAAGCACCGCCAGATCTATCCTGGCCTTCGTACTCCCCTCGCTGGTCTGTTGCGGGCTTGTGGTGGGGGGCATGATGCTTGTGTGGATGCTGGTCGGATCGTCTTTTACCAGGACATAAGGCCGCAAGCGTGCTCGGCTGAGATAGCGTTGGTGCCACGGATGAGCTTCGCACATCCGTGGCACCATGCATGCTTGGACAGCCTCCCGACCATTTTTATGGGCGCTCTTTCCATGGGATATGGAAAACGTATAATCACAAGTTAGGCGCTAGGCCACAGGCGAATGTAGGGTTAGTGGATGCAGTTCGAATGGGACCAGAAAAAAGCGAACCGGAATTATAGGGAGCATGGAGTTTCTTTCGAGGAAGCAGTAACAGCTTTCTACGATCCACTATCGGCCACCTTTGATGATCCGGATCACTCGATCGGAGAGCGGCGCTATATTGCAGTAGGTTTCTCTTCTCGCGATCGTTTGCTCGTTGTCTCACACTTAGAGAGAGGTCAAGCTTTACGCATCATCAGCGCGCGACCTGCGACCGCGCACGAGAGGAAACGACATGAAGGATAGACCCAAAAAAACCAGTGATGACTTGCGCCCTGAGTACAGGTTCGACTATTCCAAAGCTGTCCGGGGGAAGTATTACAAGCGCCTGCTCGGGGAAGGAGCTAACGTCATCGTCCTTGAGCCTGATGTCGCCACAGTTTTCCACGATTCAGCTTCAGTGAACGAGGCGTTGAGGTCACTGCTTGATTTGACCCGATCCACGCAGCGCCTGACTGAGCGCTCCAGCCGACGCCGCAAAGACACCGAAGCGGGACGAGACAATTCAGACAATTCGGGGGACACCATACTTAATTCTTAGCGGTGTTCTTCGTCGTCACGGGCGGGTGAGGAAGCCAATAAAGGATGAGGCAAACCTGCTCTTGGCTCATGGCCGAGCCTCCTAATATGGTTGGCCTGATATCATGTTCGGAGAAAAACTTCTCGCCTCAATGCGTTCCTTGCCCAGCGTTATCATGTCAGTCCGCCCTTCAGGGAACTGAATTTCCAGATGCACTTCACCTTCAGCCGAGTCCCGGCGCGTTGACTGAACCCCCGAAGCCGGCCCTTTGTCAACGGGCAGCAGAAGCCAGACCAATGTCACCGGCAAGGTGGCCTTCACCAGATAAATGCAGCTTGTCCCAGGCACGTCCGAGCCGTTCAGCGACACCCATCCACGGGGTGGACTCAACATGCCGGTTGAGATTTCAACATCAGCTCCGTCAGACCCCGATAAAGGGACGAGCTCGAACCGTGGGCCGCGTGCATCCTCACATCGGGCGGTTAGCGTCTTGATGTCCACTTCCACCCTACCTGGAAAGAATTGCCAGCACGCGGATATCTCGTGCTCCCCCTCCCCTTCGACCAGATCGCGGATAATCCAGTAATGGGGCTTGACGAACACCACCGTACGAGTGAGGACGTACCTATCGCTGACTCCATCCCACGGGCCGTGGCAGATGCCTGTGGCCACGTCCAGAGAGGCATTATTCCAGCACGAAAATTCAGGCCCAGCCTTCCTAATCCTCTCCTGGAACGCCAACGCGGAGCGGTCCGGTCCCTTGCCGTCAATCAGGATCTGACTGTGCGCCGCTGGTGAGCGATAATATTGCGTCAATTTGTCCGGCGCATACGAGGTAATTCCGGGATCAACCAGCCGTGGAACACCAAGAGCGGTTACGTCAACGGCGAGCACATCTTCGTGCATGTGTGCCGCACCCGGCGGTCCTGCCCTGAACACCAAGAAATTGGCGTCCGGGACGTAGTGGGACCTGAACGTGGCAACACCCGCATCCGGAAAAGTGCGGAATAGACTGTTCGGCGGTGTTTCTCGGTCCCCGCGTGAACCTATCCAGATCAGATCCGGTCGCTGAAATACTTCGCCGGCTTTGCGCATTAACGCCGTGTAGTCCGATGACGTGGAGCCTGAATCATTCAGTGACGGCCAGGTGAAGTCCGGCCTGCACAGGGCCGCGAGGTAATCGGTAGACAGTTCTAGTGGTGAATCAAATATCTCAGGAAGCGGAACCCTGCGCGCCGCGGCCGCCTCCCTTACTTCCAGCATCGCGTGCAGACAAATAGAATGATAAAGCGGGGAAATCTCGAAATGCACGCCGTCAGCATAGAATTGTCTGTGAAATTCCGTTTCGAGTCTTTCCAGTCCTGTCTGCATCCATAGCCGAGCTTCCTTGAATCCAGGAAAGCAGATCCCAGCAAGGGTCAATGCCGATGATTCCACTATGATCCAATTGTTGGTGTGGCCTCTGTGATCCATAAGGCTGCAGGCGTGTTCCCAGATGGAGCGCAGCATGTCCATTTTAGTCGATTCCTGAAATGATTCGGTCGGCCAGAATATCCCTGCTACCCAAAGCCATTCCCTGAGTCTCCAGGCCACTGAAAGAGTTTCCCACGAAGGCCCGGCTCCTCCGTTAGAACCAGTAGGCACTGGATTGAAATTGATCCAACTCGATATTAGGCTGGCCAGCCCCCGAGCATGCTGTTCGTCCCTATTCTCGATCCAAGCACTGATTATTTCTTTCATGAAATGGTGACGATGCAGGAAGTGAGACCATTCCAGGACACCCGACGGACATGTGTCCCAGGGAAACGGATAGCCGAGCGACTGCCCCATAATTCTTCCGCGTAGGATGTCGTCTGCACGTTCGCGCGGATACTGGTGCGGGGCCGGGATAAGAAGCCCGGAATCGTCGGCCACGAACGGAGGGCCTGGAGACCAGACCGCCAGGGCCAAACTAGCAAGTCCACACTTGCTCTTCGGCAATTCCGTGACACCCGGAAGATCCGGGTTCAGGACTTCGGCCAAGCCCTCAAGAGACAACCTCGGTCCTGGCGGGATTTCTCGAAACTCTCCATACAGAGATCGTATTTCAATGTCGATTGGCTCGGTCCCCTCATAAGTTCGCTCGCGTGAAAAGCTGACCTCAATTTCCACAATATCCCGCCAACCGTCGGGGGTGCCGTATGTTCCGAAGGATTCCGTAGGGAACTTCAAGTCAAACCATCCCCCGGGGGGAAGTTCTTCGCGGCCGCCCGACAAGGACACGTCGGAGGTCTTCGATTTGAAACTCTCGGAGCCGTGAATGAGCCTCATCCCTACCAACAAAGATCCGGTTGTGCGGTTGAGGAGCCTTGCAGATAACTGGTTGAATCTCGAGAGATCAGTTTCCGAAGGGTGCAGATTGAGGGTCAAGAGGCGTGATGACGAACAAAACCGGCCTTTGTCCCCGACGCGCGTGGAGTATTCACTGTGGGAGGGGGTTTGAAACCCGCCCCCACTTGCGGCAATCAGAGGCTCTGCCCGGACGACTCTGTCGCGCAGAAAATACTCAGGTTGAAGCGAGGGTTCCCACATAAGGCCCCAGGGCTATTTTGAAAGCCCCAGGTAGCCAAGGGCAATGGGACTCGTACACGGAATGAATAGTAGCACTCCCCAAATCCCGGACTTCCCTCTCGCCCTGGCAATCCCCAGGCAGACCAAAAGCGTGGCGACGATGGCGACAATCACAGTGAGAAGAAGCACAGCAAGAGGGAGTATTCCTCCAGTAGGTATAGCCGCCTCGAGCAAGGAGGCCGGGAGGACGATCACCGGCAGGAGGAACAACAAAAGCCACCAAATTGGTTTTCGAGCTATGTTCAGCGCCAGGATTAGTTGGGCAATAGGGATGAACGCCAACCAAGGCAAGTTAGTGTTCGTCTTCTTGGCAATGAGAAAGAGCATGATCGCGGGAAACAAGTAGGAAAGGATGGAAATTATGAGCCCTATCACGCCGCCCCCCGCGGCCATAGCAAGCAACATGTCCGGAGAAACCGGGATCGACGGGACGCCGGGAACGCCGAGGTCAACGCCACCCGGTGGGGTGGCGGGCTTCATTGGCACCTCAGGTTTCGGGAATCCGGGTCTTTCCCCGGCCTTCTTTTCAGGTAGGGACTTTGGGACGCTGAGTCCTTCATCGGTCTTCTTTTCAGGTAGCGCTTTTGGGACTCCGGGTCTTTCTCCCGGTTTCTTTTCCGCGGCGGGCGGGGGACTCGCCGGTTGTGCTGCGGCAGTTTTCTTCAGGGCTTCGATTTTGTCCAAAATCTGCTGTTTGTCGGCCGCGTCCGGCCTCAATTTCAGGTAATTCTCATATTCCCTTATCGCGAGCCCGTCTTTTTTTTGAGTCTCATTCATGAGCCCCATATTGTAATGGGCTTCGGCAAAGTTCTTGTCCAGTTCCGCGGCCTTGCGATAGTCGGCAAAAGCTTGCGGAATCGTGTTTTTCTTCCTATATATCTCCCCCCGGTTGTTGTAGGCGTCCGCGTAATCAGGAGAGATCTCTATGGCCTTGTTGAAATCCGCCAAGGCCTGATCGAGTTGGCCCAGGTCCTCGTATGCCATTCCCCGCCAGTTGTAAGCCTCTGCCGAACGGGGATCCTTGGCGATCACTTCAGTGTAGATTTCTACAGCTTCTTTGAGCCTACCTGCCTTTTGATTTTCCAATGCTTCTGTAAGGCCTTGGGGCAACTGAGCAAACACGGGCAATGCCGCGCAGATAACAGAAACAATCGCAACCAGAATGGCTATTACTGCTATGATCCCACGGGAATCAGAGCAGACATGCTTGGCGGAGTGAGCCGAATTTGCCCTATCGGGTCTTTGCTTGGCTGTTTGAAGCTCAGTATTGAGGGTCTCTCTAATGAGCACACGCGGACTTGCCATTGGCCTCAAGGTTTTCATGCCGGTCCCCAGTCTTGTCAGTAAAAAGTAGTAGATTCTTTGTCAGATGCGGCATTTTACTATTAGCACATTTCTGGATGCGGGTCAAGGTTTATTAGGGGCCATGTCATTGAAAAATAAGGTTTTTTATCCCATGCGCTTGGAAACTGGTTGGGAGAATCATTATCGGCATATATGTTTGAAAAGTTTCTCCACGAGCATCTCCGGATCAGACTCCGCAACGAGCAGAGCGCGTGGAGCCTTTCCGGAAAGGCTCACCAAATGCAGAAATTCATCAGAAAAACCGCCGGTCTTGGTCAGGATACCAATGGCACAATTTGGACCCAGATCGTCGCACGAGATGGTGAACTCATTCAAGGTCCCCATTCCGCCACCGACAAAGACACAGGCGTCCGCGCTCCTTATCAGGATGACATTCCGCCCTTTAGTCCCCATGCCGGTAAAAAGGATGATGCGGCTCTCCAGGGGATATCCATAAGTCAGCCCGTGATCCTCTCTATTGGTCGCTGGAGAAATCCCTACGGTCAGCCCGCCCGCTGAGTTGGCCCCCTGCACAGCGGCATGAGGGAACCCCGGACATGCCCCCGTTAGCAGCACTGCTCCTCTGGCCGCTACTGCTTCACCGATTCTCACAGCCGTCCCCCAAACGGATGATGTACCGGAAGTTGAAGCCGAACCCAGGACTGCCACTTTGAATACTCGGTCCGATTCCATATTCAGTGTCCTCTCGCAGTTACTGTGAAAGACGTAGAGAGTGTAACCTTTCAATCCACCGGGAACAAGTCGCGGGGCATTAGAACCTTGGCCTCACACCAGTTCGCTCTCAAACAGTGAGAATCGGGTAGTACCAAAACCAGCACGGATCTGGGCTTTGTCAGATCCGTGTTTGATTAAGCGGATTATTCATTGCTTGGCCGCGAACTGGTATCAGAGCATCGCTGCCGAAAAGATTTCTCCGAAGAGGTAACACCGGCTTGACAGCACTCTAACAAAGGGATAAGTTTGCCGAGTTCAATTTAGACTAGGCGACGTTTGTCTCTTCATGGAAGATTTTACTGCTCTTATATTAGCCGCTGGTAAAGGGACGCGCATGAAATCCGGGGTGCCCAAGGTCCTGCATCATGTGGCGGGCCGCCCGATGATTTCTTATGTTGTGGATGCAGTCCGTTCGGGAGGCTTCCAAGAAATCGTGATTGTTGTGGGCCATGAATCCGCGGAAGTGAGAAAGGTCGCCCAAGTTCCTGGAATCAAATTTGCCTTGCAGGAACCGCAACTGGGCACGGGGCATGCGGTGGCGGCCGCCCGGGAATTGTTCAGGGGCTTTTC
>Ga0209039_10002679_pt1 | contig 14787 bp, 12 predicted proteins | sample BogFormECP12_OM1_FD_188238 | JGI IMG/M metagenome (GOLD analysis project Ga0209039, IMG submission 188238) | Bog forest soil microbial communities from Calvert Island, British Columbia, Canada - ECP12_OM1 (SPAdes) (version 2) | ecosystem: Environmental > Aquatic > Freshwater > Wetlands > Bog ... | reverse complement strand
ATTGATCAGGATCGACACTGGGGTGTCACTGCCCAACGAAAAGGCCCGAGATACCGTGAAGCTCGATTCACAAGCGTATTTCCAAATGCGGGTCTACAACACCGGCGCAGTTATTCCAGCCGAAGACATTCAAAAGATCTTTGATCCGTTCTCTACAACCAAGGCGTACGGAACAGGACTGAGCCTCACGCTGGCGAAACGGATCATCGAGGACCATCATGGATCGATTTCCGTGAAAAGCGACGAGACAGGAACCATGTTCACAGCCTGGATTCCTTTCGTCAATCCCCGTCTGGGAGGCAATCTGACAGGCAGCGTCAGCGTCCACTGAACGAGTCAAGCCCTGCATCAGACGCGGCCGAAGCGGGGCCGGATTGCGGGATAAGCCAGGATACTATGCGGCTCAACTAAAGGCCCTCCAGTTGAATGACCCCCGGCAAAGCCGGGGGTCATTTAACTCAGCAGCCTTGGGAGTGACGTCCTCTTGACGCGGAGCGCTTGTTCAATTATCCCTCCGTCCTCACGGCCGCATAGGATTCTCATTCCGATAGCCACGGTTGCTGCACTGGAAGCCACACTGTAAAAACAGTACCCTCTTCGTCCGATTTTGCGGAGATGGACCCTCCATGATCCTCGACGATTTTCTTGGAAATGGTCAAACCGATGCCCGCACCGTAAGCTTTTGTCGTAAAAAACGGGCTGAATATCTTGTCGAGGCGTTCCAGGGGAATGCTCTGGCCGAAATTGCGAATCTTCATCTCGAAATACGTTTCCGATTGCAATCCGCCTGTCTCGTATGCCTTGCCGCTAGGGATAGAAACGCCGGTTTCGATTTGTATCACCTGACCGTGTGAGGAAGCCTCTATAGCGTTCGAAACCAAGTTCCGCACAACTTGCTCGAAACGGCTAGAATCTAGGAGAACCTCACCAACTTCGCTGCCGAGGCTGGTCTCCAGTTTGATGCCCTTGTCCCTTATCGTGGCCTCGTACACTCGGAGAACATTTTCGATGATATCGTTGGGATCGCCCTTCTTCAGGTTCAAGCTTCCCCTTCTGGTAAAATCGATCAACCTATCCAGGATCTTTTCCAGCCTCCGGATTTCCGAGATCATGATTCGGCAGGATTCTCTCTGCTCGGCTGTAGTTACCGCAACGTCCGAGTCCAGCTTCCGGGCCATCCGGCGCGCAAAACCGCCGATAATGGCCAGCGGCTGCCTCAGCTCGTGCGCCACTTCTGCTGTGTGGTTTGCAATCGCCCTGGATTTATATGACTGGACAATATGTTCGTAAAGGTCGTCGATGATTCTCATCTTATCGAGCAACTGCGCCCGTGAAGCTGCCAGCTCTTCCTCGAGTCTCCGCCTCCGTGTAATGTCTCTCATTATCCCCTCGTACTGGGGAGACTCGTTTTCATCGTAGTAGGACAATTTGCAACGTATCCGCGCGTATTGGGTCGTCCCTTCCGCGTCGAGCATGCCGACCTCTTCGTCCCAGATAGAGTCGGGCTGGAGCTTGAAAAGTGCATCTATCTTCTCCCTGTCGCCAGCCACAAGGTGATCCTTCAGTGGGCTCTCAAGAATGTCCTGCACAGGATACTTGAGAAACTTTTCCGCTTGAGTGTTTACGTACGTGAACCGTCCTGTATCATCCAGGAGAAAAATGACGTCCGGGAGTTCCTCCACCAAGATACGGTAACGACGCTCCGAGTCCCTGAGCCACCGTTCCACACGCTTGCGCTCGTTCAGCTCTATTTGCAGACTCGCGGTCTTTTCTTGAACTTTCTGCTCCAATTCATCCGCATGGATAACCATTTTGCCGGTTAGGGGACGAACGAGTAGGACCGTGCCGACGGTTCCCAGGACGATAAGGACGAGAATGACAGTACCAGTCGATACCAGATGGGGATAGACAGGAGCATACAGCTCATCTTTGTCCATTGTTATGGCAATGCCCCAGCGGCAACCCTTGACAGGCCCGTATGCCATAACATCCTTGCCTTCATAATTCTCCCCCGGAATCATCATCCCGGTATGTCCTGAGGCCGCCTTCTGGATGGCTAATCCAACCGAGGATGCCTTTGGAATTGTCTTTGAGAATGTATCTTTAGGGTCTTTAAACGGAAAGAGCTGGGTCACCCAGTCGTCATGGATCACGCCTAGAATCGTCTCTCCCCGTTTGTCCAGACCGGTGGGATCCGCTACTGCCTGCTCTAGGGTGAACAATCGAAACAGGTCAAGATCTGTTCCAACCCTGGTTCCAGTAGTGTCAAGAATTGGAGCCACCACCACCAGATAAGGGTGCCTTCCGAGAGTTACGGGGCCGAAAAAACTCGGCTCTGTCCGGTTCAAGTCCACGGCAGCCCTTTCAGAAGCCGGCAATCCCAGGCCGACCTGAACGACCAGATTTCCCGTTCGATCCAGGCGACTTATCCCCCACACGTCCTGCGAGTAATACATGGCGTCCGTAAGGACATATCTGGTGAATTCCACCAATTCGTCGAGGTTGGCCCTTCCGTTCTGGTAGTCTTCAAGCTTTTCCGGCGCCCCCGCTCGGCTGGCAATTTGTGAGGCGACATTTCTGGCCCTGGAGAGGTACTCTTCTATTGCTGAGCTCTTGGTGGAGAGGGCAAGAAAAAGGTGGCCCTCCTGAACTCTCATCAAGTGATCATGTAGCGGCAATATACTGGCGGCGGCAACTATCAGTCCAACCAGGAGGATTCCAAGCGCCGAGAATATAACGATGGTCCTTTGAAAGCCTTTTGCTCGACTTCGGACGGCCATCGTCTCTTTTCACCCTTCTCCGAACGTTTCAAAGCGGACTCTAAGGTTGAGAGCACTATTTCTCGCGGCCGATCACTCCACTGATGCGCTGCAACACGACATCAGCGAATGCCATCGGGGAGTCTCAAGTCATACAGGAGCGAAGGTAGATCCCGAGAATAAACTACCATTGTCCTCACTAGAATAACATATTCCAAATCCAAATTACCCGGATTTTTCAAACCTCGCCGCCTTGACGCCCAAGGACTACGCAAAGCCCTGGTTTGTGTTTGATTTGACGCCATTTGTGTGACTCTGTTATCAAGGAGGTAGCCTGATTTGGCGACCCGAGGAGGTTCGAGTTACACCCTCCAGCATGAGATTGGCACAATAACCAAGGAACAATGAACTCATCGCGCCCCATACCTCTGACGGGAGTGCTCGCTCTAGTGCTGCTGAGTTTACTCTGGGGCGGGAACATGGTCAGCATCAAGGTAAGTAACCAGGGAATTCCGCCCATTCTGGCCGCGGCAATGAGGTCTGTGGCGGCATCGTTCTTACTGTGGTTGTATGCAAGGGCCCAAACCCAGCAAGTTTTCTTGCGGTGGAAAGACCTGGGACACGGCATTGCAATAGGCTTTCTTTTCGGGATGGAGTTCCTCTTGCTTTATTGCGGTATTGATTACACTGACGCATCGAGGGCTATCATTTTCCTCTATACCCATCCATTATGGGTCGCGCTCGGGGCCCACTTCCTGCTGTCTCAAGAACGTCTGAACTCGACCAAGAGCGTAGGTCTTTGCTTGGCTTTCGCCGGGCTGATCTCGGTATTCGCGTCTCGGTCAACTTCCCTTGGTCCACTTCATTCTGTCGGCGATTTGATGGAAGTTGGGGCCGGCGTACTTTGGGCGGCGACCACGCTTTACATCAAGAGATTTATATGGGAAAGACCCATCACCCATTTCCAGACGCTCTTCGCGCAACTCTTTTTCTCGATTCCCATCCTTGTGGGTGGCTCGCTTCTTCTCGAATATGGTAAGAGTGTAACATTGAGTTTCCTCCTTGTCTCAGCCGTTGCTTACCAGATCTTTGTGGTTGCATTCTTTAGCTATCTAGTCTGGTTCTGGATGATACACCGTTACCCGGTGAGCAGACTCGCGGCATTTACGTTCCTGGCCCCGCTCTTCGGCGTGATTTTGAGTGGGATACTGCTGAAGGAACATCTCACGTTTCAACTGTGGGTTGGTTTCGTGTTAGTGTCGGTCGGGATATACCTGGTTAATCGACCGGAACCCCAAGTCTCGAACAGATGAACGGGCCACCCAAGAACAGGCCCTTTGAAGGGGAGTTCACTGATGAAAGACAATGACGTCCCCGATAAACAATTATCAAAGCCCCGGCGACCGACCCACAGGATGGAGGCCAAGAAAGCGGAGGGAATGTGGGCTGAGACGAAGCTCGCAGAGGAGCTGGAGAAATTCCAGGCGCTTTATGATCTGGCAGTGGCCATGACCGGGGAACGCAGTCTGGACGAAAATCTCTCGTTGCTCGTTGACAAGAGCAAAGTGTTGCTGTCAGCAGACACGGCATATATTGCGCTGCGTGATGAGGAATCAGGCGATGTGTATATGCATACTCTGTCGGGAATTAGAACAGAGGCATTTAAGAGCATGAGGTTGCCCTTTGGCGCCGGCCTCGGCGGGAAGGTAGCGACAACAGGCAAAGGGTACATCGTCGAGGACTATTTCCAGGAAGTTGAGCCTGTCGTTCACGGCCTGGTTCGCGATGAAGGCGTGATTTCCGGGATCGCCGTGCCGGTTCAGATAGGTCAGACGAATCTGGGAGTGCTTTACATCTTCAATCGAAAAAAGACATCGTTTTCAAAGTCAGACCTGGATACACTCGCCCTGCTGGGCAATCTTGCTGCGGTAGAGATCACATACAGGAGAGTAGAAGCAAAACTTCGCAAGGCTCAGGAGGAGCTTGAACTGAGAGTCCAGGAGAGAACCGCTGAACTGCTGTCTGCCAATGAGCAGCTCTTGACGGAGATTTCCCAAAGAAAGCGGGTCGAAGAAGCGCTTAGCCAGAGCGAGGAACGCTACCGAAGGTTGGTTGAGGACAGTTTCGACGGAATATTCGTTCACCGAGGCGGTAAGATAGAATTTGCCAATTCGCGACTGTATGAAATGCTTGGTTACGAGCGGGAGGAATTGCAAGGCGCGAACCACCTGGTCATGTATCATCCTGACGATAGGCCCCTGATCCACGAGCGGGGTCGAGCCAGAATAACCGGGCAGTCAGTGCCGTCTCAGTATGAGGTCAGATTGCAACGCAAAGATGGCTCGGCATTTGACGCGGAACTCAATGCAAGGATAGTGCGATTCGCTGGTCAATCCGCGGTGCAAGTATGCTTGCGAGACATCACTGAGCGGAAGCGGGCAGACGAGGCCCTCAGGGAATCGGAAGAAAAATACAGGCTGGTCGTCGAAAATGCCGGCGATGCCATTATCGTGGCACAAAATGGAATCGTAAAATTCGTAAATCCGAGGGCAATGGAGATCACAGGATATGAGGGTGGGGACCTGAAATCGAAGCCGTTTCTGGACTTCATTCATCCTGATGACAGACACATGGTTGCTCAGCGCTATGAAGAAAGGCTCAAGAGTGGACCCCTCCCGACAGCGTACCCTTTTGGGGTCATGGCGAAAGACGAGAGCGTAATCTGGGTCGAGGTAAGAAACGTACTCATAAACTGGGACGGCTTGCCAGCCACCCTGAACTTTCTCAGCGATATCACAACGAAACGGAGAATCGAAGAGGAGCTGTTAAAGATCGAGAAACTTGGATCCATCGGCATTCTAGCCGGTGGCATCGCCCACGACTTCAACAATATTCTTACCGCGATACTGGGCAACATTTCCGTGGCCAAAATGCACTTGAAGGCACAGGACAAGGTTTTCGAGCGCTTGTCCGATGCGGAGAGAGCATGTCTCCGTGCGCAAGGTCTCACCCAGCAATTACTGACGTTTTCCAAGGGCGGATCTCCAATCAAGAAGCTCTGCGCCCTTTCGGAATTATTGCAAGAGTCGTGTCAATTTGCCATTGGCGGGTCCAATGCTCGTTGCGAGTTCTCTCTACCCCCCGACCTTTGGGCGACAGAGGTCGACGAAGGACAGATCAATCAGGTCCTCCACAATCTGATTATCAATGCGGAGCATGCGATGCCCCACGGAGGCCTCGTCAGTGTGTCTGCTGAAAACACTGCAATAACCGCAGAGCACAGTCTCCCCCTTCAAGACGGAAAATATGTGAGGGTATCCATCAAAGATAGGGGTATTGGGATTCCCGAACAGCATCTTTCGAAGATATTTGATCCTTACTTTACCACCAAACATAGGGGAAGCGGATTAGGGCTAGCCACATCCTACTCCATTATAAAGAATCACGGAGGCCTGATAACGGTCGATTCGGAGTTGGGTGTGGGAACTACGTTTGATGTGTTCCTGCCAGCCAGTCCAAGGGCCCTCTCACCTAGTAAACATGAGCCGGAGAGGCCAGTAGGTGGTGAAGGCAAAATCCTGTTTATGGACGATGAGGAGCCTATAAGGAATCTGGCCGCGGAGATGTTGTCCCTTCTCGGCTATGAAGTCATCCTTGCCAAGGACGGTGACGAGGCACTGGATCTGTACATCGCAGCGAAGGAGTCCGCAAAGCCCTTCAGTGCGGTAATCATGGATTTGACGGTGCCGGGAGGCATGGGAGGCAAGGAGACCATTCGGCGTCTCCAAAAGTTGGATCCTGATGTGAAGGCAATTGTGTCCAGCGGCTATTCGAATGACCCGGTCATGGCCGAGTATGAAAAACACGGTTTCGGAGGTGTGGTTGTCAAACCATTCGGAATCAAGGAAGTCAGCGAGGCCCTGAAACGGGTCATTTGAGAATGGATGTGGCTCAATGTGCAGCAAAAGAAACAATGCTGACAATTAAGGACCCGAGCAAGGCCGACCAGAAGGACTTCACCTCAAAACCTTGGACGAGAGCCCCTGCCAACAAGAACATCAGGGCGTTGATGACCAACAAGAAAAGTCCCAAGGTAACTATTGTCAGGGGAAACGTGAGAACCACCAGGATGGGCTTGAAGAGCGCATTCAGAATTCCCAAAATTGCCGCCCCGATTATGGCTGCTCCTGCGCTCGCTATTCTGATTCCTGGTATGAGATAAGCGGCCAAGAGAATGGCTATGGTTGTGATCAGCCAAGCTATGAGAATCCGTGACATCCTGCTCACCCTTCCGGCCGGAAGCCTTTGCAACGTCCGTCTTTGTCCGTAAAGAGAACCTGCTTATAGGCCGGCATCAGAACAGATCGTCATCGTCTGCGCCTGAGCCGGGTATTTGTCCATATTTCTGGAGATGATGCTGGACCACCGTATCACGGAATGAGCCTCATTCCTATCCAGCTCACCGCATCTACCAGGAATGGGAGATTGCGCCTGCCTTACATGCCGCCATACATGGGAGTTCAGCTCTGTCCTTCGAGGGCTTGCAGGGCCCGCATTCGTACTTGAGCTTCTTTTTCTTATCCAGCCTGACGATAGCAACAGGCTCCTCTGTCATGGGATCGTTAGGGTCCTCCTCCACGACCTCGAAAACCTGTGCAGGACAGGCGGTCACACAATCGCCGCAGCCATTGCATTTGTCCGTATCGATGGTGATGAAATAATTCCCGGAGCCGTCACTGTATCCATAGTTAGCCAGCATGATCTTTTCCCTGTCAGTTTGTTTAAGAGGTGTGGGGAATCGGTAGCCCCCCTCACCCTGCCCTCTCCCGCCAGGGGAGAGGGTTTTTTCATTCCCCTCCCTCGACGGGAGGGGTTAGGGGAGGGCGATTTGAGGCCAATCTCAATCCGACCGACTGAACTCGCCCGATAGCGTCTGCAAACAGGTTCTATTTGCCCCGTCCTTTACCCTTCTTGCAAAGAGCATGACCAAACAAGGCCGCACCTGCCGCACCTGCCAACTGGGGGTCCCACTTGGCCTTCATCGGCTCCAGGCCCAGCTTCTTCTTCAGCCTGTCGATAACGCCGCGATTCTTGGCCATGCCTCCGGTAATGGCGAATTCCGGCTCTACTCCTACGCGCTTCAGAAGAGAATAGATCCTGTCAGCCATAGCCGAACAGTACGCGGCAAGCACCTCATTGGTTCCGAGGCCCTTCCGCAACAGACCCGTGGCTTCAGACTTGGCATATACCACGCAGGTGCTCGAAACGGGCGGCGGTTCCTGGGCGATCTGAAACGAGCGATCACCCACATCGCCGATCGGCACGGACAGGAGATCTGCAAAGACTTCCATCCCGCGGCCCGTTCCTGCCGCACACTTGTCATTCATCAAGAAGTTCGTTACCTTCCCCTTGTCGTCACATCGAATGGCCTTGATGTCCTGTCCGCCGACATCCAGCACGGTCCGTACTTGGGGTCCGTAGATGAAGTTGGCGCCCCTTGCGTGGCAGGCGATTTCAGTGACGGTCCTATCCGCCATGGGGACATTGACACGGCCATAGCCGGTGCCGATGAAATAGTGGATTTTGTCCTCGGTGAGGCTGGTTTTTACGAGAGCAAATTTGAGGGCGTTTCGGGCGCTGTCCGGGCTGTTCGAGCCAGTCCTCATGTTGCCGTAAGCGTAGAATTCACCGTCGGCCATTATGACGGCCTGAGAACTGACCGATCCCACGTCAATTCCTACAGTGATGAACTCGGCGTCCTCCCACTTTATGTCAGGATTGATCCAGTTGGTTTCTGCCCACCTCCAGAATTCGCGTTTCTGCTCTTCAGCCATGGGTATCCTCTAATTTCCCTTTCAGTACGTGCTACTGGCCGTCCTGAGCCGCGACCACCGCTGCTCCCACTGCTGACCCAAATTCAGGGGCTTCCGGGATGTAGATCTGGTCCACGGCCAGCTCCCTTTGGAGGGCAGTCACGAATCCTGGATTATACGCTAAACCGCCGAACATCACGATGTCGGGGTTCACTCCTATACGACGGATCATCGACACAATTCGACTCGCCATCGCGTCGTGGATAGCCCGGCTGATGTCCTTTTTCTCAGTCTTGGCATGAATTAGACCAACCACTTCGGATTCGGCAAAAATCGTGCACTGGGCATTCAAAGGGATCGGATTGCTTGAAGACAAGGCCAGGGTCCCCATCTCAGTGAGAGGAGTCTCCAGCGCCCGTGCCATTGCTTCAATAAACGCGCCCGCGCCCGCTGCGCACTTCTCATTGATGGCAAAGTCAACTACATTCCCTTTTTCGTCACATTTTGCGGTTCGTGCTTCTTCTGCGCCCACATCCGCGACTGTTCGGGCACTGGGGAAGAAGAAATTCGCGGCCATTGTCATTGCCTTGATGTCGTTAACCTTTATGTCAGCTTCCTGTATGGATTTAGCTCCGGAGCCTGTTCCGCCGATGCGCTCAATTTGATCCCTCGTGATCCCGGCATCTTTCAGCGCCATTTCGAGTGATTCCTTAACTGCTTGATCCTGCTCAAATCCGGTCGGCACTGAAGCTTTACCGATTATTTTCCCGTCCTTTATAATGACTGTTTTGGTGTTCCGCGCTCCACAGTCTATCCCTGCTGTGATCATATAGAAAATCTCCTTATCTTAAGCGGCCGATACCGAATCGACACCTTTTCGTTTATCTTAGTGTAATCATCGGGGCTTCTTCAACCCCAGGCTTTCCAGGAAGATGTCGATCTTGTTCTCGGTGGCCTTCTCACCGAACTCACGTTCATCCGCAATATTTCCTTCTATACCCCCTCAGCATACGTAGGGCGGGCCGTGCACGCCGTCCCGCGTTTCGCGGGATTTGAATTCCTACAGAGGGCACGGCCCGCCCTGCCCTGCTGAGAACGTGCCCAACCTTATTTACAAATTTTGAGTCATCAGCGGGGAATTACAGCGGTGAGTACGGTGCAGCGAAAGCGCAGCGCAACTCTTGTTGGAAGTCCGCCGCCCGGACAGCCCATCGGCATGCCTGACCAACGATAATAATTCTGTATGATGTCCCCAGAATTCCATAACAATACTCTCCTTTTGAACCAAGCTCTTGCATCTTCTGGAGAAGTGTATTCATCTTTTGCCCTCTCTTTTACTTGCTCGCATTGTTTTCTAATAGGCTTATATCTTTCCTTATTTCTAATTCTTGCTCCTTGGATGGATATGGTCTAACTACTCCTGGCACCTTTCTGACGGTGCATTCCAATAGCTTAATCGCTGAACTTACGGATATGTGTGGCTCATAACCACTAATAATCCGCCAGAACCTGCCTGGTTTTGCCAAATCATAACTTACCTCCTGTGAGTCGTGGGTGATATGCAAAAAACGGCACCCCCCATTGTCTCGAACGGGACCTTTCTGTTTGTTGGGGATCTTGATCGTCACGTCCAACGAACCGGGTAAGTTTGGCTCATGTTTGCCCTTCGTGCTCCGCGAACGACACTCTTTAATATTAAGAGGATAAATCCAGATCCATCCTAGACGTCTATATAAGACCTTTACTGTTGCCCTATTTTTATTCTTTTTCACATCGTTAATCTCAAAACCCAGCGTGACATGGTACTTATCTAGAAGAGGACCCCACGGTTCTCCCAGATCTATGACATGGGCTTTGCGGTTGGCTTCCTCGTCTTCGCGATTGGGCAAATACTTGTACTGAACTCGTAGTACCTCATCACATAATCTCATTTTATCATTAGTGATGGACACATCTCCTAAGGCCGCCTTTACGAAAGCTTCCACAACTCCCTCTGGCGTAGAGGGATACGGCGACGACTGTTGCTCGCGTTGGTTGACGTCGGCCGCTGCACCTACCATTCCAACGGATGGCATCAGTGCTAAAACCAAAAGGACGGCCAGCAATTTGTTTGTGATCCTGGAAATGCGTGCAATTTTCATGGAAATCTCCGGTTCATGCTACAAGTGCATATCTGTTGGTAGCCGGAAAATACGATTTCACCGCAGAGAACACTGCGAGTACAGAGAAGAGTTCAGATAGTCGTTTGCCGCGGAGATCGCCGGATCAAGTCCGGGATGACGGTGCCAATCCCCGCAAGTTGGTCAAAAGCTCTGCAAAGGCTATAGCCTATTATCCTCTCCGCGTGCTCCGCGTTCTCTGAGGTGAATTGCGTTTTCCCCCACCGCGGGTATTTGGGACATTAGGTTGTGTTGTATAGAGACAGATCCGTGGGCCCAGGGACCCCCACCTGGGTCTGGCTTCTTAACGACATGGAAGTTGTTGGAATTAGAAAAAACCTACGTTACTGAACGGGGTTTATCATACAGAGCAAAGGTCGTCAGTCAACAGCAAAATTCGTGTACTGCACCATACCCAAATGCGATCCGATAGCGACCGGACAATCCCGCCTCCTGACACACCACTCTTGAAACCTTTCAAGGAATCGAGTTACAATACTTTTAGAGTGGCGGGAGGGATAGCCATGCCTCTAGATGACGAGATTCCAGTCAGCCCGGAAATAAGCGAAGAATTCACGAGCTTCGAAGAGTTCTGCTCAGAGAATACAGGCCGTGAATTGCAGTACCTGGAAGTTGTGAGCACGAGTCCCCTTGCCATGGACTCCGTGACTCTGGCCTTCAGCATGAGGCACCTTGTTCGTCTGTCCAGAAGCATGATGGACTTGTTGCTCGGTTCCTTGAACGATGATTCTGCGCCGTCGCTCGAAGAGGTCCTTGCGGTCAAGGGGCTACAACTGGACAAGTCACACGCTTCCACTTTGAGGGATGTCATATTTTCCTTCCGAGACACACCTGACCAAGAAATAAGCTCGAATCTCGTGCGGGCACTCCAGTTGATGACGATCAGCAGGGAACGTCGAAGAGTCGTCCTGAATCTCGGAGAGACCTACGCCCCTCCTGAAGAGGGTTGGACTTCGGAAGACTTCGGCGGTGACGATTCGATGCTGGAGACCGTCCGCTCAATTGAGGACCCGCGCTGGATTAAAGCAGAGGAGACGTAACAGATATGCCGCAGGACACGTACCTTGCTCCAATTTCCGAGCGAGGGAGCCGCGTGCTGGATCTGATAAAGACAGATCCGCGCCAAGCCGCTCAGCTCATGGAAGCACTCACCGGCGAGGAGCAAATATCTCTGGTCAGCCACCAGGCCCTGCAGGATCCCAAAGGAGCACAGGACCTGCTATTCCTGTTGGATGACGACAAGAGCAAAGAGGTGGTGGAAGGGTTGGGCGACAGAACCCTCTTTCGGATAATGAAGTCCCAAAGCTCCACTCACATTGGCGTGCTTTCGCTCGTGAAGCCCGACCGGGTACAATCGGTGCTCGACCTCGATCAGGAGTTATTTTCCGCCAAAGGCATCACTGACCCACAGACGGCTTATCACTGGATGGTGAGCTTCCTGGAAGAAGGGGACGCACGCTTTGGCGAACTCTTGAAGAGTCTTGAAATTAAGGTGGTCGCCTCTGCATTTCAGGACAAAGTGCTGAGGCCGTGGGCGAGATCCAAAGATACGAACGAAGACGAGGAAGACACTGCTTTTCCTGCCGATTTCCTTGTTAAACTGGACCGAGGTGAGCTTAAGCCTGATGACCTTGAAGTAACCGACGAAGAGACCTCGGATATACTCACCAAGATCCACCTTGCCGACGAGGGCTACTTCAACGAGCTGGTTTCTATCATGCTACGAGAAGAAGACCTTAAGACCCGTACCGCGGAAGAAGCCTTCGATAGGATCCACGAGCAAGTGGGAGATATGACCGCCATGACGGAAGAGGCCGAAGACATGTTCGTTCCCTTAGAAGATTAGTTGACTATTATTCTGTCCCGTCGTGACTCAATAACGGCCCGAATGATCTGACTTCCCGTGAATTGTTCTCTGTCTTCAAGCTCTCGCTCCCCAATTAGTCCTGAATCAACCAGGTGTCCCAAAAGACTTTCGAGCCCAAGAGGGGTGACACGGTACTTTTCAGTCAATTCAAGGTCGCTCATACCGGTTCGGATATCGGCGACGACTTCTTTGGCCTTAATTACTCGCTTGACCAAATCCTTTCCCCCGTTGGTGTCACGCTAACCCATTGATCCCGGCAAGGTGGCCTTGCAATTGGCGAGCTTTTGGAAACGGCGGCCTGCTTCGAGCCCCCCATCTTCTTCCGGTACTCCCTTATAAGATACGGATTGGCTATGCAAGCGTATTTTGATGGTGCTGCACAAGCGTTCACTTACGCGAGACGTCTCGCTCTCCTGTCATTGCGAGGAGCGAAGCGACAAAGCAATCTCGGGCAAGAGAAAACTGAGATTGCTTCGCTGCGCTCGCAGTGACAGCATCTACCCCGCGAGATCCAAGGCTTGGACCTCTGTACAAGAATTGCGACTTAAGGTGGGTTGGAATTACTTGATCAGGCACACATTGGCATCAGGCAACATTGCGTCAGGCACGGCTTGAGTAATGATGATATTCCAAGCATGCCTGACGCAGAACAAATTACAGAACCGGAACAGGACTATTTGGGTCCCTTCGCAGGCCCTGCAGGTGCAGGGGCAGCAGTGGCCGGCTGTTGAGGGGCGCCTGGGCCTTCCGAAGCTGTGGGCTCCATCATGACTTGCACGCCCATTTTCTTCCTCAACGATTCAGCCAGTTTCTCGTACTGTTCCTGTTGTTTCTGGAATTTGAGCTGTTCAATTATGTAATCCTTGACTTGGTCGTAAGAACTTTCTTGTGCCGGCTTTTTGTCTTCCAGAAGGAGAACATGATATCCGAACTTTGATTGTACTGGGCCCTTAATTTCACCGTTCTTCATGGTGAAAGCCACGTCTTCAATCTCCTTAACCAGGCTGCCTTTGGGGAGCCAGTCCAGGTTTCCTCCCTTGGCTTTGCTCGGGCAGATCGAAACCTGGGCTGCGACGTCCGCAAACTTCTCGCCTTTTTTCACCCTGTCAAGGGCCTTTTTCGCTTCTTCGTCGGTCTTCAGAAGTATATGATGCAAATGTACGCTCTCCGGCATGGCGTACTGGCTCCGGTTCTTTTCGTAATACTCCTTTGACTCTTGATCGGTGGGGGCGGGGAGGTCCTTGGTCATCTTGTCCAGGTAGACCCTCGCCAGAAGATCATTCTTGGTGAGCATCAACAGCTTTTGAATCTCCGGGGCCTTGTCCATGCCCTGTTTTTCCGCTTCTGCGGCCATCACCTGTATGTTGACAATATAATCGAGAGTCTTCTTTTTCCCCTCAGGGGTGAGGATCTGCTGCCGAAATCTGTCCGGAACAGCATTAACCCATTCCTGCAGATCGGCTTCAGTTATGGTTTGATTGCCGATTTTGGCCAGGACTTGGCTTTCATTACCGGCGTAGGAGAGAGGGATACCTGCCATAATAAAAATCAGGAGCGCAGCCGCGCACCAGGAAAACTTGGGAACAGATGAGGTTGCTGACACGAGTATCTCCTTTTGTAGTCTGTTTAGGGTTAAACTTCAAATATCACAAGGTATTATCATCAGTCGGTCAAGCGTTATATCATAAGGAGTAGGACAAGTCAAATCGTTGGGCCGCGCTATGGCGGTACGCTTCTCGGCATTTCTGTGGTTGCCTCGAGGGGCAAAAGATTCTATAATGGTCGAGTTCGCTATTAGTAGAAGGGGTTGTTGGAGTGTTGGATAGAATCAGGGAGTCGCTGGTAACTGCATTAGCGCTGTCTTGTTTTTTACTCGTGTCGTGTTCTTCCTCGGTAAATCAGAGGGGGGCGCAGAACGCCCCGGCTGCACCCACACACGTCCGGTTGGCCATAGCGCCTCAAGGACTTGAGGTGGCCTGGGAACCGGTTTCGGGAGCTACCCACTACACACTCTTTTGGGGGTTGGAGCGGGGAGAATACAAGAGTCTGGTGAATTGTAACAGCCCCGCAGTGGTACTTACCGGTTTGAACAAGGAACAGTTGTATTTCTTTGCAGTCACCGCTTGGAACCAGCGTGGAGAAAGTAACTTCTCGAACGAAGAGATCCT
>Ga0209039_10002678_pt1 | contig 14792 bp, 17 predicted proteins | sample BogFormECP12_OM1_FD_188238 | JGI IMG/M metagenome (GOLD analysis project Ga0209039, IMG submission 188238) | Bog forest soil microbial communities from Calvert Island, British Columbia, Canada - ECP12_OM1 (SPAdes) (version 2) | ecosystem: Environmental > Aquatic > Freshwater > Wetlands > Bog ... | reverse complement strand
CGGCAACGCGGCTGGGGGTGTCTCCATTGACAACACGACCGGCAGCGGCTATGTCAGCATCGACCCGAGCACTTTCGATGGTAACACGGGCGGCAATGGTCTGAGCATCTTGTCGCACGGCGATGTCACCCTCTCGGATGTGATCGCTAACGGCAATCATGATTACGGCACCTACCTGAACAATATCACTGGCGGGGGCAATGTCTCCGTCAGCAACAGCACCTTCGACTCGAATACCAGCAGTGGTCAGCAAACCGGATTGGATATTCATACCGATGGAGCTGTCAGCTTGAACTCCGTCTCGGCTAGCAATAACCTAGCCGGAGATGGTGCGGATGTCAACGGCAGTTCCCCCTTTGGCTCCTTTGCCAGCCTATCCATACAAAATAGCACCTTCAACGACAACTACTCAACATTCAATATCTGGGGCTGGGGTCTTTTTGCCGAGGATGGAATCGGCAATGTGACGCTGCTCAATGTGACTGCCTCCGGCAATAGTTCTGGCGGCGGTACTTCCGGTGGCATGTTCATTCAAACAGCAGGCAACGTCTTTGTTGACCCTAGTACCTTCGACAACAATGACGGAGATGGCTTGCAAGTTTCCTCTGGCAGCAACATCACGGTGGATTGCAGTGACTTTGAAAATAACAACGGTTACGGTATAGATGCTGTATTGCCCGGCACATTGACCCTCAACAGTGTGACTCTCAGCGGCAACGGCAAAACGCCCGACCCCCACTACGGCGGTGGCGGTACACTGGTCACCAACTCCGTCAATTGCAACCCCAGCCACAAGAATTCTGGGGGGACCACTCTGGGCGGCGGCTTGCCGCTCGACATCATCCCTCTGACCGGCGCCCTTGACTGCACGGATTACAGCGGCACTGAACTCGTCCTGCCGGATGGCGATTATGCCCTCCTGCCCTGCCCGATCGGACAAAATGGCACCATCACTGACAAGACCAGCAGTAACCTGCCCGGTGCCCTCGACAGCAAGTTCACTTTCGTCTCGGCTTTCGATGCCGAAGTGACTCCATCTCTGACGGGCATGATGACTGTCAGCTTCAAGATTCCTTCCGGCAAGGAAGGTTCCAACTTTAGCATCCTGCACTGGGATGGCAGCAAGTGGGTGAGCTTGGGCGGCTCCGCTACCCCGCCGGGCTACTTCAGCGTGAGCACGAACCTGACTGGCGACTTTGTGCTCGTCACCCAATAAACTTCAATGCAGAAAGCGGAGGGATGGCGCACCATAAGCCATCCCTCTTTTTTTGAATGGTTGAAACGATAAAAGGTATATCGTGGAAACAATACAACTGTTTTCCGCGAAAGGACGGATATGAAGAAAGCAGTTTTTCTTTTGATGACAATGTGCATTTTTCTGTGCCTATCGGCCTGCGGCAAGCTGGCACCCGCAATCCTGGTTACCTCCACGCCTTCGGTGACGGCAACGCCGGATTTATGCAGTACAAGCAACCTGCCGAATGCAGTCAAGGCCGTGAACGAATTGACACGTCAGTTCGATGATTATGCAGCGCTGGCCTCGAGTACACCGCAATCCCAACTGGTGCAGGTCATTCCACCCTTGCAAGCCATACGGCGCGCGGCGGAAGATCAGGGGGTACCGGCCTGCTTGAAACAGCTAAAGATCTATCAGTTATCGTACATGGATACGCTGATCCAGACTTTGCTGGCTTTTGAATCCAATGCGAACTCGGACATTCTCAAAGGCGGTGTGGCTCAGGCTCAACAATATCATAATCAATATGTAATCGAGCTGGCTCATCTGCTCGGCATGACGGTGGTCGTTCCGTCTAGCATAACGCCCGGTACGCCGGCTCCTGGAAAGACCAGCACGCTGCCTGCCGCGCCGCCAGCGGTTACGATTACCAATCCGGGTCCGAATCCGATCAACCTGCACTCTTCCGCCTCGCTGACTTCAGCGACGATTGGCACGATGAACGTAGGAGCATCCGCGGCTGCCATTGGGAAGACTGCGGCTGGAGATTGGGTCTTGATTCAAGTTCCGGATCAGAGCGGGAAGACTGTTTGGATCTACGCCGCGTTGATCAAGTTTACAAGTGGAGATATTACTTCCCTGCCTGTGGCGACGCCCGCGCCCTAAAATTAGATACAAAACCGGAGAAGAACAAACAAGCCGCACCCCTAATTTAATAAACTAATCATTACCCACAAGTAACACCGATCCGCTCATCATGGTTGGCCTCGTAGACTTCTTGGCGGGCTTCTGCCACCTGGTCAACTTCTTTCAGCCACTCAACTCTCACGATCAACTTTATAGATTCAAATTCAGGATCATTGATTAATATAAATGAAGAGGTGACTACTCCCCACGGCTAAAGCCGGGAGCTTCTAAGGATTGGAACCTATGCGATATAGCCCTAGCGCAAATGATATTTCTATCATATTCAATATCATCACACAATCTACGCCTTATATCCCCACACCTAAAAGTCGGTGCTTTTTGGTAAATTTGGTAAAATAACCGTATGACCAAAAAAGAAATCGCGGGTGGCGTAGTGCACAAACTCCCATCGGACTTAAAAAATGCCTTGTTGTCTGATCCTAAAATGTTAGCGGTATGGGAAGATATTACGCCACTCGCGCGCAATGAGTGGATCTGCTGGATTGAATCCGCGAAAAAACAAGAAACTAGGGAGCGTCGGATTGAGGTGGGACGTTCAAAACTCACTTCTGGCATGCGAAGACCTTGTTGTTGGGCTGGTTGTATTCATCGTTAAAACGATAAGGTAGAGCGGAAAGTTGAATGAAAAAATATCCAGAAAAAGATGTTGAACAATACATTGAAAAATGCCCCAAGGAGGCGCAAGATAAGTTGAGGAAGATAAGGGCTGCAATATGGGAAGTAGCGCCTGATTCCGCTGAACGCACCGATTACTTCCAAATACCCGGATATTCCTATGAGGGTTATGATTATGATGGAATGTTTGTATGGTTCAGCTTTAAGAAACCAAACCTGCGCCTACATGTACGCCCCCCAGTGATACAAGAGCATAAAAAGGAACTTGTAGGTTATGCTACAACAAAGAGTATTATTAGTTTCCCAGTAGACAAAGAGATACCAATAACATTAGTGAAGAAATTGGTGAGGGCAAGTATAAGTGTAATGAAGGATAAGTCTTGATAACCTACTTTTTCGGTTAAGGTTTTGGTTGGAGCGAAAAATGAACAAAACGCCAAAAGATGTAGATGCATATATTGTGGGAGTGCCCGAAGAAGTCCGCGGAACACTTGTCAAGCTTCGCAGTGTGATTAAGAAAGCCGCACCAAAAGCGATAGAGCGCATCAGTTACGGAATGCCTTTTTATGAATATGGTAGTTCGGGATTCAAGGGACGGCTCATCTATTTTGCCGTGTCCAAAAATCATATTACTGTATATATTCCTCCCACACGTGCAGGAGAATCACTGGACAAGCTTAAGAAGTATCAAGCCACAAAATCGTCTTTTCATTTTCCTTTGGACAAACCATTTCCTTTTGAGCTTATTGGCAAGATAGTACGGGAAATTGTAGAAAAAGTAAATAAAAGCGAAAATCGAGGCTAAGGAGCGAATCATAGATTCCCAGCACAATTGGCACCAAGCGACCGTATCCTCCTGATTCACATCACCCTTTATTTAGTGCAATAATCTTACTAATTAACTATAATTTAAAAATGAATGATCGAGCCGTCCTTGTGCAGGAGGCTGTCTAAGATCATGCCGCCAGGATTAACATAAACATTGGTACATATTATTGGAGCAGTTCACATGGCCTTTAGCAACTAAGATCAAAACGTCCATTTTGGATCTCATGTTTCTCTTCGTTTGGTGAGCGTCTTTGAATCCAAAGATTCCAAAGCGCATATGCCCAAGGTACACCTAAAACTCCACAAGCCAGCAAAGCCTCCAACCAAACTGCACGTGCTGGTGGAGACGTTAGGATTTTTGGCACGAGCTGCGGCCCAAAAAATAATTGTTGGCCCAACACCCAAAAACCAAAGAGGAGTGCCAGACGACGGCTCTCTTTGGGTAGAAGGGGTGCCAGCGTGATCAGCCAGACTCCATACCATTGATGAAACCACAAACATGCAACCAGCAAATAGCAGGCGAGTACATTGAATGTCGATTGCACATATTCTTTGAACGGATCGTTTCCACCTCGTAATGCCTGAACAACAATGAACACAAGCAGCAAGCCCAGCGCCGACAAGCTGACCCATTGTCCCGCCTCCTGTCTGCCGAGAATCATCGACAAAGCTCTGTTCATCACCGAAGGGATGGATGTTGTAAACATTGCCATTCGGCCAGACACGTCCAAAGTTCTCCATCCATACCAAAATGGGTGATAGGCGGCAATGATCATCAAGAAAGATCCAGCGAAAGCTGTGAAGATAAATCCCAGTCGTTTGCCCAACTTATTAAGTTCACGCCAGCCGGTCATCACAACAATGGGCAAGACTAAAATTGGGATGAACTTGAATAAGGCGCCGATAATCAGCGAATAGACAGACAGTGAGTAGTGACGAAAGCTCAGAAACCACGCCGCCACGAGCAGCCATACTACCATCGCCATATCATTGTGCCCATTACCCCAAGTCTCATAAAGAATGATCGGATTCCATCCTAAAAGCAATGCCCCGCCAAGGGCTTGCTTTGGGAATTGTCTCTTCAAGATCAAAACCATCATGCCAAGACAGGCCAAATGAAATAATCCGGGTAACGCTTTAAAAGCCATTACGTTGGCAATAATATCGTTCCCGGCTAGTCGGGCCGTCCAACCGGCAAGCAATTCCCATAGGGGGCCATACGCAGATGGGGTTTGCGGTGAACCGACATAATGGAAGAAAGGGTCCCAAGGATAGTTATCAATCAGTTGGAGGAATGGGTTGGCGCTATAGATTCCGAGAATACGCCCATGCAGGATGTTGTCGTAAATATCGACAGCATCGAAAGGCGCCATGAACAGGAAAGTGATTGCATAGATCAGCGTGCCGCCGATCACAACGATCCAAGCTGCCTTGCCTTCCGCGACCGCCGCGACGTGATAGCTCAGCCAGTACAATACCCCCAAGCAAGTAAATGCGAGGATCAATTGCAAGTATGGGCGGAAACCTTGATGGGCCAGCAAGATTCCATCCAGATGTGGCTCACTGTACAACTTGAGGAGATTGGCAGGGATGATGAACGCTATCAAATAAATGACCAGACTTACCAATCCAAAGATAACCAGTCGGAGGGACGGTGAATCAAATCTTTTGAAAGTTCGGAACAAAGAAACCACAAGACCTCACGACTTCAATTATAGCGAATAAGTATAACTGCTACAGCCAATGGCGCAGCGGAAATGATCAAAGAGATCGTTGCCCATAGTGAATCTTAATGGCAAATGAAGCACAGCACTGGTTTGTTAAACAACCTCTAATACATCCGCGGAGTTATAATGACGGGTGGGCCTCCCAGGGGAAAAGCCTATCATCTGCTTCAGGAGAATAAATCAACTTATGGAAATATCGAATAGGACCGTACTTATCACTGGCGGCTCAGGCGGGATCGGGCTGGGACTGGCCAAGGCGTTTCATCAGCGCAACAGCCAGGTGATCATCTGCGGACGCGACCCGCAAAAGCTTGCCGCGGCTGAGAAGCTCCTGCCCGGCCTTACCGCTCTCCGCTGCGACGTGGGCGATGCCCAGCAACGCGAGGCACTGGCGCAGGATGTGCTGCAGCGCTTTCCCAGCCTGAATATCCTGATCAACAACGCCGGCGTGCAGCGCACCATTGACCTGAAGAAAGGCTGCGAGGAGATCAGATCAGGCGAAGACGAGATTGCTATCAACTTTACCGGCGCGGTGGAGCTGACGGGACTGTTCATCAGCCATTTTCTACAAAAACCGGCTGCCGCAGTTATCAATGTCAGCTCGGCACTCGGGATCATGCCAGTGTCACGGATGCCAATCTACTGCGCCACCAAATCCGCTATGCATACCTATTCCATGGCGCTGCGAGCGCAGCTCAAAGGCACGTCCGTCAGGGTGGTGGAGGTGCTGCCCCCAGCCGTGGAGACCGACTTGAACCGCGCCGGGCGCGCCAGCAACCCGAACCGCCACTATGGTATTTCCGTGGCGGAATACATCCCGGGCGTGATTGAAAAGCTGGAAAGCGGGGCTGAGGTGATCTTCCATGGCGACGGCGAAAAGATCATGTCAGAACCTCGCAATGTCTCGGAGACCCGCTTGCTCAACCCATCGTGGCAATAGGGAAAGGTGCCGACTTATGACAACCAATTTGACCAGCTCACTTGAAACCATCCAGTTGCCCGAACCGGCCTTTGAACACAGTAAGAGTCTGTTCGAAGCCCTGAAATTGCGCCGCACGGTGCGCACGATGCGCGCCGGGCAGTTGCCCCTGCAGATCATGGGCGATATCCTGTGGGCTGCCCAAGGCGTCAACCGCCGCTCAAGTGGACCGTTCAACGGACCGGGCCGCACGACTGGCTCAGCCAGCAATTCGCAGGAGGTTCGCGTGTACGTGGCGCTGGAGATGGGTCTATATCTATATAAACCCGACTCTCACAGCCTGCAGCCGGTGCTGGCTGGCGACCAGCGCGCCCTGGCAATCAGCCCGGGCCAGGCTTCCATCGGTACCCAGGCGCCTATGCGGCTGATCTACGTGGCCGATCTGGAGTGTTTCAAGCACGGCGGTTTCGATGAGCCGCGCCTGCACGATGTGGAGGGCCAGAAAGCCTATTATTACCTCGATACCGGCCTGGTGGCCCAGAATGTCTATCTGGCCGCTGCGGCGCTGGGCCTGGCCGCCTGGTTCCACAACTGCAACCGGGCAGCCGTGGAGAAAGTGCTTGCCCTGGGGTCACACGAACTGGCCCTGTTCGGCCAGACTGTGGGATACGAAGAGGCCTAAGCTAAGCAGGCTTTGCGGATATAAGATCTACTTGCATAAAACGGCGCATGTCGCACAGTGAAAACGGGTATCCATAATTGGTTCTTCTACAATATGGTATCCTGTTGCCTTCACAGACTCATTGTATTCTTCCTTTCCGCGTTAGATTTGAAGCGTGAGCCGCAATGAAAAAAATGTCCTTGATTTTGTTGATAGTCTGCGTGGCGTCCGGAGTGGTTGGTGCTCCGCGCATCCCCTTCGTTACGCCGACAGTTCTATGGTTGACACCACAGGCAACACCCGCACCAGCTATTGTGAGTCCCACACCAACCCCAACTGCCGCTCCCGCTGCAACGGCTGCACCGCTCATCAATGGGTTCAATCCCTATGATGGATCGGTTGCGCCGAGCATCGGAATTTATCAGGTCGCCGCGCTTTACGGTCCTTACCTTGCGACCTATACATATAAAAAAAAGCCCGATGCCTATTTCCCGGCTTTCTTCTTTCCATTGCAAAATACATCAAAAAAGGGATTTAAGCTGGATTTTGATTACTGCCCAGATAATCTAATTAATCCGCTGTTAAAGAAACTCGATTCAACCCAAGCGTATCTCTATTTGAATGCTTATACTGATGGCGAAAACTTTAGCGCCGGATTTCGATCGGCAATTGCCCCGTTGAATACAGTCAATGTCATCAAGGTCAGTTTCAAGAAACCGGCTGACGGAGTCGCTCAGTGGTGGGGGCAGATTCAAACGCTTCCTTGCAATTCATCATTATCAATAATCGACCCAACCACTTTACCTAGTTATCTTTTACAGCACCAGTCAGATGTCACCCATAATGGAGCTTTGGAAGCCGGACTCAATTTGATGGGATTTGACGCAATTCTTCCATTGGTCAGCGCACATACGGTCTGGGTGCCATTTACACAGCTTGAAGTCAGCAGCGCGCGTATCGTTTATAAAGTGGCCGGGACCCGTGGCCATAATCTCAATCTACGCTCTGGCGCAGGAAAGTCATTTACGATCATCGACAAGATGCCTGAATATTCGACCATCACGTCCCTTGGATTTCCTGCGAATGGATGGGTGCAAGTCACCGACCAGAATGGAATTTCCGGCTGGTGTTCAACCGCTTACCTGATGGAACAATGAATAAAAATCCCCTTCAAACTGAGGCATATATGACCAGCAACATGGAAGTACTAACATTGTTCAACGAAGATATCAAAAGTCTTGTGCTGGCTGGTTCACCCGTCTTGGATTTGACCTGGCCACGAATATTGTGCCAATGTTTATGACAGTCCTGACTGCGGAATCATGGATAGCAGCCAGGACTGTGGTGCCGGGGCACGATAACCAGCTGACTATGAGGTCCGAAATGATTGTACTCGTCTCTCTAACGGCTAATCAAGACTTAGGCTTCTTTTAGGGTGTAAAAGATCTCACGGTTCAACAACTCATTGCGGCATAACCCTTTTTGCATATTGTGGGATTGATGTTTGCCTGCGTAACGCGCGGATCGATCACGCCAGGCGTCAGAGAATGGTCTGGCAAAAAGCCAGAAATATCCGCAGTATCCAAGGTGGGGGTATGCACTAGTGCTGGAGTGCTCTGACTAAAAATCGCGCCGATCACCGTTTGGACGTCTTGATTATCGGGTGCAGGAGTACTGGCCGAAGATGATGGATCATTTTGCAGAATAGGGGATAGAAAGCCTCCGGCTGGGCAGGGGGCGTGATTTATACCAGGGTGGCAGGTGATAAGTTGAAGGCGCTGGGGATCACAGTCTCCACTCCCGAAAGCGCGATTGATTTTTGGTCGTTATGAAGGAGAAGGCAAGGCCTGGATCCGGGTTTCGTTCCTATCGTCACCGAACTCGTCGAGATGCTTTTCTAAGCAAGAAGTTCCTCTCGCAATTTATTCGGGAGGAACAATTTTCGTCAGTTTCTCATGCTGGTCATTTCGCGCCATTCGATCTCCGGATATTTGGCGCGTGTTTCTGTAGAAACCCGACGCGCAGCCTCGCCAATAATCTCGATGCGCCGGACGACCGCATCCTGACACTGAGTGTCTTTATAAAACTCGTCCCAATTCTTATCAAACACGTAGTCAAAAGCGATCTTGGCGGATTCCAAAATGTCGACCAGATAGGTATCGTCATGCGACATGAACCACCTGTGCTGATTCGAGAATGGCCTTGCGTCTGAGATAGTTGCGGCTGGTTTCGACGCCACGCCTGCTGATCAAATCCACATCGCGGCTAAAAATCTGCTTCAGTTCATCCTGTATATGAACCATATCAAAGAGGGATACTTTGGCATCTGGCGTAAAGGAGACCAACACATCGATGTCACTATCGGGCCTGAAATCAGCGCGCAAGGCCGAGCCAAAGATGGCAAACTCTGAAACGTTCCAGCGTCTGCAAAAGGCGGCTATCTTTTTCCGAGGCAGAGTGAAGTGCTTTTTTCCCATAGTAGTCTCACTACAAGAATTATAGCATGACTGATTTTTCTCGATCAGTCGTTATCTTCGCTAAAAGATACTGATCTGAAACAAGGATTGATTTTATATAACCTTCTGAGGACGCGAAGCCCAGCATCGTTGCGGTGACAGAATCGATGAAATCGGCGATCAGGTCTGTCATTCGTCCACCGCAAGAAAATGTTGGGCTAAACTTTGCCTCATCGCTGTGTTCACCACCGCGTCGGCAACCCAATTTGGGTCACGCAAAAGATTCCGGCATTTGCTGATAATGTGGTGCAGGTTACCGGGATTCAAGAAGAGTTTCTTGATATTAACCGGACCATCCACATCATACCGATTCGCCAGCGCTTCAAGAAGTCTACGGCCTTGCCCCCCGTCTTCATCGCTGCCTCTGAGCCAAGCTTGCGTGTCTTTGTCCGTGGCCGCAGCCTCAATCCATATCAAGGGTTCTGTATAGAACCATGCGCAACCAATCTTGCATAGCGCATAGCGGACCAGATATTCTGCGACAGCACTTGCGGGGGGCTTTACGGCACTGGATGGTAACAAGATGGCATCCTGAGTCACATCACAAGGAGCCTCCGCTTATATAGAAATTTAAATTGCTGGATATGGGTTTATTTGTTGGAAAGGTTTTCGGGCCAGACGGTCAAGCCTGCCAGGCTGGCAGCCGATCATAACTCCCGGTCGAAGGTCGCCAAGGTGATCTGCTTTTCCAGCGTCTCCTGCTAGAGAACTGCGGAAGCCGATGTACGGGCATCACAACCGCGCAGAGGAAATTCTCATGCAAGTGCAGCTGTGCGATCCGCAATTTGCTTAGATACATTCAACCGTGATAACGAGGACCACTCAGCAAGGAATTGATTCCAAGCGGCCTCCGCTTCACCCACCTTTTGCCTCTTCGAATGCCTCCCAAGTTTCTCGCAAGAGCCAAATTAGAAATAGGAGTGCGGCGATATATTCAATCCACCACCAGCCGAATATCGTATTAAGCGCAAGCCCGAGCAGAACGGTTCCCGCCATATACGCACATGTGACCGAGTTTACGGCGTCAACCGCTAATGCCTCGCTCTTGATCCGACCCGAAATGCGTCGCTTGGTTACTGCCAGATAAGGCATGATCAACAGCGCCGCCGCAGACACTCCAATCCCTAGAATAGAACCTTCAGGTTTGGAGCGAGTAAGCAAACTATAGACCGCGGAGATCAGCACATAAACGCATAAGAGTCCAAGGGAGGTGGCAACGACCCACGCCGCCCTGCGTTCGGCCTGCTGAACCTGAGCCATCTCACCGCCCCGACTTTCAACCTGAAGTCGCCAGAGAAGGATGCCGCCACTTATTAGCTCGATCAAGCTGTCGATGCCGAAGGCGGTCAATAAAATACTGCCCGCCAAAATCCCGGCGAAGATCGCGACCGCCATTTCTATCGTCATCCAGATGACAGTAATGATTTCAATTCGTATCCCCGAACGAATCCCTGCTGCTCGAGTTGTGTCCACGGTGAGCCTCCTATTGACCTCCGATAAGCGGAATAAGCAGTAAGGGCGTCTTTGTCTTCTGTGCGACTTTCGGCGCGACACTGCGTGCCCAAAAGGCGCCTAGGCCAGCTTTGCGATGTGTGCTTAGGATAATCATGTCCGTGCCGGATTGCTTGGCAATCTTAACAATAGAGGACGCGGGATCGCCGCGGGTTACTTGAGCGATGGCTTTCAAATGACCTTTATGCAATGTGTCCAGATGTGTTTGAAGATTCGTCTTGGTATTCTCAACCTTCAAGTCGAGATAGGCCTGAGTGGTCACTGGCATTATATTTCCGGTAGCAGCTTGCTCATTACCCAATGTTGATAATGTCGGTACGACACTTAACAAGTGAAGTTCAGCCTTGAATATCTTCGCAAGGCTTTCCGCCATGCCGAGACTGTTATCGTGCATCGAATCCGGGTCCAGCGGGAGCAGGATCTTTTTCAATTTAAAGGATGGAATTCCAGATTTGATCACGAGAATAGGGATGGTTCCCAGAGCGACAACTTGTTGAGCGATGTTACCGTATAGTAGATCGTGCAGCCCGCTGCGCCCATGGGTGCAAATCACGATGAGATCGGGTTTTAGTTCAGGTGCATGGTCGACGATACTGCGGGCAACATCTGACACGGCTACCGTATGAACATGGGTCTTGACTTTGACTTTCGCGGGAAAGGCCCGTTTGGCAACTTCCTTGAGATAGGCATTGGCTTCATCAGGCCTTGTGAGATGGCGCTCTTTATGGATTTCGGTCGGGGCGTCCTGTTCAATGATGTGCAAAAGCGTAACCTGCGATTCGAGAGTTTTTGCCAAATAGGCAGCAGGAGCAAGTGATGCTTCGGATAGGTTTGAGCCATCCAGAGGGACGAGAATGTTTTTGAACATAGCTTAGCTTCCTGGAAAGAACGTTTGATATAACAGAAATATATTTAACACCACGATCACGGCGGCCACCAACCAGGCGACAATAGTGGTGATCTTGTGATTGACCAGCACACCCATTATCGCACGTCTGGATGTAAATATAGTCAAAGGAATGATCGCAAAAGGAAGGGCAAAGCTTAAAACGACCTGGCTTAGTACCAGCGTGCGGGTTGGATCCAATCCCAGTCCGATTACGATGAAGGAAGGCGTCATGGTTGCCAGGCGCCTGACCCACATCGGAACCTTGCGATGAATGAATCCCTGCATGATCACCTGGCCCGCCATGGTTCCCACCGTCGAGGAGGCGTGCCCGGATGCCAGCAAGGAAATCGCAAAAACAAAGCTTGCCGCCCCGCCGAGCAGAGGTGTCAGCATTCGATAAGCATCTTGGATGGTCCCGATGTTGCTTAATCCATGCACGTAAAAGGTAGAGGCTGCCAAGATCAGCATGGCCGCATTGATGACACCGGCGATCGACATGGCAATAATCACATCGATCAACTCGAATCCGAACAGCATGCGAAGCTTTTTCGGGTCCTTGGTGACGATCCTTCCTTGAGTTAAGCCTGAATGCAGAAAAATGACATGCGGCATGACCGTGGCGCCCAGGATGCCAGCTCCCAGAAGAACGCTTTCTGGTCCGGAGAAAATAGGCACAACTGAATGATAGGCAAGTTGCCCCCAATTGGGCCGGTCCAGAAATGTTTCGATAACGAAACATACTACGATAACACCGACCAGAGAGGTGATCAAAGCCTCGAGTGGTCTGAAGCCGCTATGTTCCAGCAATAGAACGACGAAGGTCAATCCGCCCATCAAAATCGCGGGGATGAGCAAGTCAGGCAATCCCGTCCATGTCCCGATCTGATTAAATAAGCCTGGAAACAATAAGTAAACTCCGAGCGCCGCGCCGAGGAACTCCGCCAGATCAGTGGCCATGGCGACGACCTCCATAACAATCCACATCCCAATCCCGGCCCAGTGTGGATACCGGTCGCGCATCATCTCGGCCAGATTCTTGCCGGTCGCGATGCCCAGTTTTGCTGCCAGGGTTTGAACCAACATCGCCATTAGATTGCTAGCTACGATCACCCACAGGAGTTCATAACCAAACTGCGCGCCACCCTGAATGTTCGTGGCATAATTTCCCGGATCGATATAAGCAATGGAGGCAATAAAGGCTGGACCTAGGAAAGGCAGGGTGCGTAATAAAAACCCTTTCTTGCTGGTTCCATCCAAAACTTCATTAGCTGATTGCAAAGTGCTCACATCCCCTGATCGAACAGCATCTTTTTCTGGTTTTGTTGTCACATCCGTTATCCTTATATTTATAAGATTTCGACGAACACCCGATTCGTAATTGCAGGACCAAGCGCAAGCGCGTCCTTCCGCCCTCGAAGCTGGATTTGCATCACCTGATCGTAACGCGATACTTCAAGTACTTTCACCCGCACACCGATCATGAGTCCCAATTCTTCAAGATGCTTAAGAAAGTCTGTGTCGTGTGCATATACCCGAAGAATACATGCTTCCTGATTCGGTTTTAGTTTCGCCAGAGCAATGCCTGGATCTTTGGGCATGACTAAATCAACAGAGGGGATGGGTTCGCCGTGGGGGTCGCGGTCGGGCTGTCCCATGGCAGCGGCGATTCGCCTTTCCAAATCCTCCGAGAGAGCGTGTTCAAGTTTCTCCGCTTCGTCATGAACTTCATCCCATGAGTACCCGAGCGTCTGAACCAACCAGGCCTCGATCAAACGGTGATGGCGGATAACTTCCAGAGCCGCGCGTTTACCCGCGGCAGTCAACGTAACGCCCTGATGTTTGCGATAAGACACAAGCGCCGGTTTGACGGAAGACAGTTTTTGCACCATACCCGTCACGGAGGCGGGCGCAATGCCCAAACGCCGCGCCAAGGCCGTGGTACTGGCCGTTTCCCCACTTTGGGTCAGTTCGTAAATGATTTTCAGATAGTCCTGAATGGAGTCGCTTAAGAGTTCTATCATTCAATAAGATGCGTCAGATGCAATATTTTGTCGCTCTGGTTGAATCTTCTTCCAATCACCAGAGATAGGGTATGAAACGATACTTCACCTGTGCCATATAAGATGTGTATCCGGGCAGTTCAGTTCGCAACGTGCGCTCCTCAAGCACCGCCCGCCGTGCGAGTATGGCCATGCAAATGATCACAAAAATCAGCCCATACCAGGAGCCGAGCAATAACGATGTTCCCACGATAAAGACGAGGATTGCCATATACATTGGATGCCGTACATAGTGATAGAGACCCGTGGAAACCACAGTATGCCCGCGCTCTCCCTGAATGCGAACCACCGGCGATAGATAGGAGTTTTCACGAAAGGTTCGAAACAGGAAGTAAAAGGAGCACAACAGGACGAGCATTCCAACCATTTGAAGCCAAAGCGGTACCGAAGACCAGTGAAAGCGAACCGCGTCTAGCGACATGAAAATTAACCACACTATGAAAAAGCTCTCCATCAACGGAAAGAGGATCTTATCCCAACCCTCCTGGTCCGATGCGCCCAAACGCATGCGTTCCTGCATCAATCCGGGATTGTGCGTGTATAGCCACATAGTGACCATAAGATAAAAGCCAAAGAATAGCAGAAGAAAAATCCAACCCGCGCGCCAGGCGAGAGTGCCGGCCGGAAGAAATAGAGCTAGGGCAAATACCACAAAAAAGCCAAGGGTCTCTATCATTTGTTGTTTGATATTAACTTTCATATATCACCTCTTCCCAAAGAATATAGATAAGACTAATAATATATTTAGGAATACCTAATTATTGTAATCCCAAAAGCGATCCAAGTCAAGTGACTCAGATGTTGTGTTAGCCCAAAGTGGTAAAGTCCCCTTTCACCAAAGTTACAATGTCCCATTTCCCCAAAGTTATAATGTCCCCTTCGGGAAAGGGACAGAAAGTGG
>Ga0209039_10002677_pt1 | contig 14793 bp, 14 predicted proteins | sample BogFormECP12_OM1_FD_188238 | JGI IMG/M metagenome (GOLD analysis project Ga0209039, IMG submission 188238) | Bog forest soil microbial communities from Calvert Island, British Columbia, Canada - ECP12_OM1 (SPAdes) (version 2) | ecosystem: Environmental > Aquatic > Freshwater > Wetlands > Bog ... | reverse complement strand
GTCAACGAGCGGCCCAGCCGGTGAGCCGAGCGGAAGTCGACCGCGGAGCCGGTCCGCAACAGCCGCGCCGTCGACGGTCACGGCAAGCCCTCCTCCATGGGGTCCAGAACGATTTTGCCCTCCCCTAGGAGCAGGCGCGCGCCCCGCACCGGAACAGACCACCCGGGCGCCAGCTCCATCCAGGCAACCGGAAGCCGGACCACGGGGCGACCCGTCTGTCCGTCGGTCCCAATCCGTCGGATGGCCTCGGGCATAGTTTTCGATATAAAGCCGACCGCTATTGAGTAACTATGGCTATCAACAGTGGAAAAGGTTCTCAGACTGAGCTCTCCCCGTCGGCCAAGAAGCTCGATCAAGCCCTACGTCCATCGGGACCCAAGTCACTAACGGAGGTCCACCGAATCGCACGGCGCAACCTTCGATTGAGCAAGCGCGACAGTGCGGCCGCGGCGCGTGAACTCTTCGACCAAAGGATTCTCCTGCCGGTGAGCCACTACTTCGCGCGGGAGCGTCTGGTCGTCCACCGGGAGTACTACCGCATGGTCCCCACGCTAATCCCCACCTTCCGGGACGGGGACGGGGCCCTGGTAGGGTGGCAGGTTCTGAGGGTCACAGGCCGGGTCGAGACCATCAGGTCGGCGGCGAAGGTCGGCCGCGGACCATCCACGGATTCGCAGCCACGTCAATCTCGACCACCGTCGACTCGTTCCGCTAGAGCAGATCAAGCAGGCTCTTCGGTATCGCCAGGACGATAGAATGCTCGCGACGGCGGAGCCTCCCTGTGACCGGCATGGCTCCCCGGATGTCCCCCGAATAGGCACCCACGAGAGCCACTTTAGCCCGCCGGGGGACCGAAAACATGTATATTTGAATGAATATGAATTCAAATACGGGCAGCCCCATGACCACCACGCCGAAGCGCACTCCGACCTCAGGAGGGTCTTCGCACCCGCGTTGGCTTCGGTCGCGACCCTCATCGGGTGATGAACGTGGACCCGGGCCTTCGGAACCTTGCCGCCGTCCGCGTTGAAACCGGTGGGGATCGGACCCCGGAACACGCACACCTACGGGCCAGGGCGGGACGATGAGCACCATCGACATCGGATGCGGGGCCGCTCGGGACCCGAAGGCCGACGCAGGCCTCGACTTCTACCCGTACCCCGGCGTGACGATCGTGCACGACGTCACGAGCCTCCCCTGGCCCGTCCCCGACCAGGCGTACGATGCGGTCATCTCTCACCAGCTCATCGAACACTTACCTCACCAGAACACGGCGGCCGGCGACGACCTGTTCTTCCGGTTCTTTGACGAAGTGTGGCGCATCCTGAAGCCCGGCGGGACCTTCTCGTTCGACGTCCCGCACCACCAGTGGCCCGCCACCTACAACGACCCGACCCATCGCCGGTTCTTCAACGAGAAGTCGTTCACGCATCTCTGGACCCCCGCTCGGGACTACCTGTACGCCCGCAAGCCGTGGGAGCTCGTCGAGATCCGGACCGACCGCTGGATCGGCGGAGAATCGGTGTGGAACACCTGGCACCTTCAGCATTACGTTCCTCGGCTGGAACGGGTGCTTCGCCGACTCCCAGTCGGCCGCCCGCACTACATCTACTGCATCGTGCGGAAGCCGAAGGAGGACCCTGGCTCCTCGCCCCAGTCCGTTTCCCGGAGCGGTTCGTCGAACGACCGCTCTCACTGACCGCCCGCGCGGGACCGACCCCTCGAACCGTTGACCGAAGCCCTCGCGAGCTCCCCGCCCCGGCCCCCGAGCTTTTGCGCCGACGCTCAGCTTTGGATGTAGTGGAACCCCACGAGCGACTTCCAGACGCGGTAGAGGGTGAGGGCCAGCCGGGGAGAGAGCGGATAGCCGAACATCAGCGTGGTCGGGACGGTCAGGGGCCGGCGCACTCCCACGCCGTCGAGAAGCCCCCGCATCGTCCGTCGGTACTCTCGGAACTCGAGATCCCCGGTCAGGAAGACCAGGTGGACGATCGCCTTCACGACCATGGGGTTCAGGGTCTGCCGCACCCCGCCCGTCTCGGAGTCCAGGAGGTCCAGCATCCAGTGGATGTCGCGCTCGGCGTTCACGCCGGGCTGATACCAGATGCTGTTGGCCGGGCGAAGCTCTCCCTTGACCTGGTTGAGATGCCACCCCGTCAGGACGCTTTGGTCCATGGCAATCCATTTCCGGGCCTTGACGGCCATCATGAAGATCGTGTGGTCGGAGACCGCGAGCTGGCGGAGGTCGTTGACCCACGGCCGGATCATCTCCGACCGCACGGACATGCAGCTTGAGATCACGGGTCGCAGTCCGCTCCGGTATTGGTCGCCGACCGCGGTTTCGAACAGCTGGATGGGTCCGAGCTCGCCGCCTTCGGGGGGCGTCTCGGTGAACGGGGCGAAACGATTCGCGTGGAGCACCACGCGAGGGTCGCTGAACACCTCCCGAACCCGCTGGATCTTGCCGGGAAGAAGGACGTCGTCGTCGTCGAGGAACGCGATGACCTCCCCCGTGGCGACCTCGACCCCCTCGGCGAACTTCCCTCCCGGAAGGGGTTCTTTCGTCAGCAGGACCCGGGCTCCCATCTTCGAGAGCTCTTCGTCCAGCTCGGGGTTCCGGGCGAACTTGACCACGATGATCTCGTCCGCGCCCTGCCGACGGACGGACTCGACCGCCCGCTTCAGGAACTGGACTCGTGTATGGGCCCCGATGACGACACTGACCCGAAGGGCGCTCGCCCCGGTCGCCCCGCCGCTCGAGGAGGAGGAGCGGGCATCGACCCGTTCCGCGGAGGCCGCCTCTCCCATCGTTCCCCCCGGGGGCGCAAAGACGCACGGTCGATATGGGCTGCGCGGTAAGAACGGTGGTGACCCGCTGAGGCTCTCGGGCTACTTCGACGGGATCGACCGGTAGAGCTCTAGATGCCGATCGACCATCCCTTCGACCGAGTATCCGCGCACGGCCCTAAGCGCGGCCCTCCGGACCTCCTCGCGCTGCTCCACGACGTCGGCCAGGCGTACCGCCATATCATGCTCCGAGGCGACCACGAACCCCGCTCCGGTCGCCGCCAGCTCTCGGGCCGCCCCCGCGTCGAAGGCGACGAAGGGGCACCCCGAGGCCATCGCCTCGAGGAGGCTGATCCCGTACCCTTCGAACGCGCTCCCCTGAAGATACGCATCCGCCCCGGCGAGCGCCTGCAGAACGACCGTTCGAGGTTGGGGGCCGAGGAACCGTACGGGCGCCGAGAGCTCCCGGGCCAGCGCCTCGCAATGCGCTCGATCATACGGCGTCCCGGAGATGTCCGACCCGATGACGACGAGGCCCCACTGACCCCGGGTCTCGGCGACGGCCCGAACGAGCCGGTCCACCCGCTTGTTGTCGTAGAGCCCGCCCACGTAGACCGCGACGTGCGGGGTCGAGAGCTTCCAGGAGGCCCGCAACTCTTCGACCCCCGCGGGCGCCGCGGCGAACTCCGCGAGGTCGATGCCCGGCGGGATCACTCGGGCACGATCGGTCGGATAGCCCCAGCGCACGACCTGGTCGCGTTCTCCCTCGGTCAGCGCGGCATAACGGTCGAACGCCTTCAGCCGACCGGGCAGGTAGCGGTCATAGTAGAGCCAACGGACGAACCCCCGACGCATCCAATAGTGGTAGAAGCCGAACGGGGAGACCACTTGCGGCCAGGAGAACGATCGAGCGAACGGGAAGTAGTAGTCCGCCACCCAGATCCGATTCCCCTGGAGGTGGAACACGTCGGCCTCCAGAGCGCGCAGCCGTCGCAGGTACCCGCGCGGGATGCGAAAGCCGGCGACGTTCCGCATCCCGAGCCGAACGACCGTTACCCCCCCGATCGACTCCTGGTCCGGGCTCCCCGGTTCCGACTGCGAGATGACCGTGACATCGTGCCCCTTCGCCACGAGCCCTTCCGCGAGGAGCTGGGCGAGCCGCGTGCTGCCGCCGAGCACGGGCAGATACCGGAAGACCGCCAGGAGAACTCGCACGCCCGTGCCTTCCCGTCTTCATCGGGGGACCGGGACTATAGCCTTTAGGTCGGTCCCCTGGCCCCACGGGTCCATGAGGTCGGGGTCCTCTCGAACCGTCCGCTGCGCGGAAGCGTCATCCGCGCGCGGGATTCACCCGGGGGAAGATGGGAGCGCCCGAGCCGGACGAGGGACCTGACGTCTCCGATTCCGCTCCCGCCGCGCGAGCCCCTCGGCTGCACGCGGCGGCCCTGTGGTGCGATAACTGCGGCGCGGAGACCCCCCACCGCGTCCTGCGGATGGACCCGACCCGGCGGACAGGTTCGGGTCCCGTGCAGGGGACGGCCCGCTGTCGGGTGTGCCAGTGGACCCACCGGTTCGAATCGCGCCCCCCGGAGCGCGTTGAGGTCGCACAGATCGTCTCGGAGGGGAGGACCTCAGTGCGGTCCCGCGTTGAGCTCCCCGCCCACGTACGGATCCGGGTCGGCTCCGAGGTCCCGGGGTCCCACCGGCCGTTCCGGGTCCGTCGGATCGACACCCGGACCGGGGATCGGGTGCCCGAGGCGCTGACGGACGAGGTCGAGACGCTGTGGGTGGTCCGCGATGAGGGCGCGGTCGTCCCGGTATCCATCGTGGAGGGACGGTTCACGCGAGCGACACGGCTCGTCGTTCCCCCGGAGACGGTCTTCGAAGTGGGCGGTCGGCTGAAGGCCGACGGGACCCCGCTCGACATCGTGGCCCTACGGGCGAGAGGGAAGACGTGGCGACTTCCCGGTGACGCCTTCGCCGCCCAGGAGGTCCAGCGGATCTACGGTCGGCGGACCGACAGGCCGCCCGCGGGCAACAGGGACTGGAGGACCGGACGCGGAAGGCCGAGCTCTTTCGAGAGCTCGACCTCGCGCTCCCCTCGCTCCCGCTCCTCGCCCGGGGTGAGAAGGACCCGGACCTCTCCGAGAGCGCGCACGGCTGTCGGTGGGGCGACGGTCCACCGCTCGTCCCCTTCGTAACGGATCGTTCCGACCGCCAGCTCGAGCGGGAGGTCCCTCATCACGTGCTTCGTGCCGTGGATCACCCAGGCGCCGCGGGCCACGAACTCACCGCTCGCCGCCTTCTTCGAGACCTGTTCGCTGTCGACCCAGAACGCCTCGGCCGAGGCGAGACCGGCTCTCCAGGCCTTCGAGAACGCGACCGCCCACTGCCCGGCCTCGCGGAGGGTGAGGTCGCTGATGGGAGGTTCCGCCGGCGGGGCGTGCTTCACGACGACGCTCGCGGCTCCGTGGAGGTCCGCGTGGACGTAGAAATCGCCATCCTTGAGGTTGCGGCGGACGACCAGGTCGTTCGAGGAGGCGTCCCGGCCGGCGATGACGACGCCCTTCTCCGAGCTCAGGAACCATCGGTACCGCTCGAACCAGTGGACCCGTTGGCGACGGGGCCCGGGGGAAAGCAAGGACCCGCTCGGTGTCGGCGCAGGCGAAGCCACGGCTTGCTTCGCGAGCTTCGCTAGCTTCGCCTCCGCGTCCGCGGTCGCGCTGACGGCCCCCCGGAGCTTGGCCTGGACCCGCTTCGACTCCTCGAAGAGGTGCTGGGCGGTCGACCGGGGACTCTCTCCGAAAGCGAGAGAGACGGTCCGCTCCCCCAACCGTGCCTCCACGCTGGGACCCTCCTCCCCTTTCCGTGCCGCCTCCGCGAGGATCTTCTCCGCCTCGGCGTAGTGACCGAACACGGCGGACGCGTCGGCCTTCAGCTCCTGCGACCGGTGCTCGAGCTCAACGACGGCGGCCCGTTGTCGCTCGAGCTGGCGCTCGAGCTCCTTCAGCCCGCGCGTGCGCTCGCTCTCCTCCACCGTGACGGGAGCCGCCACGAGGGAGGGGAAGTACTCGGCGGCCGCCTGCGAGAACGTCGGTCGGGTCGCTTCCTCGACGTCGGCGACCCCGCGCCAGCGGTGCGAAGCATAGGGGGTCGCGTCCACCGCGACGCGGTCCCGAAGGTAGAGGAACCCGGAGGGGCGGTCGCCCACCTCCCGGAGGAGCTCTTCCAGGACTCGGTGGAGCTCCGGACCGAGGCGCCCCGCCTGGGGCGCGGCCGCCGCAGCCCCGTCCCAACCCCCGCGGGCCACCACTTCCTCGGCGAGCGGGCCGCCAAGGGCGAGCCGGGCGGCGAGAGTGCTCGCGAGGTCGGTCCGGGAACGGGAGAGCTCGGCTTCGATCTCCGCCGCCCCGATGACCCACGGGTCGGTCCGGGTCGGAGGGCGCGCGTACTCCGCCCCGATGGCCACGGTCCGATGGGCCCAACGACGCGTCTGGGCAACGGCGGCGATCTTGCTTCCTCTGGCGACCACGAGGTTCCCCGAGCCGAACATCTCGAGCGCGACGAGGGTCGCCTCGGGGAGGTCCGATCGGCGGAGCACGATCTCGAGGAACCGTTCCCCGCCGGGGTCGGGGACCTCTTCGAGGACCGCTCCCTCGAGCAGGCGGCGGAGCTCCCGAGCGAACGGGGAGAGCTCCTCGGCATGCGACACGGTCTCGGAGAGCAGGGCCGCGAACCGCCCGGGCACGAGGAGCAGCTCGCGGCGGCCCTCGCGCGGGACCCGAAACAGGATCGACCAGCCGCCCCCAGGGAGGTCGAACGCCTTGTCGACCCGGGCGTGGCGGAGGGCCCTCAGCTCACGGACGACCGCGAGCGTGTCGAGGGAGGTGAACCGGTCCTTGGGTGTGGGGACGCCGGGCATCGCGCAATCTCCGGGGCGGAAGCCGCGACCCGCCGCCACGCCTTAAGAGTTCGTCGTGCTGGCCCGACCCATGGGAGGCGACCTGCCGACCGACGCGCAAGGCTGGCGGGACCGGGCGCACGCCTTCGCGACCCGCTCGATCGAGCCCTGGGCGGAGCGGATCGACCGAGAGGACCGGATCCCTGAGGAAATCCTTCGTGGGCTCGCCGAACAGGGGTTCCTCGGACTCGGCACGCCCTCCCGATGGGACGGCACCGGTGGCGACACCCGGTCGACGGTCGCGGTCCTCGAGGAGCTGTCGCGCGCGAGCGCGGCGGTGGGCGTGATCGTCGCGGTGCATCTCTCGGTCTGCTCGGCCCCGATCCTCAACTGGGGAACGGACGCCCAGCGGGAGCGATTCCTGCGGCCGCTCGCCCGGGGCGAGCACGTCGGCGCCTTCGGGCTCACGGAGCCGAACGCCGGTTCCGACACCGCGAGGTTGGCGACCCGTTACGCGAAGGACGAGGGCGGGTTCCGCCTCCGCGGAACCAAGACGTTCATCTCGAACGCGGTGAGCGCGGGCATCGTGCTCATCTTCGCCACCTCCGACCCGACCCTGGGCCACAAGGGGATCTCGGCGTTCATCGTTCCGCCCGGCACGAAAGGGTTCTCGGTCGCCCAGCGGTTCGACAAGCTCGGCCTGCGGGGGAGCGAGACGGCCGAGATCGTGCTCGACGATGTCCATCTGCCCCGGGAATCGCTTCTCGGTCCGGAAGGCGGAGGGCTTCGGGTCGCGCTCGGGTCCCTTCAGGGGGGCCGCGTCGGGATCGCCAGCTGTGCCCTCGGGGTCGCCGAGAGCGCGTTCGTCGAGATGCGTCGGTGCGTCGCGGCCGAGGACGAGGAATGGAAGCGGACCCTGCTCGCGCGCGCGTTCGCCGACCTCTCCGCGGCGCGGGTCCTGGTCGCCCGGGCCGCCGAGGCGAAGGACGCTGGGGCCCCGTACGTCATCGAAGCGTCGGTCGCGAAGCTCGTCGCGTCCGGGGCGGCGGTCCGGATCGCGGCGGCGGGAGTGGACGTGGCGGGACCCGCGGGGGTCCGGGCTGGGGCGCCCGCGCAGCGGCTGCTCCGGGACGCCCGGGTGTTCCCCATCGTCGAGGGGACGACCGAGATCCAGGAACTGATCCTCGCTCGGACCCTGCTCCCCCAGCGCACCGGACCAAACCCTTTGTAGCGACCCCGGCTCCGAGAGCCCGTGCCTCCTCGAAGCCACGGCGTTCCCTCCGCACCCCCTCGGGGAGAGGGACCGGAGAGTTGGGTCCGCCTTTCCGAGACCGCCATCGACCCGGCTTGGCAGAAGGTCCTCGCGGCCGACGGCATCGCGTCCCTCTATCCCCCCCAGGCCGCGGCGCTCGGCCCGGTGCTCGCCGGCGAGAGCCTCCTCCTTGCCTGCCCGACGGCCAGCGGGAAGTCGCTCGTGGCGTACCTCGCGCTCCTGAGGGCGGCGAAGGAGGGACGCACCGGCCTCTACCTCGTTCCCCTTCGGGCGCTCGCGCAGGAGAAGGTCGAGGAGCTCGAGAAGTTTGAGGAGCTCGGCCTCAAGGTAGGCATCTCGATCGGGGACTTTGACCTGCCCGCCGAGAAGCTCGACAAGCTGGACGTGCTGGTCGCCACGAGCGAGAAGGCCGACGGTCTCCTGCGGCGAGGGAGCCCCTGGCTCGACCGGCTGGGCGTCGTCGTCGCGGACGAGGTGCACCTCCTTCGGGACCCCGACCGGGGCCCAACGCTCGAGGTGAGTCTCACGCGGCTCCGAAGGAACTACCCCGACCTGCAGATCGTGGCGCTTTCCGCCACGGTCGCCAACTCGGAGGAGGTCGCCGCGTGGCTCGGAGCCCGCCACGTCACCTCGGACTTCCGACCGGTCCCGCTCAAGCTTGGCGTCTACTACGATGGGCGGATCACGTTCACCGACCTCTCGGTACGGGACCTCCCCGCCCCGGGCGAGGCGGTCCCGCGGCTCGTGCGCACGGTTGTCCAGGAGGGAGGGCAGGCCCTCGTGTTCGTCAACAGCCGCAAGGCGAGCGAGCTCCTGGCCGAGGCGCTGATCCCCACGGTCCGGGGCCTCCTCTCGCCCGACGAGCGGACGCGGGCGAAGGCGGCGGCCGCCGAGCTCGTCACGATCTCGGACGAGGAGACCGAGGGGATCCGACGCCTGAGCGGCCTTTTGCCGAACGGTGTCGCGTTCCACAACGCCTCCCTCACCAACCCCGAGCGACGGGTCGTGGAGCGGGCGTTCCGCGACCGGGCGTTGAAGGCGCTCGTCGCCACGCCGACGCTGGCGGCGGGGATCAACCTGCCGGCGCGGCGGGTGATCGTTCGGGACACGAACCGGTACGACGACCGGCTCAGCATGCAAGCCCCGATCCCCGTGCTGGAGGTCCACCAGATGCTCGGCCGGGCCGGCCGTCCCCGGTTCGACACCGTCGGCGAGGCCCTCCTCCTTGCGAGGACCCCTGAGGAGGAGGAGCGAATGCTCGACCGGTACCTCTCGGCCCCTCCGGAGCCGATCCAGAGCCGCCTCGCGGGGGAGCCCGCGCTTCGGATGCACCTGCTCGCGCTGGTTGCGAGCGGCGCGGTCACGAACGACGATGACCTCGAGGCGTTCTTCGCCGCGACGTTCTACGGCCGGACCCTTCCCCTCCCCGAGCTCCACCGCCGGGTCGCCACGGTCCGTCGGTTCCTCGAACGGAACGAGCTGCTCGTGCCGGGCAAGGTCCTCCGCGCGACGCGCTTCGGGGAGCTGACGAGCGAGCTCTACCTCGACCCCTTGAGCGCGATCGTGCTGAAAGAGGTCCTCTCCCGGGCGCCGATCGGGGTCGGGGTCTTCCCGCTCCTCGCGGCCGTCTCAGCGACCCCGGACCTCCCACCGCTCTTCCTGCGTCGGGGGGAGGAGGCCGACCTGCTGACACGGTTCACCGACGAGGCGGAGGAGCTCCTCGTGAAGCCCGAGGAGCCGCCGCTCGACCTCGGCCTCGACGTCTTCCTCGCGACCCTGAAGACCGCCTCGGTCCTCGAGTCCTGGGTGAGCGAGGAGCCGATCGTGGAGATCACCCAGCGGTTCGGGATCGGGGCGGGCGACCTCCGCTCCAAGGTCGAGGACGCCGACTGGCTCCTCTTCGCCGCGGGGCGGCTCGCCGGCGTCTTCCAGCGTCGGGTCAGCCGCCCGATCGACGACCTCTCGTTCCGCATCCGCTATGGGGTGCGGGAGGAGCTGCTCGACCTGGTCCGCCTGCGGGGGATCGGGCGGGTACGCGCCCGACTGCTCTACCGAGCGGGGTTCGCGGACCGAGAGGCCCTACGGAACGCACCCATCGACCGTATCGAGCAGGCGCTGCGCTCCCGACGGCTCGCGGAGATGGTCGCGAGCCAGCTCAAGGCCCGCTCGGAAGGTGCCCGGCCTCCGCCCGCACGAACCCCAAGCCCTCCTCGGCCGGAGGCGAGGCGCACCCGGTCCACGGTCCGGCGTCTGGACGACTTTCCGGCCGATGAACCGTCGTGACCCACTCATCGATGGGCGTGAGGACGCGAACGACCGATAGGGTCCCTCCGCTCCCCCCGGGACGGATCTCCCGTCGGACATAGCCCGCCTGCTCGAGCCGGACGATCCGTCGCCAGAGCGTCGTGGTCGGGAGCGGGCGAGCCCCCTGCGCGCGCGCGAGCAGAGCCTCGAGCCGCTTCACCTCGCCCAGCCGCGCCGCCCGACCTTGGGACGCGACGCCGATCGCCCGTACCACGGACGGTTCGACCGATATCCCCCGTAGCCGCGCGGAGGGGACGCCGTCCCAGATCTCGTGGAACGTCATCCCGAGGATCTCGCGGCGAAGCAGGTCGACCGCCCGCCGGGCGCCTCCGCCGTCCTCGACGGTCCGAGCGACGATCCGCTCTACGAGGGCCGGAGGCGGAGAGTGACCGAAGGCCCGTTCGGCCCGGTCGTGGACGATCGACCGTAGGGCCGACGGTTCGTACGGGCCGACCCGGACGAACGGACCGATCGGGAACCGGGCCCCGACGGCCCGCTCGAGGCCCCCGAGCCCCTCGGGAGTCCCCGCGAGGATCGTCCAGAGCGGCGGCAGACCGCCGTCTCCTTCGGGAAGGAACGGGTCGGGCCCGGCGAACGCGCGCAACACGGGGACGAGGTCGGGACCCCCGACGCCCACGTCGTCCAGGACGACCACGGTCGGCCGGCCCTCCCGGCGCAAACGTCGCAGCAGGCCCGCGAGGATCTCGGGGACCGGAAAGCCCCGACCGTCGAAGCCTTCGTCAAAGCGCTGGAGCAAGGCGGTCGCGACCCCGTGTGCTCCCCGCAAGAACGGCGTCCGTACCGGGAGGACCCGCGGGAACGGCTCCCCGAACGCCGCACGGACACGGTCGGCGACCTCACGAGCCGCCCGCCGGGCGACGGTCGAAGTGCCCGAGCCGGCGGGGCCGGCGACCGCGACGACACACGGACCCGGAGAGCGCGGGTTCAACGGGTCTAGGCGTCGGATGACCTCGTCCACTTCCCGAGCGCGGCCCAGAACCACCGGCGGTAGCCAGTCTCGCGCGAGGACCTCAGAGTGCGCGGTCGTCTGCATCACGTGCGGTATAACTATGGAATATAAGAATTCTGTTTACCGAGCCGCCCGCCGAATGAAAAGTGCTATGGGCGCTCGAGGTTCGCGGGGTCGATGGCGGCTCCCCGCGGATCGCCCCCGCTCCGGATCCTGCTGAGGAACCTCCTCTTGAGCGCCCTCCTCGCCGGGGCGCTCTACGTCCTGTTCCTGGAGTTCAACGAGCAGTACTTCGCGTCCAGGGGCTTCACCCACCCCGCGTTCCTCGCCCTCGAGGCCGGGGCCATCCTCCTCGTCGCCTACTTGGTCGCGCAGTCGGTCACGAGCGCCGCGAACGCCGTCCTCGAACGACGGGGGATCTCCTCCCGCGGCCACGCGGTGCGACTCTTCTTCAACCTGCTCATCGCCATCGCCGCCGTCCTCGTGCTGTTCAACCTCGCGGGGGTCTCGGTGGAGTCGCTGTTCCTCGGGACCGCGTTCGCCGGAATCATCATCGGGCTCGCGGCCCAGACGGTGCTCGCGAACGTCTTCGCCGGGCTCCTGATCGTGCTCGCGGACCCGTACCGTCCCGGGGACCGCGTCTCGTTCATCACGGTGAGCTACGGGGCGCTCGCTTCGAGCTACCCGCACGAGATGACGTATCCCGGATACACCGGAACGATCCGGGACGTCGGACTCATCTACACCATCGTTGAGCTCGATGGCGGGGGGCTCGCGAAGTTCCCGAACGGGATCGTCCTCGACGCGCTCAGCCTGCACCAGCCGTCGGGGACCGCACGGGCCTTCCGGATCCGCATGACGTTCCCCCAGACGGTAGCGGTTCCGCTCGTCGAGGCGGCGGTAGCCGAGGTCCTAGCCCGCCTTCCCCAGACCTCCCTCAACGTTCCCGCTCCCCACCTTGAGGTGGCCGATATCTCCGAGAGGACGTGGGACGGGGTCGTGGTCGTTTGGTCGGCGAACATCGATGAAGGGGCCATCCGGGACCAGATCCTCCGTTCGGTGCTCGCGAGCCTCCCCTCCGGTCGACCGGCCCGTTGAAACCCGGCGGCGGCCGATTCCTTAAATCCCCCCGTAGCTCGCGGGGGCCGAGAGGGCACCCATGGGCCATCGAGTGACGTTGATCCCCGGGGACGGGATCGGACCCGAGGTCACGAGCGCCGCCCGCCTCGTCGGCGAGGCGACGGGCGTCTCCCTCGAGTGGGAGGTCGTGGAGGCCGGCGAGAAGGCGATCCAGGCGTCCGGCTCACCCCTGCCGGACGAGGTGCTCCGGTCGATCCGAAAGAACCGCCTGGCGCTCAAAGGTCCCATCACGACGCCGATCGGCGGCGGGTTCCGCTCGGTGAACGTCGCGCTGCGCCAGCAGCTCGACCTGTTCGCGTCGGTCCGCCCCGCGCGGGCGATCGCGGGGGAGGGCACCCGCTACCCGGAGACCGACCTCATCGTCGTCCGCGAGGCGACCGAGGGGCTCTACTCGGGGGTCGAGCACTGGGTGGACCGGGAGCATTCCGCCGCCGAGACGGTCGCGGTCGTCACCCGAAAGGCGTCCGACCGGATCATCCGGTTCGCCTTCGAGCTCGCCCGGCGCGAGCGGCGCCACCGCGTGACCGGCGTCCACAAGGCGAACATCATGAAGACGACCGGCGGCCTCTTTCAGACGGCGTTCCGCGAGATCGCCGCCCGGTACCCGGACCTCGAGTCGGACGAGCGGCTCATCGACAACATGTGCATGCAGCTCGCGAAGAAGCCCGAGGAGTACGACGTCCTCGTCACGACGAACCTCTTCGGCGACATCCTCTCGGACCTGTGCGCGGGCCTCGCCGGAGGGCTCGGCGTCGCGCCCGGGGCCCTATACGGGGACGAGCTCGCGGTCTTCGAACCCGTGCACGGTTCCGCGCCGAAGTACGCGGGGCAGGACAAGGCGAACCCGGTCGCGGAGATCCTCTGCCTGGAGTTGCTCCTGCGGCACATCGGGGAGAAGGTGGCCGCGGACCGCGTCTTCCGCGCGGTTTGGGAGACGATCGCCGAGAAGAAGGTCGTCACGTACGACCTCGCCCTACCGGGCTACACCGCGCGTCCCGTGCCCCCGTCGTCGTGCTCGGCGATGGCGAAGGAGATCGCCCGGAAGGTCCCGCTGGTCGACCTCACGAAGCCCCTTCCGCGCCCCAAGGGCACGGACGCAGGCCCCGGACTCGACCCTCAGCTCGAGACCTGACCGGCCCCGAGAGGGTCTCGGATTGCTTACTCCCCGAGTACCTTCACGATCACTCGTTTCGGTCGCTGTCCGTCGAACTCCGCGTAGAAGACCTGCTCCCACGGACCGAGGTCGAGGTCGCCTTTCGTCACCGGCAAGATGACCTGGTGGCCGAGGAGGAGGTTCTTGAGGTGGGCATCGCCGTTCGTCTCGCCCGTCCGGTGGTGCTGGTAGTCGCCCGGGGGAGCGAGGCGGTCGGCCCAGCTCTCGATGTCGTGCAGGAGGCCGGATTCGTTGTCGTTCACGTAGACCGCCGCGGTGATGTGCATCGAGGAGACGAGCACGAGACCTTCCGCGACGCCGCTCGAGCGGACGACCTTGCGGACCCGCTCGGTGATGTTCACGAACTCGCGCGGCCGCTCTGTCTTCAGGACGAGATACTCGGTCCGGCTCGGCATGGGCCCGGAATCCTCCGCCCGTAGCTTTAAGGTGGTCGAACGACCCTGAATTGGGCCGAGGCGCATCGTTGGCCACCCCTCGAGCGGTCCGAATCCCTCGTTCTCGGTCCCCCTCCCCGCCCGTCCGGGTCCCGGCAGAAGCCATGGGGAGCACCGTTCCCGCCGAGGCCGCACCCGCACGGCGGCGGAACGGAGCGGGCTCGAAGCGGGCGCTTAGGCTCGCGGCCCTCTACGTCGTGGTGCTCGCGGTCCTCTATCTCGGCTTCCTCCTCTACGACCGTACCGCCCCCGGAGGGACATCCCCCGCCGCGGGGAACGGGGTCCTTTTGTTCACCGGGATGTTCGTCGCCTTCGCGCTCGTGGGGGCCCTCTACACCCTTCATCCGGCCCCGCGCGCCATCGAAGTGTACTCGGATCACGTTACCGTCGTGGGGCGATGGGGGCGCCGGCATCGACTTCCCCGCCTCGGACTTCTTTCGGTGAGTGTCGTCCGACGATACCCGGCGGGATGGCTCGCCTCCGGGCCGGTCGAGCTCATCGAGCTGTGGGGAGAGGACGTCCCGAATCGCAGCTACCTGGTGGCCCCAGAACTGTTCGCGGGAGCGATCCCCTCGCCCCGGGAACGGTAGGGAACCGTCTACTCGACCAGGTCCTCGAGCTCGCCGGCGACCAAGGTCAGGAGCTGGTCCAGTGACCGGTTCTTGAACTCGGTGATGTGACCGCTGTCGGTCTCTAGGCGCGCGAGGAACTCGTCGCCGTCGCGGACGAACGAGAGGGAGAGGACGTGGCGGCGGCCGTCCGGAGGCGGAAGGGCGAGCTCGGGCTCGGGCACCTTCGGCTTCGCGGGCG
>Ga0209039_10002676_pt1 | contig 14801 bp, 15 predicted proteins | sample BogFormECP12_OM1_FD_188238 | JGI IMG/M metagenome (GOLD analysis project Ga0209039, IMG submission 188238) | Bog forest soil microbial communities from Calvert Island, British Columbia, Canada - ECP12_OM1 (SPAdes) (version 2) | ecosystem: Environmental > Aquatic > Freshwater > Wetlands > Bog ... | reverse complement strand
CTAATATTCTTTTAATTATGCCTCAAGAGAGCCATTTTCACAACACTTCCCCAATACATTCATAACTTCTTCACAACCTGCTGGCATACTGAAAACAAGTTGGAGCACAATTCAAGCGCTCGTCATTCAAATAACTCGTCAGGAGGTAAACAATGTTTCGCTTTAGTACTTTATGGAGGATCTTGATGATCCTGGTTCTGGTAGCCTTATTAGCAGGCGCCGGTACTGCACTTTACCATGCCGGTTTGGCGCAGGGTTATCAAGCCGGTGTTGCGGCTGCCGCTAAGACTGGCAGTGGAACCACACCCCAGCTGCCTTATTATGGTTATGGCTATCCGCCATTCGGCTTTTATCCTGGTATCGGATATCCTGGGTTTTTCCCATTTTTTGGCCCGCTCATCGGGATCGGGTTCTTCCTGCTGATTTTCGTCCTGATAAGCGGGGTATTTCGCTTCGCTTTCAGGCGTCATTGGGCCGGTCGTGGCGACTGGGGCTACGGTCCAGGACCTTGGGGCCAGGGTCCACATGGTTGGGGCTATGGTCCGGCAGGCAAAGATCCTTCCAACCCACAGTCTGAAAAGACCCAGGGGCCTACCCAATCAGCTTGAATCAGGTTTTTAGATCATGAGATCAAATACTTCGCTTTGCAACTGGCGCAGCATGCTGCGCCAGTTGCAAAACATCTGCAAAAAAGAATAGCCCTGTTATTTTTTGCCAAAAATTGATTACAATGGATAATGATAGATTTCAGGTTTTGTTAGAAAAGATCAATTGTCAGCAAGGGGAAAAATAAGATGAAAACTGCTACTACTGTCGCCAGCATGTTAGTTCGTTTGACCGGTCTGATCCAAATTGTATTGGGTATACTTTTCTGGACCGGCAATGCCATTAACCTGATCTCGCTTCACATCCTATCCGGAACTGTGCTGGTGCTATCACTCTGGACACTGGCCATCCTGGCCCGCCGATCAGGCCTGCGGGCTGGCGTTGTAGCCCTGTCAATGATCCTGGGCTTGATTACATTGGCCTTGGGTCTTGTCCAAAGTGATCTGTTGGTTAACTCCAGCCATTGGATTATTCAGGTCGTACACTTGCTATTGGGTCTGAGCGCCATCGGCCTGGCAGAAGGACTGGCAGCCAGAATTAAGCACGATCGTATGCCTGAAAAGACTCTGACTGGCCAGCCTGAACGGACCGATTAATTATGAATGAGCTAATCCTTGTCGTCGATGATGAAATCCTGATTGTGAAGCTGGCGCGCGATTATCTTGAGAAAGCCGGTTTCCGAGTACTGGCCGCCGCAGATGGTGCGACAGCCCTGGCTATGGCTCGCAGAGAGCATCCCGACCTGGTCGTTCTTGATTTGATGCTGCCCGCTATGGATGGCCTGGATGTGACCCGTTCATTGCGCCGCGAAAGTGACGTCCCCATTATCATGTTGACCGCCCGAGTCGAGGAAACTGACCGGCTCATTGGTTTGGAATTAGGCGCTGATGATTATATCTCGAAGCCATTTTCTCCCCGCGAGCTGGTCGCACGGGTGCGTACTGTTTTGCGACGGAGCCGCGGCAGTATCCAGCAGTCTGGTTTGTTGCGATTAGGCGATTTAGAAATCAATCAGGAGGCCCGCACTGTTACACGATCGGGCATCTCGGTTGAGCTTTCACGGATTGAGTTTAATCTGCTTGAAATCCTGGCCCAACGCCCCGGCCAGACTTTCACACGGGCTCAACTGCTCGACCGCCTGCATGGAATTGCTTTTGAAGGCTACGATCGCAGCATCGATGCCCATATTAAAAACTTGCGCCGCAAGCTGGAACCCAATCCCACCGAACCGCACTACGTGCTGACCGTCTTTGGCGTAGGCTATAAAATGAACGAGCAGCTCGAGAAATGAATCCTTTCGACTCTCAATTCCATCACTCGCGCTTGCGTTATCGTGACCATCCAAAATGGGAACCCAAACGCAAATTTTTACTGTGGCGCCTCTTTAGATTTTTAATACCTACTATAATTTTTTTGCTCATCTTTGTGGGCGGGATTATTTATCTGGTGGCGCGCCTGACCGGAAATAATAACCTGCCGACTTTGTGGATTTTACCGGTTGTTTTTGTTTTCGCCATCTTGTTTCCAATGATGTTTGCCATGGCTGCCAGGCGTTCTTTCTCCAGCTTTGTTAATCCGATCGCTCGAATTATGGCTGCTGCCGATGCGGTCGCAGACGGCGATTTCACTGTTCGCGTCCCGGAAGATGGGTCGGGTGAATTTGGCCGTCTGGCAAGATCTTTTAATCGTATGGTAGCCGAACTGCAACAATCCGATCAACTTCGCCGAAACCTGACCGCCGATGTGGCTCATGAGCTGCGCACTCCTTTGCATATTATCCAGGGCAACCTGGAAGGTATTCTTGATGGTGTTTACCAGGCGGAGCCCGATCAGATTAATCTTCTGATAGACCAAACGCGCCAACTCACTCGCCTGGTGGACGATCTTCGCACCTTATCTCTGGCGGAAGCTGGCCAGCTTTCCCTGAAAAAAGAACCGGTCGATGTCCAGGAGCTCTTAAGCGATGTGGCTACCAGCTTCAGTGGGCAGGCTGAAGCGGCCGGCATTAATCTTAGGGTAGATATAAGGCCTGGCGACATTCCAATGATCATCTCCGGGGATGCCGGACGGCTGGACCAGGTGCTAAGCAACCTGATCGCCAATGCCCTGGTTCACACGCCATCCGGCGGCGCCATTACGCTTTGCGCCGCCCCCCACCCACCTGGAGTGCGCATCCAGGTCGTAGATAATGGCAGCGGTATTCCCATCGAAGATCTAGCCTTTATTTTCGATCGTTTCTGGCACGGCGACCGCTCCCATCAGAACAGCAGTGGGTTGGGCCTGGCGATTGCCCGCCAATTAGTCCAGGCGCATGGCGGCTCAATTACAGTTCAAAGCCAGCTCAACCAGGGCACAACATTTACAATCGACTTACCGGATAAATCATGAATATTTATTTAGTTGCCTGATATTGATCTTAGATAATTTTTATGAATTGATCAAAATCACTTGAAGTTTTGGCATATCCATCTTATACTATTAGTGTATTACTGATATATCATTTTTATTTTACATTCCAAATGAAGCAATGAACCAGATTTCCCTGGCAGAAAAAGCCTACGCTACTATAAAAAAGGATATCATCACCTGTGTCCTTGACCCTGGCAGCCAGATTGCCCAATCCAAGCTGGTCCAGCGTTACGACTTCGGTATTACTCCTATTCGCGAAGCATTAAAACGTCTCGAACAAGAAGGTTACGTCCAATCCGTCCCGCGTTTTGGCTACATCATCACACCCATTAACATCAAAGACATCGATGATATCTACGATCTGAGACTGATACTTGAAAAATCCTCGGTACGCCTGGCTGCTCAAAGGGCCAGTGATAAACAATTGGCGCAACTATTGGAACGAGCAAACTTTTCGTATCGTTTCAAGGATACAGAAAGTTATGGGATATTTCTTGAGTTAAATAACGCTTTCCACGTTGCCATTGCCCTTACATCTGGCAATCGCAAGCTGGCAGACACCCTCGCCAACCTGCTAAATGAGATGACGCGCATTTTCCATTTGGGTTTAGATTTACGCGACAGCGCCGAGGAGATGCGCAACGAGCACTTAGCCCTGGCAGAAGCCATTTCCATGCGCAATGTGGATGATGCCGAACAAATCGTCGAAGATCAAATTCTCTCTTCACGCCGTCGTGTGCTGGAAATGTTCGTTCAGCGCCGGGACCACAAAGCCATGAACGAAATTGGATTTCCAAATGTATCAGATCAAAACTGACCCAGTTTATTTATGTCTATCCTTTCAAGGAGGGCGTGTTCTATGCTTCAACCATCGCTAACCAGTCAATCTTTGACCGATCAACTTCGTAATGAGATCGTTGGTATCGACCAGCAGGTACCTTTGCTGGATGGGAGTTTTACAACCTACACTAATTTAGACAACTCTGCCAGCACGCCAGCCTTCCAACGGGTTAAGCAGAAGACCGACGAGCTATATAACTGGTATTCGAGTGTCCATCGCGGCTCAGGCTTCAAATCTTTGCTATGCACTCATTTATATGATGAAGCACGTGAAGTCGTTCTGAGCTTTGTGGATGCTGATCCGGAAAGCGAGTGCGTTATCTTTTGTAAAAACACGACGGAAGCTATCAACCAGTTAGCCAGTATTTTCCCATTCCAACCGGGAGATATGGTTTTAACAACCGGCATGGAACACCATTCGGATGACCTGCCCTGGCGAGCCAGAACGCAGGTGATTTATGCCAATGTGTTGGATGATGGCTCGCTCGACATGCAGGATTTTGCGGAAAAGTTGGAACGCAATGCCGGTAAGATCAAACTGGTGGCCGTAACTGGCGCTTCCAATGTGTCCGGTTTCATGCCGCCAATCTACGATATTGCCGAAATGGCGCACCGCTACGGTGCCAAGCTGCTGGCCGACTGCGCCCAGCTATTCCCTCACCGCAAAATACACGTTGGACCAGCCGATTCGCCTCGTCACCTGGATTTCATTGCATTTTCAGCTCACAAAGTATACGCCCCGCTTGGCTCAGGCGGCTTGATCGGTCCAAAAGAATTTTTTAACAGTTTGGATCCGGTTATCCGAGGGGGTGGGACGGTGGAAATTGTTACACTCAAAGAAGTGATCTGGAACTCCTCGCCCGAACGCAATGAAGCAGGTAGCCCGAATGTGATCGGCGCAATTGCTTTGGCAGCCGCCCTCAAACAACTCTCGGAGGTCGGTATGGATGCCATCGCCGCCCATGAAGCGGAGTTAACCCATTATGCCCTTACCAAATTAAAACAGCTCCCTGGCATCACCCTGTATGGCTTGACCAATCCAAACCATGTAAGTGATCGCCTGGGGGTAATTCCCTTTCAAGTAAATGGCCTGACCCATGGGAAAGCCGCCGCTATTCTAGGGTTTGAAGGCGGTATTGGCGTAAGGAATGGTTGTTTCTGCGCCCATCCCTATATATTGCGCCTGTTAAATGTGACAGACGAGGAGTATAAAGCTCATCACGAACGTGCCATCGAGCACAATCGGGCCGATTTACCTGGCCTGATCCGCATCAGCTTTGGCTGTTACAACAACTTTGAAGACATCGACCGATTGGTGACTATGCTTGAGCGTATAACTAAAGGCGATTATCATGGGAAATACGCCGTGGATAATCACTCCGGCTCTTACTATCCGCAGGGCTTTGAGATGGCTTCATTGTCGAAATACTTCTCTTTCTAAAAGATGAGCCAATTACTCTATGCAACATTTGTTTTTAATGCGTCTTTGTTTTAGGGCGTCTTGCTTTAAGGTCGGTTTTGAAAATCAGACTGGATTTTACAAAGCCTGGATGCGGCTTATAGGGAACTGGCCAGGTTTGTATTTACCAGCAGTGATTGATCCGCCAGGATTTGCTTTGGGCTGCCTTCAGCAATAATTTGATGCTCTTCACTCAAAACATAAACCCGTTCGGAGATTGCATCGACGATGCTCAAATCATGTGTTGCAATGACGACTGTTTTACCGGCCCCTTCTTGCGAGTTTAAAAAGCTCACCAACCAGGACACGCTGCGCGGATCCAACCCGGCTGTAGGTTCATCCAACAACCATACCTCCGGTGAGAAGCTCAGCACTGAAGCCAGTGCAACCCGTTTCTTTTCCCCACCCGACAACTGGTGTGGAACCCGGTCTTTTAGATTAGCTATATTCAAAGCCTGTAGAGCTGATTCGACTCGTTTCACTACTTCACTGCGCTCTATGTCTAATTGAAGCGGGGCAAAAGCCACTTCGTCCCAAACTGACGGCATAAATAACTGTACATCACTATCCTGGAATACAAAACCAACTCGCCGCCTGAATTCAAAATTAAATTGGTCATCCCATAAAGCGGATTCTGTCAGTTCCTTACCAAAAGCCCGTAATGATCCGCGGCTTGGGAAATATAGGCCATCCAGAATTTTCAAGAGGGTACTTTTTCCAGAACCATTTGAGCCAATAATTGCCAGTCGTTCTCCCGGTTTTACAGACAGGCTGATATGCTCCAAGGCAGAAATGCGCTCATTATATGCAAAGCACAGTTCACGAGCCTCAAAAATAGCATTATTCTGGTCAATTGGCTGATTCAATAATGAGACCTTTCTAAGATAAAGACACCTAACGCCCCAGCCAGATCCCAAAACCGGTGATCATGAGCACTGCTGCCCCGGAAATCCAGTCACACATTTTCATTCGAAATGTATCCATCGTGCGCGGATAATATCGAAAACCACGCGACTGCATCGATAAATAAACTTCACTGCTGATTTGTAAGGATTTCCCCAATAACGTACCCGATGTGGCAGCCAATAAACGCCGTTCTTCGCTACCCGTCACCCGCTTTAAGATGCGGCTTTTCCGTACTAAAAACAATTCGTCTGCCAGATGTAACAATAAATGAATATACCGGTAGGTTATTCCCAGGATCAAAGTAATCACATCGGGAACGCCCAAAATAGCGAGTGCCTTGAGAACGTTGTTCCAGGCTGTAGTCAGGACAAGAAGAACTGAAAAAGAAACTGAAGTGCCGACCCTTAAAATTAGAAATAATGCCGTCATTAGACCAGTCTGTGTAACGATCATTCCGAATGGCAGATGCGCCAGCGCTGCTCCAGGTGTCATGAACAGCGCCGGCAGGGCAACCAAGCCAGTGAAGAATGGAATAAAAACCCATACACGTTTAATAAAGAAACCCAGCGGCACACTGGATATGGCAGCCAGTCCAAGTCCCAGAAAATACAACATTACAAGAATAAGCAAGCTATGCGAAAGATTGACGGCAATCAATAACAGCACCGTTGAGATGACTTTCAAGCGAGGATCCAAAGTCTGCAGGAATCCTTTTTGCCGAGCAATCTGATCGGCGAACAAAGACTGCTCCAGGGTTCCATTAATATCAACCAGCGTGCGCTCAATAAAGCTGCTGCGGTTGGCTGGTTTCGAAGGTCGAGTAGACTGGCTCACTTGCTCTTTATTACTTCTGGGGTGTTCTTTTTACCATTGGTAACCAACGTGGTGAATAACCAGACCACCAGAGCGATTACAAGAATCCCAACCAGCGCTGAAAGGATATAACCCAGATTGGAATTTCCCAGGGCTGGTAGGTCATAATCTTTCATCGGGGCGCCCCACAAACCGGACAGCTTTGCAAGCCCTTGTGGGACAAAGGCCAAGCCCCGGTTGGTTAATTCTTGCGCTCCCCATTCTCCCCAGGCGGTACCAGGAGCCAGCAAGCCAATTGGTGTCGCTACGACCAGAACAGCCAGGCCGAGCCATAAATTGCGCCAATGGGCAAATCCACTTGCCTCAGGGAAAATTTCCTCTTTCTTCACCATCTCAAGCGCCGGCCGGTTGGCGCGCTGTAAATAGGCTACGACAAGGGCAGTTACCAGCCCTTCGACAATCGAGGCAACCAGAGCGTGAGGAACAACCATAGCCGGAATGGATACGGACAAAGGGTAAGGTGCATATAAGGGTATACCATTAGCAGTATGGAAGAGTAAAGGCTGGATACCAAATTCAAATCCGGCGCAGAAGGCGGCTACGGTCAATCCAAACCAGGCGCCTACGGCTGCACCTGCGATTCGCCGCCGAGAGTCAATAGAGGTATTCCTGGTAATAATCTGATATATCGCATAACTGACGTAAGGCAGAACGACAGCCATATTGAAACAGTTTGCCCCGAACGATAGGATACCCCCATCGCCAAAGAAAAGCGCCTGGATGAGCAGGGCAATAGATATAGTAACGGTAGCAATTTCAGGCCCCAAAAGAATTGCAATCAAGGCGCCACCCACCGCGTGAGCAGTGGTCCCACCGGGGATGGGGACGTTGAACATCATAATTACAAACGAGAACGCCGCCATAAGTGCAATCAGAGGAATATTCTGAGCACTCATTTTCTGGCGCAGTTTTTGAACCCCACGAACCCAGAAAGGCAATATAATCACAAACATAATCATGCACGTGACCGGGCTCAAATATCCATCCGGAATATGCATGGCTGTTGTGCCAAGCCATAAGCCGAACAAACCGTAGTACAATATCATCCCACGGGGAATTTTCCCGGCCAATTGTTTAAGAGTCATAAAATATCCAATAAATATGCATACTCCAAGTCTGTTTAGATCTATTATATTGCATATAATCGCATAAGCAAAGATTTGCATTATAATTTAACAAAACTTGGAATTGGAAATATGAGAACATCTTCTGTCGAGCTCGTTATTTTAGAAACCCTTTCCCAAAATCATACCCACCTGACTTCGCATCAAGTATATGAGCAAATTCATGACCGTCTGCCAGCTGTAAATCCTTCGACGGTCTATCGCGCCCTTGAACGTCTGGCGAATGATGGCAAAATATCCGTGTCTGATATGGGCATTGGGTCAGCCGTTTATGAATCAGTGGACAACGAGTTGCACCACCACTTGATTTGTCAAGAATGCGGAAGAGTTTTTACCATCGAGGATAAGGAAGTCAGAGGATTTTTTAATGTCGTGCAGCAGAAAAATAACTTTCAGGTCATCACCAACCACTTAATACTTTTTGGTATCTGTAATGATTGCAGCAAGCTAAAATAAAATCCAAATAATCAATAAATTCGAGAAATCGCTAAGGATTTATAGAGAGTGACTACGCAGAGCCAGAAAGCGGAGTTACTGCGACTTTGAAAGCATATAATCGGGGTTAATTGAATGGAAAAAACCGTTCCATCGGAAATAGAATCGGCTGCCAACCGGGAAAAGAAATGGGCGGCTTTATCGTCTTTGTTTGCCATCATCTTCATAACAGCGATGAAGTTCATTGTAGCGCTTCTGACGGGTAGCCTGGGACTTTTAGCAGAAGCAGCACATTCACTGTTGGATTTGGTGGCTGCTGTGGTCACTTACATTGCGGTAAAAGTCTCCAGCCAACCGGCGGACCGTGTTCATACCTACGGCCACGGCAAAGTCGAGAACCTCTCGGCCTTGTTTGAGTCTCTCTTACTCTTGATCACCTGTGCCGGAATTTTCTATGAGGCTATCAACCGGCTTTTTTTCAAGCAAGTAGTTGTTGAATCTTCAATCTGGTCTTTTCTTGTAATGGGCGCTTCCATAATTATTAATATCACCCGTTCCCGTCAGCTTAAAAAAACGGCTAAAAAGTATAACAGCCAGGCGTTGGAAGCCCAGGCGCTGGATTTTACAGCGGATATATTGTCATCCAGCGTGGTGCTCGTTGGCCTTATCCTCGTGTTCGTTTCTGAGCAATATCATATTCCCTGGCTGGCAAAGGCTGATTCAATCGCTGGAATGGTAGTAGCCGGTCTGGTGAGTTACGTCAGTTTAAAACTTGGGCGACGGGCTATAGGTGAATTAATGGATGAAGTGCCCGAAAACCTTCAGGATGAGATCGCCAGAGCGGCCAGGCTGCCTGGGGTTGAAGAGGTGCGACAGGTACGCGTACGCCGCAGCGGTTCAGATTATTTCGTGGACCTGGTCTTAGCAGTCAGCCGGAGTCTGACCGCCAGTCAGGCACACGAGATCACTGAAAAGGTTGAAAAAGCGGTCCAGGACATCTTACCCAATTCTCATGTGATGGTGCATGTGGATCCCATCCGTACTGCCGATGAGGATTTGGTAGAAACAATCCATGTCCTGGCATCTCAATACGGCCTGAGTGCTCATAATATCCGCGTTGATGAAGATGAAGGTGGCATTACTTTGCTTGTTCATCTGGATGTGGATGACAATCTGCGGGTTGAAGAAGCACACGCACGCGCCACCGCTTTTGAAGAAGCAGTCCAGCAGGCCTATCCCTGGTTGGACAAAGTGGTCACACACATAGAACCAGAATTCCGTTCATCTGAGATTGACGATGAAACCACCGGCCAGCAAGAAGAACAATTGAAAGCCATCATCAACCAACTGCCCGAGACCACAGGGATCGAATGTGATGTCCACGAAATTCACATTTACCAACAAGTTGGTCAAAAGACAGATGTCTCATTTCATTGCTCTGTTCACGGGGAAATCACGGTTGCCAGGGCCCATGAGATTACCGAAATAATGGAAAATAGCCTGCGGGATCAATTCCCAAATCTGGGTCAAGTCCTGATTCATATTGAACCGTTAAACTGAACTATTCATGGCCGATTTGTTCCCATGGTTTTATTCTTCCCCACCAAAGTTATTGTGAAGATGAATTTTTATCAGTTTTTTGAACCCAGCGTCTCTGGAAGTGTCTCCGCGGGCATTTGGTCACAAGGTTGTGGACGCTTTCCTATCCGAATTCCGATCAGGTAAACCAATCCAGCCAGTATCAAGAAAAATGGAATGATATAAATTAATCGGATCATCCAGGCGGGTACAGAATCATATAACGTTGTAATTCCAAAAAAAATAAAGATAATACCCGATACCCAGCGGAAGGTTTTTTCGGGGATATTTTTGCAAATCCATGCTCCGAAAATAACTCCGATCCCATCCGCAACCATCATACCAGTAGTGGTACCCGCAAGAACGATCAAAGGCTGGCGGAATTCTGCCGCAAGCGCAATCGCCATCAATTGAGTCTTGTCACCCATTTCTGCCAGAAAGAATGCAATCGCCACTGTCAGGATCGGTCCAAATCTGTCCGCTTTTATCTTTTCATCTTTGGATTGATCTCCACGGATTGACCAAAGCCCGAAAATTAGAAATGAGATACCCGCTGCAATGGAGATTAAGTTCATGGGAAGGAGAAGGCTCAAATAAGTTCCAACCCCCACCGCAATGGCGTGATTGAGTATGGTAGCCAGCAGGACACCGATTAATACCGGCTTCATTTTATATTTGCCTGCCATGGTCATAGCCAGGATTTGGGTTTTATCACCCATTTCACCAACCACGATAACCAACAAAGCCTTAATAAATACAGACATCAGATCAATCTCCAGGCATGTTGAACGTAAAAAATCGGCCTTTAATTTTTTTTCGTTATCCTGCGAACACAATCACTAAAAACATTCTAACTTTCAGATATGGGACTGTCAATCCTTGTAAACGCTTTATCATAACGCATATGCTACATCTTTTAGGGATTGTATAAGAATTAATTAAACATTGAAGGCATCCATCCATTGGATGCCCTCAATTTCAAACGTTAAGTCGGAGGGGACTTATGAACCTGGTGTCGTCGATGTAGCTGGTGTAGATGTACTGGTTGCATTGGACGATCCGGGCACACTGGTTGCATTCGGTTGCCCGGTTGCATTCGGCTGTTCGCTTGGATTGGGCGTACCCGAATTTGGTCGTCTATAGAAAGGCGTAGATGTGGGCAGGCCAGCGCGTGTCTCCAATAAATTTATGACTGCCATGGTAAGCACCGGATTAACCGCGCTGCGGGCCCGGCTGGCATAGCCACCGATTGGTGTGGGACGAGTTGTGGTTGACCCGTTAGTGCCAGTTCCCGGCGCTCCACCTCCGCCAAAGCCACCACCGCCAGGGCGAAAGCCACCGCCGCCACCACCAGTGAAGCCACCACCGCCACCTCCTCCGCCGTATTGCTGCCTTTGAGCCGGTGTTAGCGTTGACCTGGTACCATTTCCATATTGAAGATTCAAGCTGGCCATGATCGTTCGCATATTTTGAGGACTCAAATCCAGCTTTTCGATTGAAGTAACCTGGTCAGCCGTCATGCTTCCTTTGATCTGGTCTTGCAGCGCCTGAATTTCAGCCGGCGCTGTGGTGTTGCTATTAGACAAACTTAACATCGCTTTCCAAAGCGGGAGCAGGGTAGTTGCCTCATCTTTCGTAACTGCCAGGCTCGTCCCTTCCAGCTTTAGAGTACCGATAGCATAGCGGGTCTCCGGAGTAACTGTAACCTGAGCATTTGAACCGCTCGCACCAGTGCCGCCCGTTTGGCCGCTTTGTGATCCGCTCCCGCTTGCCTGAGCGGTCGGTGTTTGAGCTCCGCTGGCCGAGCATGCCGATAGAGCGACTGCCACGACCAAAGTGATAGAAAATATGCACGCCTTCTTAAACATCTAGAACTCCTTTATTTCTTAATATCTTTATTTTGATCTAATCATGGCGCAAGGCCTCGATAGGATCCAATTGAGCCGCTTGCCGAGCAGGTATATATCCGAAGAGAATACCAACCAAAGCTGAAGAACCAAAGGACAGGCCGATCGAGTAGGAGGCAATCACAGTTGGCATACCGCCGAATTTTCCAAACAGGAATGATCCGATCACACCTGCCAGTATCCCGATCACCCCTCCTACTACGCTTAACATGACCGCCTCCGTTAAGAATTGAATTTCAATATCGTTGGGGGTAGCGCCAACGGCTTGCCGTAAGCCAATTTCGCGCGTACGCTCGGTCACGCTGACCAGCATAATGTTCATGATACCAATGCCGCCAACGAGTAACGAGATACCCGCCACAGAGGCTAACAGAGTGCGGAAGGAAGCCGTGGTTGATTCTTGGGCGCCAATAATATCGGATTGTGTTTGAATAGTGAAGTCCGGCGATGAGATATCAACTTTATGACGCTGCGCCAACAGTAAACTGATCTGGGTGATCACGTCATTCATGTTGGCTTTTGGATCCACAGACACATAAATAGTACGCACCCGGTCACCCATCACCCTTGCAAAAAATGAGGGCGTAAATTTTTGGAAAACAACCTGGATTGGAGCATAAATTTGGTCGTTGAAATTAGTGCCGGAAACCACCCCTTTCTCTTGCAGCACCCCAACTACCGTCAACTGTGTGCTATTGACAGTGATTAGCTGCCCAATCGGATTACTGCTGCCAAATAATTCGGTCGCCACATCCGAACCCAGCACTACAACTTTTTGTGTAAGGTCCAAATCCTGCTGGGTGATGAACCTTCCGGTAGCAACTTGCACACCACGCACTGTGGTGTAATCGGGCGTCGTACCGATAACGGGGATGCTGGTGAGGGTATTGCTGCCAAAAGTGAGGGTTTCGCTGGCATCTTGTTCCACCGAAACCCCGGCCACACCGTTGATCTGGCTCTTGATAGCAGCCACATCGGTATAGACCAATCCGGTAGCCTGCCGTTGGGCGGCAGTTTCATTCGGTCCACCCCGTGTAATGGAGCTACTGATAAATAACAAGTTGGTTCCCAAGGCGTTAATTTGATTTGCAATTTGCGTTTCTGTCCCATTACTGACCGCGATCATGACAATCACTGACGCCACACCGATAATCACACCCAACATGGTCAAAAACGACCTGGATTTGTTGGATGTAATACTTTTTAAAGCGAGTCCCAATACTTCACTAAAGTTCATCCTTGGCCTCCTCAGGTAATTCCAGAGTCTTGCGCAACTCTTCTTTTGCCTCAGCCGCTACTTGTTCATTATCACGGTCCATGTCAAGCAATCCATCTCGGATGCGAATGATCCTCTCCATCTGGCGAGCGATATCCGGCTCATGGGTCACCATTACAATCGTCCGTCCTCTTTCATGCAGCTTGTTTAACTGATCCATAATTTCATAGCTGGCTTTTGTATCCAGGTTACCGGTAGGTTCATCCGCCAGGAGCAGCACCGGATCGTTAATTAAGGCCCGGGCGATGGCAACCCGCTGCTGCTGGCCACCGGAAAGCTCATTGGGCAAATGATTGGCACGGTCAGCCAGGCCAACGCTTTCCAAGGCTGCCATGGCTCGCTCACGCCGTTCGCTCATGCTGAGCCGGTTCTCGACCCGGTACATCATTGGCACCATCACATCCTCTATGGCCGTCATTCTGTTAAGTAAATTGAAGGATTGAAATATAAAGCCCAGTTTGGCGTTGCGGATGTGCGCCAACTCTATCTTATTGAGATCGCTGACATCTTCACCCCCTAAAATATATCTGCCCTCAGTTGGGTGGTCCAAACAGCCCAGGATGTTCATCAAAGTACTTTTTCCGGAGCCGCTCGGTCCCATCACCGCTACAAACTCACCTTCACAAATACTCAGGTTTATGCCTTTCAATGCTTCGACTTCGTAATCACCCATACCGTAAATCTTCTTCAGATCGATAGTTTCGATAATCGTTGGTTTATCCATTATTTTGTCTCCGCTAAGCCAGTTGAAACGTACTGTCCTGCCTGTACACCTGAAGTAATTTGTACGTCAACCAGGTTCTCTAATCCAATCGTCACCAATTGGAGCTTCGGCTTGCCGGTTGCATCAATCACAAAGACAGCATACTGTCCGCCGCCCAGATCGTGCAGGGCCTGCAGTGGAACCAGCAGGGCATTGTTGGCCTGGGCGCCGATAATATTCACCGAACAGTTCAGTCCTTCCAATAAAGTTACCTGCGAACCAGCCGGCACGGCATCTAAGGTTACCAGACCTTCGATCGCCTGTGAGCCGCTGACGGTTACCAACTGCGGATCGACCTGGGTCACCTTACCAGTAAAAGTTTGATTCGGGTAGGCATCAAAAACAACCTGAACGGTCTTGCCTACGGCTACCTTATCCAGGTCCGTTTCATCCGCATAAAACTGGACTTGGGGGTGGGCCAGGTCTTCGATCGTGATAAAAGTAGAGGAGTCGGTCACAGTATCCCCGGCCTGACCAGCTACTGTGATCACCGTCCCATCGAATGGAGCTATCAGAGATGCCCCTGCCAGGACTTTTTGGGCATTGGTCAGCGCCAGCTGTGCCGAATCTACATTCTGCTGATCTTGCGCCAATGTATTGGGATCGAGGCCATTATTTTGCTGCA